>Ga0126342_10017203_pt1:2500-12528 | contig 12528 bp, 5 predicted proteins | sample Cyp1metagenome_FD_92528 | JGI IMG/M metagenome (GOLD analysis project Ga0126342, IMG submission 92528) | Coral microbial communities from Lord Howe Island, Old Settlement Bay, Australia - Cyphastrea 1 metagenome | ecosystem: Host-associated > Invertebrates > Cnidaria > Coral ...
CTTACAATATATATATATATATATATTATATAATATATATATATATACTATATATATATATATATACTATATAATATATATATACTATATATATATATATACTATATATATACACACTATATCTGCTGCAATTAAATGATGGTGTGTGTATATATATATGTATATTTAATATTGATATGAATGGTTTATATTGCAGTAAATATTACAGTATATATGAATGATTTTATATACAGTATATACTGCAATTTATATCAACCAACTCCTACGTGGGATCCAGCCTGGTCCCATTCATGTTGAAATCCTCACCAGCCCTGTGGCAAGGATTCGCTTGGTGAACCTCCAAGTCTTGGCTACTTGGACTGGGTGCTGGGTCGAAGATTGTAGATATGATGAGATATGAAGATTATGAACCTTTGACATTGATATGTATATATATTTGTATATACACATTATATATATATATATATATCGATTGATACTGAATACAATGCAATGTGTATATCTTGAGATATTGTCAGCTGTCTTGTACATATCAACAACAATCTGCAGGTCTGGTTCATTCGCAATGTGAAATGAGTATATCAGATGTTGTTTTTTAAGCCTTAAATGGTGAAATATTAGAATGAGATATGATGACCCAACTAAAGCTTAAGGGAGACTTCCAGGTTGGCTAAGACAAGAAGACCCTCTGGTTTGCCCCGAATGTTACAATGGTGTCCAACCTGTTTGGGCAAACCACAGGGTCCGTAAAATCAGCCAGTCAGTCAGCAGTGCCCTGGGGGCAGTTTCCTCCCGGAAGTAAGCTTGCTGCTGGTACACTCTGGTGGTGTATCACTGGCACAATAGGCAAAATGCGGTATGTGACTTTCAGGGTGACGCAGAGATTGAAGATGGTTTTAGTATGTTATAGTTATTTTGGTGGTTTGCTATATATATATATATATATATAAGTATCACATAAGTGAATCATTTACACGGGGGCCCCTCTTCCTGCTTTCCTCCCTAAAAAAATCGGCGGAATCGCGTGATGTTCATCACCTTCCGGCGATCTGAATGTGGCCATCCCATGTTGAATCAACGTCTATATCGATGCCGATATCACAGATATATATATAAAAACATGTATATGTATATGTATATATATATGTGCAATATACAATGTATATAGAATACAAAATCCCAAAATCTCAAAAAACCAGTCAAATGTGTTTTCCTTTTTTACCACTCATTGTTCAAAGCCTTTGCAAGCAAGCGTTATCATCATTTGTGCCATGATCAGGACGATGGTTTTATTATTGCCCAGGTTCTGGGAATGGTCATCGATCATATGCAACATGTGTATACCGATCCCATTCGGTAGGATAGTATCCCCATCTTATCCCATCTTATCCCCATTTTGGTTGCTTAACTATATATTGCTTAAATCAGATCAAATCTCCACAAACAAAAACATCTCGGTGAAATCTGTAACCGTGGCGCTTTTGGGAATGAGATCGCTTTTTTAACAGGCCTCTGAAGAGAACTATTTGCAGATTCTTGGCTGGACTAGGCGCGGTCTCCCCTGGTTCGCTTTCTCGGAATGTTCGCTTGCCACTTGACCAAAACTGTTGAGTCTTGTAGCATAACATTCTTGACCCTAGTGATGGAGGATCACTATAATATATATATATATATATATAGTTATTTAATATTATATAACATGGTATATATCATATTACATGATATTATATGTATATGTAATATGATATATATATAAATATGTAGACATAGTTTTCAATTTCCATACCAACATACCAATACCAGATCAAATTGGAATTGAACCGCCGAACTACAACCAACCGCGTGTTTGTTTTCTTTTGGGGGTGGGAGGTTGCAACCAACAACCAATCAACGGATTTGTAAAAAATAAACCGGCAAGATCGATGGGCAGCCCAGTGAGCCAAGGATTGAAGAGATCAGTAGCTCACAAAAGCAAGAGAGCTCCGTGAGCGGTGTCTTGGCCGCTGTTGCATCCAATTGTTTTGGTTTAAACATATGGGGGGTTCTTAAAATAGGGGGATCCCCAAGTCACGATAGGTTTCAATACTAAAAATGTCTAATGACTTGGATGATTTGGGGGTACCCCCATTCTAGAAAATTCTAATATATATATATATACACATTGTTTTCTGAAGTGTTCTTTCTTTGAGAAAGTTGATTTGAGCGCCATTTGCTCTGGTGACATCCTCACTTGTTTTTTTTTTAAATATCCCATGTTTAGTTGCTGCAGTCCCACTGTTGTTGGTCAATTCCTGTTGCTGTGTTGCTGGTTGACATCCACATGCATTGGTTTTCCCCAGATGTTCTCTTGGACCAAGCCAGTAAATGGTGATAAGGTCAATCGGTCAATGTTTGGAAAGCTAATACCCAGCTAACATCATGGTTTCGTTTTGCAAGAAAACCTTGGTTGGGTAAGTGGTTTAAGACTTGATGTTGTATCTTGGGTATGTGTTTTAAAGCCAACAACTTATTTACAATATGTTACAATATATGTATATACACATAATTACATATCGGAGTGTATGTAGTGATATATATATATATATGCCCTCTGGCTGTTTGAGGTAGGGAACTGGAAAGTTAACATGTGTTTGACGTAAATCATATTAAATCGTCATGTTTTATCATCGAACTAAATAGGCCATCTATACCATAGCAAACCCTGGCAAACTGTAAAATAACCAGAGGGTAAATCTAAATCCCATTTTTATCCCGGTATCTTCCCACATCCAATTTTCATATCCCCATTCCCATATCAGAAATCATCTTAAATCCCCATGAAATCACGATTAACCCATATTAAACACCATATCAAATCACCATTAAACAGTTTAATATGGTGTTTAAACACTATTAAACCATGGTGTTTAGTACTGTTTTAAACCATATGGAACACCATTAAATCACCACAACCAGAGGCTACCCAACAGCCCACCCAACGCCCTGCCTTGCAGCCCGGCGCGAGGTGGATCTCCTGGATTGGTTCTGTCGCTGGTGACCAAAATTGCGCAGATGAAGCGTGGTGAACGTGGGGACGGCTGCAGAGCTGGATGTAATATGATAGTTATCGGGATTTAGTGGGATTTCATGGGATTTAGTGGGATTTATAGTGGGATTCCATGAGTTTAGTGGGAGTTGATGGGTTTTATTGGGATCTCATGGGATTTAGTGCGATTTCATGGGAGTTCATGGAATTTAGTTGGGTTTCATGGAATTTAGTGCGATTTCATGAGATTTAGTGGGATTTGATGGAGCGAAATTCATTGGTATTTAGTGGAATTTAGTGGCATTTCATGGGATTTAGTGGGATTTCATGGGATTTAGTGGGATTTCATGGGGTTTAGTAGGATTTCATGAAATTTAGTGGGATCTCATGGGATTTAGTTTTCATGATATTTCATGGGATTTCATTGGATTTAGTAAGATTTCATGGCATTTAGTGGGATTTCCTAGGATTTCATGGGATTTAGTGGGATTTCATGGGGTTTAGTTGGATTTCATGGGATTTCATGGGATTTAGCGGGATTTAGTGGGGGTTGATGGGATTTAGTGGGATTTCATGGGATTTGGTGGGATTTCATGGGATTTAGCGGGATTTGGTTGGATTTCAGGGGATTTAGTGGGATTTCATGGGATTTAGTGGGATTTCATTGGATTTAGTGGGATTTCATGGGCTTTCATGGGATTTCATGAGATTTAGTTGGATTTCATGGGATTTAGCGGGATTTAGTTGGATTTCAGGGGATTTAGTGGGATTTCATGCGATTTAGTAGGATTTCATTGGATTTAGTGGGATTTAGTAGGATTTCATTGGATTTGATGGGATTTACCGCGCGAGCGTTATATAAGTTAAGAATGTTGGTTGCCGATGGCCAGGGTCATCCAGGGTCCATCAATTTCTTAGCGGAAAGGCCCCATGTATGTCAGTGTATATGTACAATTATTCGGTCGAGGGTCCCTTAATTTCTTAGCAATTTCTTAATGTAGTATTTGACAAGCAGTCAGATTTGAAGATGTAAGAGCGGGGTTGCCTCTGCGCAGCTCCTTTCGCGAGTTTGACTCCGCCATCCTTGCGCCACTTCCCAGTGGCTCCTGGGCGCAAAGGAACAGTTACCCAGTCTCCTCTGCAGAAAGCTCTTACCAACCCTTACATGATTAAGAAATAGGAGGGCTGGGTTTCTTAGCTATGTATAGAATTGAACCCTTACCCAGCGGCAACAAGGCAGCACAGGCAAGGCAATCGAAGGCAACACGAGCCAAGGGCGCAGATGACCTGCAGTGAGTCTGGCTAGTATCTGGCTGAAAGTGTTGCCTTCAGATTTTGTGACCGTGCAGTGGCTCGACCCTGGGTTGGTTCGGCTTTTTGCTTGTCATTCCCAACCATGCCATGGTTGTCAAAGTTCATTTTGGCGGGTATTTGGTTGCAAGGGAGGCTGGCTCCGTTTCCCGCTCCGAATAGAATCTTTATAAGCCATTTCATGGTTAAGAAAATTGAGCAGGGGCGCAAAGGGGCTCCTTCAAATACATCTAAATTTCTTAGCCTTAAAAAATTCCACGGCCCCTCAATTTCTTATCTTCCATTTGCATATACATATTCCACAAAACATATATGCGGCAAAAAAATCAAGTCCCTCATTTTCTTATACAAGGAATTCTTATACAGTGCTTGGACCGGAGTGGGATTTCGTGGGATTTCATGGGACCTCATGGGATTTAGTGGGATTTAGTGGGATTTCATCGGATTGAGTGGGATTTCATGGGATTTAGCGGGATTTAGTGGGATTTAGTGGGATTACATGGATTTAGCGGGATTTCATGGGATTTAGTGGGATTTCATAAGATTTAGTGGGATTTAGTGGGGTTTCATGGGATTTAGTGGGTTTCATGGGATTTCGTGGGGGTTTTAGTGTTGCAAAGCTAAGGTTGTAAGATCCATACTCCGGATGGAATGTGTCAAAGCCTATGGTACCAGGGAAATAAAATTCATCAGTAAAGTTAGGGTACCTAGCTACCAGCATTTTGACACATAACCATCTAAAGAATTGGAGAACTTTTTTTGGGAATCTCACGAAGATGTTTTTAATTTGTGTCATGGTAATATAATTTGTGGGATGGATCAAGGCGTCTTTCGATTTTTCTGGTGGGATTAACATGGATTAACATTGGTTTACATCCATCAAACACACTCAGCCGTTTTGGACGTTTGAAATCCTCAAATCGCTTCCAACAGTCTCGGGGTTTACTTTCTTGGGTCGTCATGTGCAAATTGGATCGTCCCAGGGCTGGAAATGACGACCGCACTGCGTTGCGCCACTGGAATGATGATTAGTAAGGGTAACTATCCCCAACTGTTGGGTTGGTGAATTATCGTATATATATTTGAATCATACATATATATATAGATATATACACATATATATATATATTTATAGTTCACTTACATATTATATATATATACACATAGAGTCTCAACTGTCTCATATTTGGATATATGTATATACTATCATAGACGGTTTAAATCTGCCTGGGTACCTTTGCGACGTCATCCAGGATGTTCGTTCGACACACGGCAACAATCTCCGCACTGGATACCACTGGGAAGCCCAAGTTCTGCAAGGATATGTGGACTCCAGGACGACTCCAGTGTCATCCAACGTGGCTGGGAAATACCCAAACTAAATGGAGCTTTGAATGGGAATCTCATAGGAAAATATGTGGAAAAATGTGAAGAGATTGGACCCACTAAATGTGGAGGTTTCTGAGAAAATCCTCGAAGTAATAGTAAATGATGGATTTTGCAGCAAACAATGTTTGATTACCAGAGGGTAATCCTGTTGAAAAGTGAGGTAATAAACTGGGGTGAACCACTTAAACTTATCCAGTGTGGGATCGATTCGGACGCTCATGTTGTATCCATATTCCCAACAAGAAATGGGAAGCATCAGGGAGCTACGAATTGCAGCCTTCTGATCGTGTATTGTATGTTAAGTTAATGTAAATTATAGCCGCTTGCTCTGGGATAGTTTGTGTGATTTCAACAAGAAAAATGCATTTTGCCCCCTTTATCGGGGGTGTTGGGAGCAACCCCGCAGACCCTCAATAAATGGTACCCCATTATTGTTGGGCTGGTAGTTTTTCACACTTACAAATTTCGTCAAACGATGGAATAAGGGTCAAGGTAGCTGTGAAAAGAGAGGGCCATGATGGGGTTATTGTTGAGATTAGCAACCAAAAAATAGAGATGACGTGCTATCCAACAGGAAAAAAATGTACGGTAAAGCTTCCTTGAGTAGGCTAAAGCAGTTTCTTTTGAGCTTTGCCAGAAATGGAAAAATATCTACCAACCAGTGAGAAATTAAGCTTAGTGCAAGGGGCTGTAAGATTAGCCATGCTTTGTGAGTTTTTATCGATACCTTTCGGTTTTCTGGCCTGGCGCTTGAAAATCCCTGTGCAAGTAACGAAGTAGATGATGTCCCTTCATGTTTCCATGGCACAAGTTGGAATTTACAAGTCAGCAACCAGCGATGTTTGTTTACCAGAGGGGAGATAGCAAACAGAGATGGTATGTTGAAAAAGGAAAAACCTCACGCCCCCCAAAGCATGGTATGGTGTTAAGATGTTAAGATGAGCATTGAACGTGCCAGACAGTGGTGATTACTCCACCAGCTTGCTGCTAGCATCCGGTGCACAGCTACTTTCAGAAATTACAGCCCTCATTACCGTGCTTTGGCATGGCAGACTTCTTTCAGCATGAAATCTGGCCATGTGTGTATGTGCACCCTGGACTGTATCACGCATTTTGAGACCATGCTGCCTCAGAAGTTGACGAAATTGAGAGTGAGGAAAGCTAATGCTCAGGCTGACACATATGCATATCCAATGAACAATGCTTACGCAGGCAACTTGGCCTTTGGAAGATGTGACTCAAGTGGTGGCGTTGACACATTATTATGGTTTGATAATTTGATACAACATATGTACGTAAAGAATGTCAGACAATGATCTGCATTATCTAAACCTATTTTACACACGTATCATTGATATAAAATGCGTGCATTTTGTTAAATTAATTTGACAATACATACTTACATACATAGTATTATATATATATATATATTATAATTAATATAATTACCTCCCAATTGTCATATCTTTTATCGATGTTCTATGGCTAAACTGAGGGTCCAATCGGCCCCGGCGTTTCGTCCGCAGGAAAGACTCCCGAGAAGTCCTATGCCGTCGGCGTAGCTTGGATTTCTTGGATTCGTTGGAAAAATCGGTTGGGGAATTGGTGAATTTCGTGTAAGTTCTGGGGGGGTCCTAAAACAATCTATTGAAAGATCCAGCATTTTTCATGAGAAAAACCACTATTTCTATAGCCATGTTCAATGTCGCGAACTGTTGAATTACCAGAGGGTACCCCAAAAGTGGGATCGCTCCATGGGGATGGATCAGCTATTTCTGATTTGATGTTTACCAAGTTACGGTTGGGGGTTGACCTATAAAAAATTACCCGGGTAACTTAGCAACCATTCCTGGTAAGTACACATGAAACATAAAAACTTATTAGTTACCATTAGGCTCATTCAGTGACTGGTAAACTGGGTGAAACTGAGACATTGCTATCTTTTGCTTTCAGCTATCATAGGCAGTCATTGGAGAAAAAAACACACATATCTAATAATTATATATATATACATACATAGGACATTGTAAGGTTCAATCATCAAAAGTGGGGCTTTGATGTCCATGTGTGTATATACATATATACTCTACACATATATATATGATTATATATAAAAGCTTTAGCCAGCAAAAATGTTGGTTAATGGGTATCATCGGAATATCATGGGAATTTTGGCAAATTGCAACTGCAGCAGCACACACAGTTGAATTTGGTTAAGGATGAAAGACACACATCGCCCCCCCCAAAAAAAAATATTTGAAGGATATCTCAGGTTAACCATGGATAAGATTTTCAGAATGATTTCGGTGATGTCCGGGTATAGCTGCAGTGCCCTAAAAATTAGAACCCCAGAATGATCAGATGGCATTTAAGGCGTGGAACATCTTGGAACCATGTTAGATATGTTAAAGATCTTAAATGGCATTAAAGAAGATTTAAACATCTTGTTCCATTTAAATGTTAAAGATCTTGGAACATCTTTTTAAAGATGTCTTAATTTTTAAAGGTCCCTGTCCGAAAATAGAACATGGACTCTATGGACACATACTTGGGGGATGTAGTTGTCCTACCTGGAGAACTGAGACCTACGATGTCACTGTTGATCAGGGGAACAATCCCGGCACCAGATTGGTGAAGAGATTATTGTACATTGAATGATCATGAATCATCGCATTTGTCTGAAAATAAGGTACCCACAAATTGGTTTATTATCATTTAGAATGACTTTTTGGGGTATGCCCCATTTTCAGACACCCATATTCAGATTAGGAAGCCATTTGAGCCATTTCCTGAAAGTTCTAGGGTGTAAACATTGTTTTTTCCCTTCTGGCAGGCAATTCAATGGGTTTTCCTGACATCAGAGTGGAAACATGGGAAAACCCGTTCTGAAAACTCTTACAGAACCCTGAACATGGTGTCTCGGAAAAAACCTTGCTGTGGGAACTTGGCATTTTCGGGTTCGATGTTAGTTTTGCTGGGTAGTGAAACCGACTAGTGACTAGTTGACCTCTTCATATGTGTGATTTAAGATTGGTGGCTTGAATCTACCTTTAATGTTCGATCACATTAAATCATTTGGGATTATATATATATACAATTATATACATACCATATATATATATATATATAATTTTTAGATATCTTTAGACTATTCCTACTAAGTAACTTGACTTTCACATTTCTTCATGTGCCCCAGGCTCCAAGGTCTTGTGCTCCAGGAGCATGTTGACGACTGTTCATATATGGAGATCAGGGGGATCTCCGTTGAACCTCGCTGGTTTTATATCCCCAGGTGGAGTGTAGCGCCGCGAAAACGGATCAGGAAGCAGGAGAGGATGAGGCCGGGAGGGGGATGAAAAACCATGGACGTACTGAGCTCAGGAAAAATCCATGGTAAAATGGTGAAAAAACAACATGATAACCTTGAACTTAGAGTTTTCAATCGAATTTTGAGTTTGTTCAAAAATCAGGAAACATCCATGGGATTTCCACCTATCACGAATGGGATGAACGACCTGGGATGCAATTTGCTGCGAATCTGGGATTTCCGCTGGGTGAATTCTGTACCTTGAGAAACCATCCCATGTTATGAGTCTTATGATGTTTGAATCAACCACGTGGATCTGATCTGGTGATTAGTTGGTTCCAACAATAGGTCATTGTACCATTGGTACCATTGGTACCATGATCAAATGATGTTCCATTGTCCAATTGGTTCCAACAGTCTTTGGTCATTGACCATGATTAATTGGTTCCTAGGTTCTTTTCCACATAGATCATGTCTTCTTTGCCGTGGGATAATTCTTTGTCCGGGCCTTGATATGAAAGCAGAGGTGCTTTACCGATGAGAACCATTGAAGGCAAAGTTGCTTCGTCCCATCCCCCGAAATTCTTAGACTTACTATATATATATATATCATATATTGAATATATGTGTTTATATGTATATTATGTTAATATAACATGTTCATATACATATATATATATTATTAATATGTATATATATATATATATATATATTATGTCAATATATATATAATATGTCAATATATATATAATGTGACTATATATATACAACGTGAATATATATATATATATACAACGTGAATATATATATATATATATATATATTGTGAATATATATATATATATATATGTACTGTGAATATATATATATATACCCAAAAGCTCTGGTTAGGCTAATTCCTGCCTATTAGGTTGTTCTAGTTTTTAAGGTTAAATTCTATCTATTAGGTTATTTCATGTTCTGTCTTTTAGGTTGTTTGCCTGTTTGCCTAAATAG
>Ga0126342_10017204_pt1 | contig 12528 bp, 12 predicted proteins | sample Cyp1metagenome_FD_92528 | JGI IMG/M metagenome (GOLD analysis project Ga0126342, IMG submission 92528) | Coral microbial communities from Lord Howe Island, Old Settlement Bay, Australia - Cyphastrea 1 metagenome | ecosystem: Host-associated > Invertebrates > Cnidaria > Coral ...
AGAGAGTTGGCAAAGAGCTGGGCGAAGAGTTGGCAAGGCGGAAGTGCAGGTGGAAGTTGATGCAGACATGGTCGAGGAGAAACTGGAGGAGGAGGCGAGGAGGAGGACGAGGAGGAAGAGGACTGCTAGTCGAGGAGGAGGAGGAGGAGGACGAGGAGGAGGACGAGGACGCGGAGGAAGAGCGCTCTGATAAAATCTAACAACCCTCACCTGGCAGGTGGGGAATGATTTAACACTAATTTGACACTAACAACAATGGTTGACAATGATTGCTGTAAATGAACCATCGAGCCGTCGAACGTTGATTATTTCATGGAGATATTAACAGCAGTGTAGAGTGGATAATTTTTCACAACATTACCATACCACATAGTGGGATACAATGCTTCGTTTCTCCACTACCTTAAAAAATGGTGTTCATCAGTGTTCATCACTAATTGTCCCACTTACATGCATTTCTCCCATTCTTAATCATTGTTAATCATGAATTGTTCCATTTATCCCATTGTGAATATCATTTATCCACTATTTCTATAGAGAATTATATATGTATATATTATACATATCTCCATTACCTCTACATATATTACCATAATATTCCCATTATCACATTCTGGTGAAATATATCCCATGACTTAACTGGGTAATATGATGAGTAATATATGATTCCCCATTACCATTTACTCATCATTACATAATGATATGACCTAATAATATATGATTCCCAGAATATACTCATCATACATGAGGTAATAGTTGAATAAACATTATTAATCAACCCATATTCCCATGGCAACACCGGTGATTATGGGTTTTGATTAATATTAATACGCATTATTTTGGGAATATGGGAATAGTTTTATTACACCATTCCATTACATTAATACCATGGAATAACATAATCATTGTATTTTATATTTATTTTTGTTGGGTAATGGGATTTTTTGTTGATGATTTATACTCATCATATTACCACACCAAAAATCTGGTGAGATCACCATGGTTCCAAGCCGCCACAGGATGCGGCAAAAACGCCTGGAGCGACGCATCGGCAAGTCCAGGACGCCGAAAAATGCCGACCGAGTGATGGTGATGGGTACTGGGCAGTGATAGCCTCATTGGATCCACGGATTAATTCGCGAAAAAAATCCTGGTTTGAAGTTAAACCACTATCATTTATCATCAATCTTTATCTCATGATACTCAATAATGATCTATAATTTCTGGATGATCTGGAAAACAAAATCATGTTTTTTTGGAACACAATTTGCTTCTTGTACCCTCTGGTAGACTCGCCATAACAATGGAAAACCACCATTTTTGAGTTCGGCAAATCAACGAACTCAATGGGCCATGTTCAATAGCTACAGGGTAATCACTGCTTTTAATATGAATGGTGATGGCATGATAGTGATAATCATCATTAACAATCATAAAAGTGATGATGGCATGATTAATAGTGACTAATTATATGGTTAAATAACTGATTCATACTGGTGATGGTGAATATTGTAATGGCTAATGGGATGACATATAGATGACGTATCATTAATAAGATTTATCAATAATAATGTTATCATGACTATAGATGATATAGATGATTATAAATGATGGTTTTTATATTTATGTATATTTACATAAATCTGCTTGAAGGACTATGACCCATATAGTTAGTAACGGGAAAATACCCAAAAAGAAGATACTGTACATCTATATAAATGTGATATTTCTTTATGGCACCTCCCAATGCTTGAGGTTTATCAATACACCATTTCTGAAGAAAATTGCATGTTAACGATTTGAGCGATTCCCAGTTAACATGTGTCGGCGCCGTTGCTTCAACTCATGATGGGTAAATGATAGCCATGTTTGGTCATGTTTGTTCATTTTACCTCTTTTTGTTTACCCAAAAAAAACAGGTACGTACCTCCGGTGTAGCGAGGGAGCAGCTCTTTACAGCTGGTATCCAAAACATTCGATAAGTGGATGTTGATGTTTTGATGGAAAATGGGTCACTCAAAAAGACCCTGTCCAGAGAGAAATCAACTAGATGGGTTACAGTGGAAGCAGTGCAGACGGAAAAAAAGGGGTCAGTTGGATGCATTGCCACCAGCCGTTACCCCGCTTCCACGGTTGCCCCACTCACTTTGTTCAATCAACTTATGGTTGGCAGCGACATTTTTTTTGTCAGAATCACACAGGGCCAACTGAGGCGGTCCCCCGATTGGCGACTGGCTCACCAGCTACTGAGCCTTAGCCTCACATGGCAAGTGAGACTGCTGCAAAACCCTTGCAGGGAGAACAGCTCATAAAAGCAGCAAGGGATGCAGAAAAACAAAAGATGGGAGGACAGAAAGAGAAAGCTTAAGATTATGCAACAGGATCTGGAACACGAAAGACTCCTATCCTTTAAAACTATTCATATTTCAAATATCTTCAACTCAGAAATGGTAGCCTTCATGTAAATATTTGATGAACTGAACTGGTGAAGTCAAAGGTTTAAAGTTGACATTGTTTCAAGATGTTGATATCATACCCACTGGTTATTTAACATAGCCATGGAAAATGACCCATTTATAGATGGTTTACCTATTAAAAATGCTCATTTTCCATGGCTATGTTAAATAACCAGATGGTAAATTTCATCACCTCCAGTTTTTGGCACGTCTTGGCACGCAGTTTTCGAATCTTTCGCGGCAGGACGGGTGTACCAACTTCCAGACGAGCCAGAAAGAAGGCTGAGGAGGCTCCGACAAAACGCGCGGCTGTGATCCAACAAACGGTGGATTTCAAGATATGTCAACAGAAAATTTGGGTCATGGGTTGTATGAAAAGCATGAAACAGTGAATAAACCCATAAGTCCATTAGAACCCATAAACCCATTATCCCAGAAGATTTATGCATCCGAATCAAGCATGAAACTTTGTGTATTGGTCAAGTCATTGGGTTTCCTACGTGACCCACCTTTTTTTTGGTGCCTTCATGTTGATCCCATTTAAGTTGGCGTTCAAAGACATACTCCAAATGGGCAGGAGCGAAAAAACATCACATGGGTTTTTGTTCAACACGGGGATACCTATAACATGACACGTTCAATGTGTTTCCATTGGAAAAATGATAATCCATGGGATTCTGTGGTACCTCAGTTTAGGACACACCCACATGAGATCAGCCTCTATGGACCAATGAAGTAGCTGCAGGTCAGTCCCCTAGACGTGTGTTGACCAATGTGGTAGATGAACATCCCAACATATCCCAACGCTATTTGACGCGATAATGACACCAAAGGAATACATGTTCTGTATATATATTACATATATATATATATGTACAATTATATGTATATATGTATATATACATATTATATGTATTACATATATATATATATATGTTTACATACAAACATACAGTCATGTTTTTTTGTGTATATATATATACATACATATGTATATGGCAACAGGCACCTCTATCTCTAGTTCATATATCTAATCTAGAATATGTTATATAAAACAATTTTGAAACCATGTCATATTTGATGTATCTAAAAATGAATCATGACAAAGTCAGACAACCATATCAAATATGTCAAATTATTCAATATTTCGAATATTTTCAAATACTATTAACGATATCAACTATTGTAATTCAATATTCCAAACATTGCAATTCATTATTTCAATTATTTCAACGATGGCAAATATATCAAACATAATTATTTCATATACTTTGATTATATCACATATTTTAAACACTCGAAACATTTCAAATCGGCGGGTGGTAGAGTCAGTGTCTGCTAGGTGGCGTAAGGCTTTGGTTGCTCATGTGAAGAAAAAACACGGTGATGGCAACTGATGGCCCGGTGATGGCAAGAAATGGAGCCAGTGGGAAGTTGAGGTGACTTGATTCTGGCAAGAATGAGAGTTGAATCAACACACATCATTCGCAAAAGGGAAGCGGCGCTCAGGCCCAGCAGTGACTGCAGTGAGCCCTGGAGTCATCACTGACGAAGCACAAGAGGCCCAGGACGCCAATTGTGACACAGCGCCATGTGGCGTCATGTTTTGCCCAAGGACCAAAGGCTCATAGAGATGTCAAGAAGCTGCCTGCCAGCGAAAAGAACATGTTTGGGCAAAGAGAGGTTACCCAGCTCGTTGACAACGTGTGGCGGCGGTTGAAACTTTTGGGGCCAAGAGCACAAAAGCAGTGCTGCTTGTGTGGCGTTCGGCTAGTCACATCAAGCAAGAGATTCCTCAGATGATTAGATATGATTAGTAGGCAGCCGGTTGGGACATTACATGTACTCAACGTAGATAGTGAGATGTTTTACCTAGCCGTAGATCCATGTAGATCCTGGATATCTGTATCATTAAGAACACTTATATATTCCTTTGGTTTGGTATCTGTTCGGTCCTTTGGACACGTTAGTTTTTTTAGCGATGCATGAGATGTAGGTCATTGACATACTTTAGGAAAGGTAGATCATAGGGAGGCCTCTTGGGATATATATATATATATATATATTTGCATATTTACAGTATACACACATACACATACATACGCGTATTATTCATATATAAATACATAAACAAAACTAACATAAGACAGTATATATTTATATATTGACTTATATATATATACATAAACATATGCTATAGTGAAAAATCTCGAAGTCGTCCGTCATGGCTGGGAGTGGTTTTGCGGATCCTCGGCAAAAAACGGATCTCTACGGGTGAAGCGACCTGCATAGAAAATCGGCAACTCCCGGGAGGTTCAAAGTGGCAACTGGGCAACTGGGCAACCATGAGACAAGATGAACACGGGAAACGCTGTAACATGCTGCAGCCCTTCAGTCAGAACAGTGTGATCACCTTGATTTGGGAGGTGTCTTGGGGAATCCCCAAGTCACCACGGTTTTCCATACTCAAATCATGATTCTACGTACTAAAATATGGTCCGATGACTTCGATATACTTGGATTTTTTTTTGGGTGCTCCGATTTTCGGAAACCGCCGGCCTCAATGGTCTAGGTGGAAGAGAAGTTGAATAGCATTGGCCTGGATGGGGCCAAGGTGCCTGTGAATCGTTGGGTCGCTGGATCGTTGGAACTGAGAAAATCTGATTTTTTCCAAATGTTCATTGGAAACAAAACGTAAAAAAAAACTAGAGAAATTTAATGTAATTTCATGTCATTCCTATAGGTATGGTTTGAGGTTCAATATGGCCCTTGGTCTGTCGAAACTGAATGTCAAAGTTTGGATGCAAATCATGAACTGCAACATTGGACCGCCGACACGGGTCATCTACGATCAAAATTCATTCTGGACGATGAAACATCGGCTGCCCCCTAACGTGAAACTTCATTTTTCATGCAACCTGTTTGCATCTTGGAGGCACAGCATTGGCAACCCAAGATTGGGCATATTTGTCATCACAAAGATGTTCTGGTTGGTGGTAACATGAATTTTATTCTCCATATGGGATGTCATCCTTCCCATTGACTCATATTTTTCAAGATGGTTATTGCACCACCAACCAGATGTATATATATATATGTATTATGATGTTGACGTGCTTATGTGACCTTTTCTGCGGACTGCGAGGTTCTGAAGATTGTCAACTCAACATGTGTTATGTAAATTTTGTTTCCCTTGATTGGTTCATGAATGTATAGAGTGGTCAGGATGATTGACTCTGGCCCTCCTGCGAGGTGGTTCCGTTGGTCAGCTTGTTGTTGGTGTATAATTTCAATAACTGTTGGATTTATGGATGTTTCTGGTGGACCTGTTATATAAAATTGAATTATGAGATATATGTATATATATAATATCTAATTATCTAGTTGTATAATTATATATAGATGCTATAGATATATATATATATATATATAAATATCATTAAATATATATATATAGTCTATACTAAATTTGATGGGGGTTATAAGCCAACAAACACAATTTGCGGGGCTCCACCTTTCAGTTTAATGCCGTTTTATTGATGAGTTATCAAAAACGTTTTTATCAGTGTTGTAGTATCACTATCATTATATATATAATCATTATGTATATATATATAATCAATATATATATAATCATTATATATATATATATCATTATATATATATACATGAATGAATCATTTTATATATATATATATATATATATCTATTGTTGGTTATTAATTAACGGTTATGAACTATATATCCAACCTTGCTAGGACATCGTTGCTTCATTGTTGGAGGTCCGTGGTCGTTCAGCCTCGAAGAAGAGATCGGGATCCCTTCTGAGTGCCTTGGACCACCCAACAGCAGTGGGGGTAGATGGGTATATTGGGATTTTTAATGGGATTTTAAACCAAATGTGGTTTCAATTCCCATAGGATCCATGTATGGTATATATGCTAACATTTGGGGTATATTGATGGTAAATGTTACCATATATAGCTTACATGGATCCTATGGGATTGTGGTTATAATGATTTTATTCATGGGATTTTAATCATGGGATTTTAAACATTATGTGAGGATATAATGTGGTTTACAATGAGGTATAAACAATGTGGTTTATAAATGTTTATAATGGGATTTTTTCCACCAAATCATTTATAGCCAAACATTGATGCCATTTTAACAATCGGGAATAAAGAAATGGAAGTGGGGTACCTTATGTTCAGACACAGCTTGGGATTGTCTTTTGTTCAGTCATGTTTTTGGTTATTGTATCGCGACATATCAACAGACATTTTGTCGGACACGATGATCCATGTCCATTTCTTTGGGGCATCAACTTGACTCACTTGACCTAGACATGCACAGTGTGGCCATCAATCCCAAGTTCCCTTCCCTGGATTGCGCATCGAAACGATCGATAAGTTGATGTATAACTTGGCTAACTGGGACTTATGGTAGATATATCTACTCTCCTGGTTGTGTTTTTTTGGCTACATGTCTAGCCTTGCGGAGCCATCCTGAATCTAGTTTGCTTGTTTCCATCAGAGAGTCTGTGTCTTTGGGCATGTCAGATCATCTTGGTATTTCAAGATTTGATGTGATGGTCGCACCTCCCATTTTTGACCTGTATACTATACCTGCTAGTGTAAATAGACCCCTTTGGGGCCTAGATCAGCGCCAGGAAAACGTAAGCACGATGCCGGAGAAGAGGAGGTGCCTTCCAGTAAGGGGGCGGACCCACAAATCCCAAGGGCTGGGGAGTAGAAACTGTCAACACAGGACTTGGCAGACTTAATAGATTGAGTAGACTTAGTAGACACCAATCATGTTTAATGATTCCTTTTTTGGTGGTATCTTAGGTATCTTCCATTATCTTCCTATATAGTTCGAAAACCTGGGGTTATAGATCTGCGTTGACGAGTCCAACATATCAGGTTTGGTGTATTGTGTGCCAGTGTGCCATTATAGTACTGGTTTGTCATCTACCTGTGCAATATATAGGGCAATACGTTTCAATCTTGTGTCTGGAATGACTGCTTCTGAGCAATTTGAAACCTCTGATTGTGTGATGCTCATCAAGACAGATGCCGTAAGATTTTGTAAGAATCATCAACGCTGACCCGCCTCAGACTCATGGTTGTGGGTCTTTAAAGGGGAAATCATTCCTGCCAAAATCTTTCAGGTGGGGATGACCGTTGATTTTGTCACTTTGCCTTTGTATCATAAGCACCTACAGTGGTAATCACCATGGGGATGGATCAAAACATATCAAAACCATTATAACACCTATTCTCCTGTATTATTTGAGTGACGCACATCCATAACTACCAGTTACTTCCAGCTACGAAAAATCACCACCACATCATGTCATACAGTATATATTGTACTATATATATACCATATATACATATCGCACACATTTTGAGGCGGTTTGTCGTAGGTCAAAGCCTCTGGTGGAATGACCACAAACATGCACCTCATGGCGTTCTAAGAAAAACACTGCAGGATCGTTGTTCCTTGTACACGAATTTGGGTCTATATGTATCTATGCAATTATATATATATATATGGTTGGTGGTTTGGAACATGTTTTATTTTTCCATAATATATGGGATAATCCTTCCCATTGACTTTCATATTTTTCAAGATGGTTGAAACCACCAACCAGATATAGTTCGAAAGGATTCACCTCAAGACATTGACAATTCCAGGTCCTGCAGATCCAGGGGTCTGATCATTGACACCAGGTCCAGTGAAATGTTTGCTGGTTTTCACTATAGGAACTACTTGGATATATCTACCATAAACCACTTGGAATTCGCCTAGTGGATTGAAGCAACTTAGCGATTTCGTGTGGGGCACACCTTGTAGGTCCTCAAAATTCTGTCATCCCAACGCCCTATTTCAGTTTCAGGCTGGCACGCGGACGCTGTCTCGCGCACGCAGCAGGCCTGTTATGGGCAGCACAACACCTGACGATTTGACCAAAAAGTGGAGGTTCTGTAGTCATCAGTGGAACCCAAAAAGGTGTCTTCCATCAGAACCTTGACCCAAAAAATGCACTTCAACGCACCGACAAAAACATGATGTCAGGGTGAGTCAGGGTCAACTTCAACAGAGTAGGTACGAAAGACGTTGTAGATCTACCTAATGGGAGAAAACAACTAGTACTACATCAGTACTACATCACGTCTTTTGTATGTGAGAGTCAACTCAAACAGATTGTTTTTAATGATATATATATATATATGGCTGCGAGTTAAAATGTAAAAGCCCCGATCCATACCCTGAACCGACAGGCCGATCCATACCCCCGATCCATACCAAAACGCAGGTGATCCAGACTGATCCATACGTCTGGATCACTGCGGGTCGATCCATACCCGAATTTTGACGCAACCCCACATATATATATACGAATCCATATATACTTTGACTCTGGGATTAATCGAGAACACCATATCAATTTTAAAATTGTACTAGCCCAAAAAATAACTGCACAACATATGGATTGATCCCCAATTTCAAACTGTTGACCCCCAAACAAACAGCTAGTATACTCCGCTGCATTAAGCAATCACAGGGGTGGTATTTTTCCATGATATATATATATATATATTATTCTAAACTATTGTCAATTCACCTCAATATATGAGCCATTCAAATCCAATTAAAGTAGTGATGTAATCAATATTTCTATCTTTGTAGGGATTACACCAAAACCATTGTCATATAAGGCAATGTCTGAAAATTGTGTACCCCATTCCATCCATTAGTTTACCATCATTTTTCCTATATCAATAACTCAATGACAATTCTTTGGGTGTCCCCATTTTCAGGCACGTCCATGTACTTAAGGTTGATTATATATCCCATTAAATCACCCTTAATTTGATGCTTAAATCCCATGCAATTCCATGAAATCCCAGTCAATATACCACTTGTCATGGAATTTTTGGGGTTTCACCGTCGGATCGCCAGGAGTATTGGTTTGCCTTCTGAGGGGGCCGCGCAGGCGCCGGCTCCTGATAGCTTAGATTTAAAGTAAGAGTCCATGCTTTTGCACCCAGTATTCTCCCAATAACCATGTGTTGCACACTTATACAATCTTATACATATCTGGTTACATGTATCACCTTTCCTTCACCTCCAAGATACGTAACCCCAAAGTCATTTGAGGTTGCCGATCACCTTGGTTGCCTATCCAGAAGGTAGCTGAAAGGCTAGGGGTTGGTAAAATTCCACCATCATATTTGTGTATTTTATACCCTCTGTTTATTTAACATAGCTATGGAAAATGGTCCATTTATGGATGATTTACCTCTATTTTCCTATTAAGAATGGTGGATTTCCATAGCTATGTTAATTAACCAGAGGGTATATAGAATAGACAGTGGTAAGTTTTACCTGTCTCTACTGGGGGAAGCAACTGGGTCTTCTCGGTTTCAGCCACTGGCTAACTGGATGGGTATGGTATGCAAAGCAAAACATGATGACCCCACTCCCAGAAGCTGCAAAGGACAGCAAGTTGTGTATCAGTTCAAAGTATAATTACTGTACCATTCCTGAACCTTTTCGCCATGTATTTGGAGAGTGTAGTTCCACTTCATAAGTGACTGTACGGCCACAATTATGAGGTATTGTGCGCACTTCGAATGTTTCACATTGTTGATACCCTAGGTTAAACGTTTCCGTAGGTGTGGAAAACCCATGGTTTCCAGGAACATGATCTACATCTTCGTGGCTCAAAGCCCCAAACGACTTTGGGGCTCGGGGCTCAAGTGCGAATTCTTCGATCATTTTTATGTCATCGCAGGTGGTGGAAAAGAAGCGAAGGAAGACCATGCGCTTGCACCAGAAGAAGGGCCATAAGGGCGAGGCGCGATGGCGCGCGCACGATGAATCCCCCAGAAGCTTTCAGGATGGAGGTTTGGAAAGGCATGGAAAGGCATATATTTTTGGTGGTTTGGGGTAAGTTGAATCCCCCAAAATTCATAAAATCACACGGGTTGGTGGTTTGGAACATGTTTTTTTTTTCCATGATATATGGGATTCACCATTAAAACACATTCCGAATGGTGATGGTGATGGTGTCAGAGATGGTTTATGGAAGCCAGAAATATGGTTCTTTGGTAATGTGGTGAAGCTGTTCATAAACAATCCCCGAATCATCACCATTTTTATGGCTGCTATCAACCATCCCCAAATGGTAGGTTTTTTCTTGGCTTGCCCACATTAGCCATGATACAAGTTCTTTATGTCCGAAAATTCTGGAGTGACAGCGAGGGCCCCGGCCATGATGTGTCATACATCCATATGATTTGATGGCCAACAAGCAGCAACGGGATTGTTGCTGCTTGCAAGTGGCCTTGCTTCCAGTTGCCCTTGTAACAGCCAATTGCAAATGGACATTGAGTAGCCAGACGCTTGAAAGTCAGCTTTTTTTTCTGTGAACACAGTACTGTCAGTTCTTCCAAGTTTCATTCCGTATGTCAAATTATACATACACATCCCATTATATCCATTTATATCCCATGTTTGTGGTTTAAATACCTAGACCATGGAACACCTCTGCCACTGCATTTTTTGGACATCATTTTCAGGCAGACAGATGGATTCCAGACCTCAAACCGAAGCATTTGTATTCGGGCCACTTGGATTGGAGAGCCAGGGGAGTCATACTGGCGATCATACCATCGACAAGTTGGCCAAGTTGGCCAAGTTGGCCAAGTTGGCTGAGCAGCTAGCCATGGCCTACTGTAGAGAAGAGTATTATATAGTATTATATATAATGAATATATGATCTATTCGAATATAGTTGTTAATTATGTATTGATTTTATAGTATATTATGATATATAGTTGATATTATTAATATGTAGCTAATATATGAATATATATATATATACATATTATGACAATGTTGACGTGCTTACGTGACCTTTTCTGCGGACTGCGAGGTTCTGAAGATTGTCAACTCAACATGTGTGTTTTGAAGAAATGGAACGCTGAGCTCTTTTGTGGTCAGCAATTTCCAGGACACACTTGGATATCCTTCATACTGGATCATATTGGATTATATATTGGATACGCTTATTTTGGGGGTCCTTTATTGGCGTGTAATGTTTTGATATCAGGAGAAGGGGTTGGTTGGTCAACCTGTTACTGAACGTTTGAAGCACCTCCTCCACACGACTAACCTGTTCGGAGAGGTGAACTCAAAGTTGGCCTTATGATAGATACATCAAACTTGGTTAGTGAAGGTTATATCAATGGGAATTCTAGGATCCTAAAATGGAGGTACTCTATTATAATATAAGGCCATATTTTGGGGGTATATCCCCTTACATCGGCCTTATATATGGTAGATACCTCCAATTTGGGTTCCTGGAATGATCATTGATTGTAAGCCAATAAACTTCAATAAACATAACAGGGACCACCACCTTTGTAAAAGGGAAGATCAAAGAGGCAGTCGATTCGATTGAAAGTTGCTCGGATGGCAAGTTTTGCTCTGAAACCATGACTATCAAATTGACAGATGGTTTGGGGCGAGCCTGTTTGAAATAGCAACCTGCATTTGTATCCCCACAAGAAATTTGACTGGATAGCATACAGACTTAGAAAAACGGTAGGAAAACCATCATCATCATCATCATCATCCCGAACCCTTTGGTAATATAACACTATATGAAAGCCACCCTTAAATATATATATATATATATATCAGTTCGATGATAAATACACTGAAATCCCTGGGGCACCCATTGGTGCGCTGAGGCAAGCGCGGTATTGGAAAGACAGATCGACGCTGAGCCGAAACGGACAGCGTCAGGCGGCCTTGGAGGACGGCCAGAGCCAAAAGGGCAGGAGTTACTGCAACTGTTTGGGGTTTAAACATGTTTAAACCATTCAAACATGGAGATGAATCATTGACATTGAAGAAGCATATAATTTCATTGAACAGGTGTACAACAAGGATGCCGCGCAGATGAGAAGTGAAAATGAGCGGCAGCCAGCGGTAGTAGCTTCAACGTGCATATCCTTGAGATGTATATTATTTACATATATTATACATATAT
>Ga0126342_10017205_pt1:0-2500 | contig 12527 bp, 11 predicted proteins | sample Cyp1metagenome_FD_92528 | JGI IMG/M metagenome (GOLD analysis project Ga0126342, IMG submission 92528) | Coral microbial communities from Lord Howe Island, Old Settlement Bay, Australia - Cyphastrea 1 metagenome | ecosystem: Host-associated > Invertebrates > Cnidaria > Coral ...
GGTATACAACACTAATGGGGTGAACCTACAACCGGTAAGCGGTCAGCACTGTTTTGAACCAACGCTATCGGGCAGATCGATGATATATACAATACATGGTTTTACTGCAGGAGTTTTTACACCTTCTTTTGTGTTGTGGGGATTTTTGTCAAAGTGTGCTTTGCTGCCAGTTGAAATGATTGCGTAAAATCAGTGCATGGATCCGACCTCGCCATGGTACCCAAATATTGTAACACTGCTTGGTTATAGAGATCTATCTCTTGCTCAGAAGGTTTCCTATACCTTGGCCGTGATTCTTTTTCGGTTCTATTATGTTTTGCCAGTTTCACTTTTGGGGTAGCATTCTGCAAAGAATGGTCTGAGTCAAGAAGCGTATCCTGTATATTTATGATCTCGGTTATGGCATTTTTCCATCGGTACTGGATCATTATGGATCTATATACAGTATAATAATATCATGTAATGATCTGCACGAGATTCCCCAAGCATTCCTTTCCGGGATTTGCTGCAACGACTCTCGGGAGACTCGGATGAAAGGCTTTCATCAAAAAGGTGACCTATGCCGACTGCCGGTGTTCGCAATCCAAAGAATCAATCGTATCAACAATCCCAAACAATCGGAGCCTTCTGGGACTCCCGAAAGTCTGCCACATTTCCAGAGCGCCTTGGCACAGGATCAGAAGGGGGGACCGTTGTATGTGTACATTATATATATAATTATATATATATACATGTATCATATATATAATGTATATTATTATATATTATGCATATGATTACAAATATATACATGTGATAGTGAGAAATGCGTATCCTGCGAACAGGAATCCGCTGGGTGCCCTGCTCGCACATCGGTGACACTGGAATTCCAAGCTGTCGCTCTTCATCACCCTGACATGGCCATGTCATCGCCAGAAGAGGAGCTTCTGTCAGTACTGAGGGATTTTCAGTGATTTTCACCGGGGGGAGTACCGGAGGGAGTGAAGAAAATCCCGTTTTTGTAAGACGTGCTAAAGTTGTTTTATCAAAGCTGATCCCTGTTGCACCTGCTCATAAAACTCGTTAAGCAGTCTGAAAGCCCAGCCTTGGCGGTGGAGAACGAGTAGAATTACTCAAATTATGTCAAATTTGATAGAATCAGTCGAATCAGTAGAATGAGTCTTTCTCCCTAATCTCCCTACATTCATTGGAGTTGTGCCCACCAAAAGATGCTCTGGTGCCCACGTTCGTGCATGTCGAAAGGAAGGGCTGCATGACCAAGGTCAGCTGCCTGCATCATGAACATGGTCGAGCAAAGAAGCAAACCACGGTCGCCACAGCAGAGCAAATCCAAACTCTTCATAACTTGTCACTGCTTGCATCTGCTTGCTGTAGCTTACCCCCGGCCACACGCTCTCCAAACGCTTCCCATTGGCCTTGAGGTAGCAATGTGTGACAATGCGTCTATCCTCAGCATTGTCCTGGCAAGGCTGACAGGATCACCATGAGTTTTGCAGGGTTTGTAACAGATTGTACTTTAAACTTTGTTGCGAAACTGACTAGTGGCGAATGGGTAACAATGACCTCGGGATTTGGGGGAAGACTCGGGGCAAGATCCTCAAGATCACTGCTCAGGTTGTGTTCGCATCAGTCTGTTCGCATCATCTCCTGCAAGTTGAACTCTGATCCAGCAACTCTTACCTGGCTGACAGGAGATGGAAGGGCCTGTCAGCCTGTCCATGAATGCCACTAGCTTTGATCTGTGTGTTCAATGTGAATGAGGAACTCCGAAATTCCTCTCCCTATATGATCTGTACGCTTTGAGATCAAGAGCTTTGAGCTCTCTGCCCGAAACTTTCCCAGGAAGTCGAAATGCGTGGCCATATCAGTGGCCAAGATCAGACTAACCTGGGAGAAAGAGCTTTCGAGCTGAGTACTTCATAGTACCTCCTGTATTCTCTTGGATTCTCTTGGTACCAGGTCGAAAGCAAACTAATTTGCAATGGAAAACTTGTCAAATTTGATGAATGCTGCTTGACTGAGTGATCAGACAATGTGGTCTCGGTAGAGGCGGCGGTTTTCCCTAGACAGCTCCGCAGTTTTTCCAAGGGTGAGCAGTGTGGAGAACGTGTGAACACTTTACAAACAGGCTCTGCTCTGCACTGCGCAATTCTTGCTGCTCTCAAGACTAATTCGGATTCTTGGGTCTGTCCATCTCGGCGCTTCAGTTTAAAGTATGTACGTGTCGCGCAAATGCCAGTTCTGGCATGAGATTAATAGGTGAACTTCACAGAGATTGGGAATTTAGAGATAAGGGCACTGCCAGACCTATCCAACTCATTCCTTTTCCATATGCACAGAATATGAACACACAGATAATTTTACATATGATGCATATATAGAGGGATGTACAAGATATTACAAGATTGTTCAATTACATTAAGAATTGACATGAATTGACCACATAGCAACAAGGTCCGCACCTAGACGAAGCTGCCAGGATGTCACAGCCCAGGGTCTG
>Ga0126342_10017205_pt1:7500-12527 | contig 12527 bp, 11 predicted proteins | sample Cyp1metagenome_FD_92528 | JGI IMG/M metagenome (GOLD analysis project Ga0126342, IMG submission 92528) | Coral microbial communities from Lord Howe Island, Old Settlement Bay, Australia - Cyphastrea 1 metagenome | ecosystem: Host-associated > Invertebrates > Cnidaria > Coral ...
AGATACAGCAGTGGGTCATCCGAGTCTAAGCTGGAGGCCCTGGACGGTTGGAGACTCCAAAAACTCTCCATGCTCTTAAGACTCTTGAGACTCTTGAGCCAAATTGTGTGGCATTTGATGAATTGGCAACATGTTTGGACTGTTTGGGCTTCAAGGAATTTTGCCTTGCAAAGCTGTGCTTTGATATCTTTGATGCATGTTTTGAGAGCTCCGGAATTATCAGAATTGTCGTGCCATGTCCCACATGTCCCGCCTGAGTTGACTAGCACACTGGATTCTGAAAAAATGACCTCCCAGCACTCCGGTTCTCGGGTGACATGCATTGACTCACACCGGGTGTGTAGGCATTGTGGCATTGTGTAGCTAAGATCGCAAGAATGCCCTTTTTGTGTAGTTTTAAGATGCAAGACCTCTATGAGTCACTTGCAAAACTCAGAGGCTCAAAGTGTGACGGCCTCGCGGGAAGGAGATCTATCCGGGCTGTTATTTCCCGAATGAGGCTCACCTGGCACCATTTCGTTTTGTTTCAAAACATCCGAGTCACAGAGAAACGAGCCAGGCTATGACATACCACAGTCAAACACACCACAATTTCATAAATGTTCATAGTGTGTCAGCTCTTGGCTGGAACATGAACAGTCATGAACATACCATCTGCATGGCCTATGTGGAGTTTCCGGTTCAATCCTAGCCAGGAATACTCTCAGGCGATGTTGGTGCTGCACCCACAGGCAGGGTCAACCTAATGGCTCGACGATCGAGCTTCGCCTAGCACAAAATGCAGTCCGCTTCAAGGCTCCCTCCAAGTTGCAGCTTCTATCCCAAGATTGTAGTATTATAATGTATTATAAAAGTACTGCCTAGATTCCGAATTGCAGACGCATTTAAGTAAAAACATTCGAGAAATTGCAGTTCGTGCTCAGGTCCGCCCATTTCCATGGTTAGTGTTTTCAACATGTTTCAACATGTTTCAACATGTTTCAACGATATCAGACGGGTTTGAGATGGTTTGAGTCGATTGGAGCAAACTGTGTAACGATTTAAATCTGCATCGGTGTCGTGGCTGTCCTCCGGGGAGATTCCTTCCTTGTCATCATCGCCAGGTAACGTGGACCTAAAAGCATCGCTTTGAGCGCTGTGAGTTGCTCCATTGGAGAAATGAAAAGTTTGAAAACTGTAAAGATTCCTAAAAGGCGAGACTGAGGCTGATTAGAACATATTAGAACATTTTGTTGATCAATCCAGAGAGTCTGACTCAAATTCGAGACCCTTTCGACCCTTTCGACCCTTTCGACCCTTTCGACCCTTTCGACCCGTCGACCCTTTCGACCCTTTCGACCCGTCGACCCTTTCGACCCTTTCCATTTTTCATAATGATCCATGTCGATAAAGAACGGTTTGTTCTGATCATTTTGTCATCTTAAGAAAGCCCAAGTATAATTCAAAATAACTCGTTTAGTTGGTATGCAACATATCGTGCCATTAATTTTGACTTGGTGCTGCCCGCAACGACATGTTCTGATCAGAAGCCGCTAACAGCCGCTAACAGCTAACACTCTCAACTGTCGACACTGTCGACACTGTCGACACTGTCTTTGTATCTGACATTGCTGAGGGAGATGGAGACATCGAGCTGACCTCAGCACAGAATCACTGAAACTTGGATCAAACGATCACATCAATTTTGAATTCAAAGTTGGGATCGGTTAGATGCCACCAGCCACATCCTTGTCACGAAGAAATTCAATGAAATTCAAGCATCAACGAAGGTCGACAAAAAAGCCAGGCTGATATCTGATTTTGAGCACCAGGAAAATCAGGAAACGCGCTAGAGAAAATTGCAGACTCAAAAAGAGCCATGACAAATGTGTTCGACAGTCAGAAAAGAAAGGCCGTTATGCATATCAGATCATTTCAGAACATCCGGGGAAATCTGGGGAACAGATTTGAAAGTTGGCCACCGGCCCAGTGAGACTCGCGCATCGTCAAGGTTGCGCTGCCCATCAGTGAAGTTGCTGCTGATGAATCGGCGAAGGCTTCTGCTCATCCTGTGGGAAGTTCACAGCTAATTTTCTATCCAATTTAGATCAACAGCAACTCGGCAGAGAATCAAGATGAAATTGTTGTGGCGCTATCCAATTGCGAGCCCTGGCCTTTTTCCCTCTCCGGTGCCATCGCTTCCGAAAAGCTGCTTGGCATTCACACGAACCTAGGCATCAATTTTGCGTTTATTTGGCACCAAGCTTTACATGCTTTACATATCTTGAAAGCGTGGTGCAAGCGCCACCTTGGGTGCGTTCTAGGGGATCAAAAAATGTCAAAAAATGACAAAAACATTCAAAATGTTTAAAGAAAAAAAAACGTATAAAAAAGTAAAGCCACTGCTTTTGCTGGGCTCTTCACTAGTTCTTCCATGTTGCCAAGCTTGTCCCGCACCTTCCTGACCAGCCCCTGCCAGGTACGCAGGGACAGGTGCGATCCAGCAAGCATGCGGCATTGATGACTCTATGGCATTTGTTCCTTAAGGGCTCAGAGCTTTTAAACCACTTTGCAAAACAAAGGATGGATATAGTTGGATACACTGGAAACAGCCCATGGACTTCAAAGGATTCAGAGAGCGAGCAAACGTGCATCATTTTGATTTTCGAAAAAGCAATCATTTGCAGGCACTTGCAGCCACTTGCCCAAGCAGCTACAAGTGGCTGCAGGCTGCAAATGGCTGCAAGTGGCTGCAAGTGGCTGCAAGTGGCTGCTTGTGGCGGCTTGTGGCTGCTTGTGGTTGCTTGTGACTCGTAGCCACTTGCCGGCAATCTTGAAAAAAAAGTGATTTTGTAGAGTTTACTTTTTTTCAAGATTGTCTGTAGTAGATTGCTAGCAGCCATCCACCAGCAGCTACTGCACGAAACATAGGTATAAAAATGTATAAAAGCTGTTTGTATTTGAGGGCCAGCGCTCACTTGCAGCCAGCGAACTTACGACTACCTGTCTAGTAATCCTTTTTGGTTCTTTAATGATGGTTTACCTTAGGTGATTAACAAGCGTGGTTTGTAAGTCGCCATTTCGCAGGTCATAACACCTTTGAGTGTGTTTATAACTGTGGTTAGTGACCATTTCATCATTGATGCAAAGGGTATTTTAACTGGTGGAGGATCGAATTCCATCCTCATACCTATGTCAAATTTTATAAACCAGGCCCTGCGAAGTTTCGAAGTCGACCATCAATGAATTGGTTAAAGGAAAAATATCCATCTTAACCAGTGTCCGGCAAGGACGAGAACTTGCAGCGTATCATCCAACATGTCTGAAGGTTGGGGACAAGACCTGACAGCGTAGCACCCAAGATGGTTGAAAGTTAAGGACAAGATCTTACACGGCACAATCCAATAAGATTGAAAGTTAAGGACAAGGCCTTTCAGCATAGCATCAAACATGTTTGAAAGTTTCGGACAGAATCTCACACCGTAACATCCAAGATGTTGTAAAGTTAAGAAGAGGATTTTACAGCGTAGCATCAAGCCTGTTTGGAACTTAACGACAAGACCTGACACCGTAGCATCAAAGGTGTTTGAAGATTAAGGGCAAGGTCTTACAGCGTGGCATCCAAGATGTGTGTAATTCAAGGACAAGGTCTTAGAGCATATCATCCAAGATGTTCAAAGTTAAGGACAAGCTCTTCGAGCATAGCGTCCAAGATGATTGAATGTCAAGGGCACGATCTTACACCGTAGCACTCAAGATGATTGAATGTTAAGGACAAAGTCTTACTCCATAGCAACCAAAATCATACAAGATGCTTGAGAGTTCAGGACAAGATCTTCTTGGGTAGCATCCAGATCGTTCTTGTTCTTGTTGTTAATGTTGTTATTGTTGTTCTTGCTCTTGTTGCTTAATTGATTATCTTGTTTTGTTCTTGCTATTATTGTTGTTGTTTTTGTTGTTGTTGTTGCTGTTGTTGTTCTTGTTCTTGTTCTTGTTTTTGTCCTTCTTGTCCTTCTTGTCCTTCTTGTTGTTGTTGTTGTTGATGATGTGGTTCTTGTTCTTGAACTTGTTTTTGTGGTTGTGGTTTTTGCTCTTGTTCTGGTTCTTGTTCGTTAAGGACAAGAACTTACAGCGTATCTTCCAACATGTTTGGGGGTTAGGAACAAGACAGACAGAATCTTAGAGCGTAGCATCCAACAAGATTGAATGTTACGGACAAGATCTTACTTTGTAGCAACAAAGACTTGCAAGTTAAGGACAAAATCTTACACGGTAGCATCCCAGATGATTGCAAGATCCGGGTGTGATCTGACAGCGTAGCATCAAAGTTGTTTGAAAATCAAGGGCAAGATCTTACGGCGTAGCATCAAGGATGATCGAAAGTTAAGGACTTTTTGTTGTTGGTGTTGTGGTTCTTGTTCCTAGTTTTGTTCTTGTGGTTGTGTGTTTTCTTCTTGTTCTTGATCTTGTTCTGTTTCTTGTTCTTGTTCTTGTTGTGGTTCTTGTTCTGGTTCTTCATCTTGTTCTCCATCTTGTTCTCCTTGTTCTCATTGTTCTCCTTGTTCTCCTTGTTCTATTGGTTCTTCTTCTTCTTCTTCTTCTTCTTCTTCTTGCTCTTCTTTGTTGTTGTTCTTGTTTAAAGTTGTTTTTGCAAGGTCTGTGTCGCATAGGCCGGGACTGTCTATCACACCGGGGGGGACATTATAGACAATATCTTTCAACCAAATAGAAAGGAAAATTGCCACTCGCTTAGTCAAATGCTACGTTTCAATCTTTTGGGGGGTTGCCATAACATCTGTCTTTGGTCTACGGAATTCGCTACGAATTGTCTCGCAATATGCCATCATTCCTTGGCACTTGGCAGCTCGCGCATTCAAATCTTGACAAAAAGTGACAAGTGCTAAACCATTGCTTTTTCAAGTTTTGAGACTTCGATGGAAAACAGCTGCTCGGACAAGCAGCCACGTAGCCACTTGCAACCACTTGCAACCACTTGCAACCACTTGCAACCACTTGCAGCCACTTGCAGCCACTTGCAGCCACTTGCA
>Ga0126342_10017206_pt1 | contig 12527 bp, 10 predicted proteins | sample Cyp1metagenome_FD_92528 | JGI IMG/M metagenome (GOLD analysis project Ga0126342, IMG submission 92528) | Coral microbial communities from Lord Howe Island, Old Settlement Bay, Australia - Cyphastrea 1 metagenome | ecosystem: Host-associated > Invertebrates > Cnidaria > Coral ...
CACATCTTCATCACATCTTCATCACATCTTCATCACATCTTCATCACATCTTCATCACATCTTCATCACATCTTCATCACATCTTCATCACATCTTCATCACACCTTCATCACATCTTCATCACATCTTAGCATCTTCTCAACTTCACATCTTAGCATCTTCTCATCTTCACATCTTCACATCTCCACATCTGCTCATCTTCACATCTTCACATCTTCACATCTTCGCATCTTCGCATCTTCACATCTTCACATCTTCACATCTTCTCTCTCTCTCTCTCCCTCTCCCTCTGTCTCTCTGTCTCTCTGTCTCTCTGTCTCTCTGTCTCTCTGTCTCTCTGCCTCTCTGCCTCTCTGCCTCTCTCTGTGTCTCTGTGTCTCTGTGTCTCTGTGTTTCTGTGTCTCTGTGTCTCTCTGGCTCTCCGTCTCTCCGTCTCTCCGTCTCTCCGTCTCTCCGTCTCTCCGTCTCTCCGTCTCTCCGTCTCTCTCTCTCTCTCTGTGTCTCTTGCCCTCTCTCACGTCTCTCTCCTTTTTTTTCTTTTCTCTCGAGGCGCCACGAAGTGGCCACCCTTTCGCACGAAACGAGGTTCGAGTGTCAAAAACTGAAGGTTTTTTGCGAGTCCAGCGCTTCGGCGGCAACCCTTTCGCACGAAACGAGGTTCGAGTGTCAATAACTCGAGTTTGGCTGGTCTGGCGGCAACCCTTTCGCACGAAATGAGGTTCGAGTGTTGAAAACTGAGGGAAAATTGCGATTTTACGGTGTCCGCGGCAACCCCTTCGCATGAAACGAGGTGCGAGAGTAGAAGTCGTGTGTGCGAAAGGGTTGGCGTGTAAAAGCGTTTGCGTGTAGACGTGTTTGTAGAAGTGCTGGTGTGTTAAAAGCGTTTGTGTCTAGAAGTGTTTAGAAGCATTGGTGTGTAAAAGCGATTGTGTCTAGAAGTGTTTCTGTGCACAAGCGTTTGTGTGTAAACATTCTTGTGTGTAAATGTGATTGTGTGTAAAGGAGTTTGTGTGTGAAAGGGTCTGTGTGTAAAAGGGTCTGTGTGTAAAAGCGTCTGTGTGTAAAAGTGGGAAAAACTATGCCATTTTTACCACTGACTGGGAATGTGATTTCCATACCTATAAACACGGTGAAATTGGGGGATGGTAAGCATGGCGCTGTTTTACCCACATGATCCTGGTTGGTGGTTTGGAACCATGGAATTTTATGACTTTCCATTCAGTTGGGAATGTCATCACCCCAACTGACGAACTCTATCATTTTTCAGGGGGGTAGGTATACCACCAACCAGTGATCTATTGGATTCTGATTGGTGGTTTGGAACATTTCATACTTTCCATGATATATGGGATGTAAACGGGTTGTGTGTAAAAGCGTTTGCGTCAAAGGGTCTGTGGGTAGAAGCGTTTGCGTGCAAACGTGTCTGTAGAAACGTTAGTGTGTAAAAGCGATTGTGTCTAGAAGTGTTTCTGCATACAAGCGTTTGTGTGTAAACATTCTTGTGTGTAAAAACAAGGAATGTGTAAAAGAGTTTGTGTGCGAAAGAGTCTGTGTGTAAAAACGTCTTTGTGTAAAAGTGTTTGTGTGTAAAACAGTCTGTGTGTAAAAACGTATGTATGTAAACGTGTTTGTGTGTAACAGTTTTTTTTGTGCGTAAAAACGATTGTGTGTAAACGTGTTTGTGCGGTAAAAAATATCTGCGTAAAATCACACTTGTGTGTGACGCGACGCATGTTTGTATGTATCAGCATGCTTGTATGTAAAATTGTCTGTCTCAATTCTTCTTCCTGCGTCTCCTTCGTTTCATCTTTCTTTTCTTTCTCCTTCAATTTTTTCATATGTACCTACTTTTCACAACAAACTGCACCATGTCTCATCATTTTTCGCATCATCGTATATTTCATTATATTTCTATCTTTACGTTTCATGCTACTAGATCTTCATACTTATACCTCTCACTATGCTTCTCCACACTCTCGGACCATCCGTCGTCTAGTTTTACACACATAAACCCCCAGACCCCAATGCCCATGGCCAGCGATTCAGGTCCCAAACATCCACTCCCACAGCTCAGGCAGAGGGGAGGATTGGAGGATCTGGGTTTGTCCTTGTTATACCTAAATGAATCCTAAATGTTTGATTTCCTATCTTGATTTTAGTTCTATTCTGCCTCTTTCTGGTATTTTCCATTCAATAGGTATAAATATTGGCGTAAATATAAGTAAGAAATCAGCCGAAATTGGAATGGATAAGATTGAAACTGTTTTTCTAGTTTGACAACGCAAAACAACTTAAGCATGCAGCAATTCTGCGGCGAATGTGCTGGAATGCTGGATGTCAAGATGAAAAACATGTGAAACCAACATCTATTCCTATTGAAACCAAATTTCAAGTAATATCAGATGTAAAGACTGTAAAGAAATGATAGGCTTGATAAGCCTTCAAAATAGGACAGAACGCAAACATACTAAACCTGACCTCGATAAAGCATGTATGTTTTTCTCTATATAGGCTTTAACCTTTATCCATCATACGATAGACTGTAACAAACCCCAACATTTGAACATATATACAGTAATCAAAAATAGACTTGTGGAATGCCATATGTGGATCTTGATGAATACAATAATACAAAATTCAATCAATTGACACAACTAGTAACTAGTAACAATAGATGTCTGGGATCCAAATGGAGAGGATATAGGAGGTTCATATGATGAAGGTAGATTGCTATTTGATGAATTTGTCGACATATCACATTACGATGATATGTTTGAAATCCAAATACACACTGTTTGCTGGCGAATGCTTCGGCATGGATATCCTTGAACATGATATTTTCATCGTCTTTATTGAAGATACTGATAATGGCAGTGAAGCTGAGAATGATGTTGGAACATAATTTGAACGCTTGAAAGCCTTCTGCTTGTAACATAGAAAATCTCATAATTACAATATGCATCAATATGCTAGAGATAATTATCCTCATGCCGTACCTTTCTCCCACTAGTGTTTGTAAGACATTGCGATGATGTTTTTGTGTTTCTTTTGGATGAGGTAGCTTTGCTATGTTTTGCCATCTTCTCTTTTTGTCCTGGAAACAGTGTTACAGCATTCGGGAAACTCAATAGGGTTAATGTTGTTGATGTTGGCCGATTTTTTCTTTGGAAAAAATGTGTGAGCATGGATGCGGTGGATGATTGTACGATGATTATGTGATGCTGTCGGGAAGCAATCATATGAACTTGTGACTTGTGATGATCATGATGATATCCATATATCCATATTATGAACTTGAAATACAGTCTGAATGATCAACATGATGATTATCCTATATTTCCCCATGAATTTAGAATTTAAGTATGAAACTTGGAGACACCAATGGACACCACATGAATGTCATTTTACTTGTTATGGCGAGACAGGACATTCTGGTCCAATCCTGTACTTTGGATACACCCATGTGCTATTTAGCACAAGCTAGCCGAGCTGGAAGCCAATATTTATATAAAAGCTTTTATACAGAAGTGGTGTGTATAAATGTGGGTGGTTCGCAAATGGGGTATACCTCAAAGCTAGAACTGACATGGGAAATGATGATAATTAGATACAATCAGTTGGAATTGGGAACACCCCATTTTCAGATAAACCCATATCTACGATATGTACGATGCGCTCAGTGAAAGGTATTGTCTTGACTTTTGCATGCCTTAGCAAGGCAAAGGTGCGGCTCAGTGGTGCGAGCCCAAGCAGTGTGGGTTTGGGTTCCGCACTGGGAGGAGAGCGATAGCAGCGATAGCTGACATGGTCTGTCAGTGGGTTCTATTGCACGGATCCATTTTAAGATCAAAACTGTTCTGTCTAGTCACTAGTGCCTTTTCAGAAAAAAACAGAATTTGTGTCTGAAGACTCACCCGCGAAGAAGAAGATGATGATGAGGAGGACGACAGACCGTAAACATTACCTTCCTTATCATCACATTTTCAATCATTTCTGTGACTCGGACCAGAACAAAGTGACTGAGGCATTTACACCACTGGAGGGTCAACAGCCTACAGCTCGCAAACCCAGAAAGGTTCTTGTAGCTTGGATGCCAGATTAAAGACACGTCTCATGTGTCTAGGTATAGTTTCCATCGCTTGAAGGCATGCCCGAAAGGATGGAATCTACTCAAACTGATGAATGATGAGGGGATGTTGCATCTCAACAACTATCCGATTTGAATGTGCCAGCAACCTCGCCGTCAATTTTCAGTGCTCTATATGACCACAGGGTAGTGGCAGCCAAAGTCATTTAATATTCAACTTGCAGCCCACAATGCGATCAACCATGGGACATGTACAAACACATTCGACGTCCTTCACCCTTCACGGTGTTCTTATCGGTGCTGATGGCAGCTCTTGAACGTTCACCGAAACGTCGCATTTTAGACATCCCCCTATCCTTGGATGCATAAGATGCATTAAGAATCATTAAGATGCATCAACCATTCTGGTTTGCTATCTGCTAACCTCGACCGCCTTTCTTGTCTGTCTTTTCATTGTTCATTTCTTTCTCTTCCACTAAGATCGAGTAGAAAGTTGATTGGATTCAACATCCCTTCCTGTCGACGATGTGGTGATTACGATTGTAATAACGAAATTATGCCATTACCATCCCATGACTGCCTTGTAATTTCCCATAGTATTGAGCTTATAGCACCATTTCTTTTTTTGATATCAAGATTATTGGTGGTAAATGTCCTATTTTCTTTATCTTTTTGGGGGTTACAACGGCTACAACTGCTTTTGATTACCGCCAAAATCCGCCCAAGGCGCTTCGAGGGAAGCCTTGGTCACGTCCGGACAGCTCAGTATATCCTCCGGTCATTTGACATAGCTATGGAAAATTGCCCATGTATAGATGATAGCAAATATGATTTACCTATTGGAAACACGGTGATTTGAAACATTTTCTAGAGCTATGATGAATCACCAGAGTGTAAAAGCCAGCTTCATAGGGATGATGAGTGTGTCCACATGGACCTTCTGGACCTGATCTCCTCTTTGCTCCTAAATGTGTCGTTCCTTGGTCATGTGGCCATTTTGAAGGGAAAGGAAGTGGATTTGGGGATACCGGGATATCCTATTTTCAGATACAGCCATTTCATGAGGAGTATGGACATTCTGAATATGCTATTCCCAATGGCAATGACTGTTAAGTTTGAATCTCTGGGTCTGGGAGTTGTGCGTCGTTTGTTTGCCGAGCCCAAAAGCCGGAATGGAACCGGAACCCTGGAACCCTGTAATCTGCTGTTGGCAAAGCCGGAAGGACTTGGCCATTTTGAATATTGTATCTATGCTGGTTGGACAAATTGACAATCTCGGAATGGGTATAGTACCTATCCACTTTGTAAACTTCGACGGTTTCATTCGGGAATCTCCACAATCTGACAGCGAGGCAGATTCAGACCCAGAGGCCGCAGGACCCGGCAATTGGATCGCTTTCTGGCATGGGAAAACACAAACTTGGCCTATTCATGATATGTCATACAACACACACACATCATATGTTTATCATGTGCAGAAATCGCATCATGTTGAATCTGTCAATAACAAATATTGAGCAACTAAGTAGAATGTAGCATAGACCGTACTGTATTCTTTTCAGTGTGGACAAAATTTTGATGGTCTTGCGTCCACGTCGTTGTCTTGATTCAGGCCCAGATCAGATAAGTACGAACCGTACCAAAGATACAATTTTTTGGCAAAACCACCATTATTTTGGGTGCATTGTTTGGCCTGGCTAGGTATTTTCTTTCTCTTGAGATCCCCTAATTTTGCAGTCAAACTGTTGACAGTTCTTGGTGAAAACCACATTTTCTTAGCTGAATGCTCATCTTTCTTGCTGACATCCCTAATTTTGGTGCTGAAATCTCTCTTTTTCTCTTGTTTTGGTTGCTGGAACGCAAGAATTTCCGTAAAACATTGGGGATTCCCGGGGACCTAGCAGCTGAGGCGGGTACCCCATGAAGTCATCCGTGCGTGGCCTGTGTAAGGTGCCCCTGGAGTCAGTGGAATTACTGTAGCAGGAAAACCCATGGTTTCCTGAGTTTCTGGACCATTTTCATGGAAAATCCAACATTTCATGTGCTTATTGAATTAATTGAATTACTGGAAGATTTTCATTTGAAGAATTTTGATCCTTCCAAAAAGGGTTGAAACCAAGGCCTTCCACAGCGCGCCTCACGCCCACCATCGCTCCGGCCTGCGCCAAAACTCCGCCCTGCACACGGAGGATGGGGTGGATGTTGGAGTTGCAGATAGCGTTGTCCGAAAATGGGTTATTTTTCTCCAAGATATTGTTATTTTAAGGAAGATTAAAATCCATGGGATTTTTGGCAAATTTTCAGAGAGACTACTCTGTGTCAAGACCCTGGAGCCTGGCTTTCACGTCCATTCTGATGGTCCCAGAGGAATTGATTCATCTCCCGTTCTCTTCTGCTTCTGTTCAGCTTGTTCCCATTGAGTGACGGTGATGATCATGATGAGTAAAGTAAATTCTGTTGATGGAGCTAAAAGAGTCATGGGGGAGCTCCACCGGATGGCGACAGCTGCCAGCAGGGGACATGCTGCCAATCATGTGCCGCAGGAATGTGGGTATGATAGGGTTCCGGCCGGCCTGTCTTGGCTGACAAGATTTGCTGCTTTTGGCGTGATTTCTGTTTCCAAAGTAAGGAGACACTGGGCATTATCAGGTACCATCGCGCACAAGATGACAATGCTGCAGGTGTTTTCTCGTAGTCACAACCTCCGAATTTGTCATTTTGGAACACTGACCAATTGATGGCAAGTTCAATGGGGAAAACAATTGTTTCAACCACGCGATGGGATCTCCCCTTTTTAAAGGCCACTTTTCCTGGAAGTCGATGGGTTCTGCTACTGAGAAGTCGATCCCTTGAAGGCTATGAAGCTCAAAGGTAGCATGGTGGAAGAGTCTCAAATGATTTCTACAGATTTCCATAGGTCCAGAGAATCATGGGTGAGAATTTGCGACCCTGGGAACCATAGAGCTTGGAGCTTCTTTAAGGAACCCACATTTTTTATTGGCCGAATTTTTTTTCCTTTACCAGATGGTTTTTAGAGACAAGTGAATGTTCTTAATTAAACTATTAAATTCATGTGCGCCACTCAGATGATCTCAGATGGACGAGAATACAGGATAACTAAATTACAGTCTTGACCTCCAAGGTGGGAACGTTGTGCAGTAAAAACAAGGCAACCGGTTGACTCGGCGCCCTTGTAAGGGTGACGAATTTGAAATTCTGATTTTTGAGGGTAAGAGACAAAATGCTGGTATTTGCAGGAGTCGTCAAGAAATGTTTGCAACATGGACATTCATTTCGATTGGCAGGCGTGTGACTCAAGAGTGAAAATTTGCGTTTCGCCTGCGCGGTGACTCGATTTTGCTCTTCAAGGGCCAAAAAAAAACATTAGAAATCTATGATTTTCAATCATCCGAATCATATCAGGGCGGCATTCACTCTTCCAGTTTTTTCCTCTTCTCGACGCTAGCGGTGCCAGAGCGCTTGTGGCAAAGCAGAAGCCACAGTCTGCAACAAGGCAGCGTTGTGACGCCATGTCCAGCTGTAGGCCCAAGTGTACCTTTTTTTTGTACACGTTTTGGATTTTTTGTGGAGCATCGACGGAGGTCGCCATTTTTTCAAGTGTTTCCATGTTGCATCCATTTGTTGAGTACCAGCAACAATGGTTCTATAGGATTTACCCCGCAAACGACCTGGAAAATGGTAAGTCTTAGTAAAGACATGTTCTTTGTGGTTGACTTGGGCCATCTTGAACCTTTTGTGGGGATAATCTTTGTCACAACTGGCGGCAAAACCTCTGGCTCCATCTGCAGTGAGAACGCTAGAGCTGGGAACCCCCGCCTGATGATCATACGACAGCATGTGCAACGTGTGCATCTTCCGTAATGTAAAGGAAGTGCTCGTCAAGAACGTTAATACACGCCCCCCAACCCCACACCCCACCCCCCTGATGATCATACGACAGCATGTGCAACCTGTGCATCTTCCGTAACGTAAAGGAAGTGCTCGTCAAGAACGTTAATACACGCCCCCCAACCCCCCACCCCACCCCCCTGATGATCATACGGCAGCATGTGCAACATGTTAAAAACTCAAAAAAATCCTATACCCCCATTTGCGCAAGCCTCATTTTTGAAATTTGCAACCCGTCCAAGGGATCGTAAATGGCACATCTCAAAATTGGCAACCCTTCCAAGGGCGCCGTATCAGCCGCATGCCAAAAACAACCAAAGCGATTCGACTGGAACTCACCTTTTTATTTCCCCTGTCTGGCAATTTAACATGGCGATGGAACATCCCAATATATGGGATACAGAAATCATGTACAAATGGATGATTTTCCATTGCCAGGCTACATTGCTGGAGGGTAACCATAGAACATAGTCGAAGGATCCAAGCCTGAAACCAGTCGAGGGTTCAGCACAGCAGCCCAATGCCGTTTGCGGGGCCCCATGGATGCTGGAAGGGCACTTCGTGCCCTTGTAGGCTGGTAGAGATGGGGAACGGTGATGATCCACGGAATGGTAGGAATGGGATGATGGGAACATGTACGGAAACTGACAATTTGGGGCATAGGTTTTCCGCAATTGTTCCTTCAACTCAATTCATTGATTTGGTGCAAAGAATGATGTTCCTTCGGATGTTTGAGGATTCGTAGAATCTTCGTTTGCAGGCTCCAGGATTCCTTCCGAGGTGGGGCAGCCAGTGGACATTCTTCACTTTGGAACTCTGAAGGCAGAATGTCACCAGATCCACAGATCAACAAACATTTTCGCTTCTGAGGCGTCACCATTTCTGTGAAAGTGTGGGGTCAAAATGAAGTCTTTGAGTTCGAAAATGTTTCCAATGAAGACGATCAGCACAAAGATTTGGATGACGATGCTGGTGGTGATGTCGATGATGGTGGTGACCGAGAGGAAGACTGCGTAATCGCGATAGTTCCTATGAGCATTCTGAAGCTCACAACAACCTTGACGATGATCATTGATAATGATAACGATTGTTCTTATCATCATGAGTATGTTTCTGATCAACTTGACGATCACGACCACGACCACGACGACGACGACGACGACGACGACGACGACGACGAGGACGAGGACGAGGACGAGGACGACGACGACGACGACGACGACGACGACGAGGACGAGGACGACGACGACGACGAGGACGAGGACGAGGACGAGGACGAGGACGAGGACGAGGACGAGGAGGAGGAGGAGGAGGAGGAGGACGACGACCACGACGACGACGACGACGACGACGACGACGACGACGAGGACGAGGACGAGGACGAGGACGAGGAAGAGGACGAGGACGAGAACGAGGACGAGGATGACGACGACGACGACGACGAGGAGGTGACTAGCATGACGTTTGCGCTTGTTCATCGTCTCAACGCTTCAGCCCTTTGGCCATCTCGGGTGAGGCAGAGAGTGGCCGTCCTGCAGAAGTAGTGGAGGCAGGGCAGAACTCTTGGGAATGTGCAACCAGTGGCATAGGATCTCGATATTTCTGTATAACGACCTCACTGCGATGTCGTTGGAACGATGGTTAGTAGGGGTAACCATCCAACAATAGCCCTTAATTACATTTAATTACTTCAAGTTAGTGAATTGTTACAATTTATTCAGTAGGATGTGGCTATGGATAGCGCAAGGAACAAAACAGAGAATAGAAAACCAACAAAGCATATCAAAGTATGAGATGTACAAACCATGGGTAACCGCTTGTTTGAAATCTTTTGACAGCAGTGCCACACTCATATTTTGAAGTCAAAGTCTCAGGAGCCTTCCCTGGACCTTTCCCTCTCCGAGTCGAGCGGTTCCCGAACCACAGAGGAGTGCCAGGTGAAGGCCACGGGAGGAATCTCACGGCTTAATCATAATCGTTCTTTTTTAGAAGGAGGAAACCAGAGCTCTGCATTTTGAACCATAACCTTCGTATGATGCCAGGTGAGAACTACGGTTGCACCTGGCGAATTGTGGTTGATAATCTATTTGTGCAACCCCAAAGGATCGTGGATGTATATGGTGCCATCACCAGTTGGATGACAGATTAAAATCTACCCATCTTGGTGGTGAATCGTCTTAGATTTGCAGCAGTTCGGGGGCCTCCTTTACACACAGCTTGCAAAGCCAGGAACCCTTGGAGGCCATCGACAGGCACCTGGATGGCGAGGAAGTCGGGTGGAATATGGCTTGTCAAGAAATGAAGAACATTGAAGAACTATGGACAGAGAGACTGTAATGTTTTTTCTTTTGCATGGAACCTTGGGCCTCTCAAGTGCTGGTGTTTCCGATGTTTCCATGGAATTGACATACCGAATCTCCTGCCAAGCACCACGTTGAGTCAAGTGCGAGGTGAATTGAAGAGTGAAGCTGCAAATTTGTGGGTCCCAGGGGTCGCAGCTTTCGGTGCCACACGTTTTCCTTGGAGGCCCAGCGGGTTCTCAGCCCCTGCAGTTCCAGTTGCTGCGATCTCAAGAGTTGGGGACACTTCCCATTCAATTGGTCCCATGCACTTTCTGGGACGTCCTAAGGAGACTGACTTCAAGCTCTTGGAGGAGCAGAGGAAGTTGCAATGTCAACTTGAAGTGGAGAAGCTCGGTGGCGGCACATCGCCATTCTTTTCGCAGCTTTGTAGGGCGGATAAAAAAAACAGAACACTTTTCTTTTGCAGCGACCTGAGGAAGGAACTTCTCCGAAAGCGGGAGCATGAACTTCGGCAGATGGAGATGCACCTGGGCGTGGATGGGATCCGGGCACCTGGGATCAGATGTTCAAGATGGTTCAAGGTGCACCATGCTACAGCCTTCATTTTTCCATGGCAGTTTTGAGGGGGAAACTGTGAAGTGAAGACGAAAAACAAGGAAGGTCCTGATCAGGGTTGAATTCAGGATTGAGGCCTAGGCTTGGGATCCATTTCCCCATTCAACATACTACTATATAATAACTAACATGACATCTTATAGAATATATATATATATGTAAAATTTATAAGTATATAAATATATAGATATACACATATTTAACTATATAGTAAATATTTAGCTATATAAATATAGTTGATAGATAGATAGATAGATAGATAGATAGATAGATAGATAGATAGATATATATATATATCATTAGATAAAACAATGTAACTATGTTAATTTATATTGTATGATATTCTAAATATATCATATCATGTTATATTATATAATACTATGTTATGTTATATTATATTATATTAGATTATGTCATGTTATGTTATATTATATTATATTATATTGAATTATATTATACTATTTGATTATATTATCTTATGGCAGGAAGTTTAGAAGTCAAACTTCCGACAACATGGACAGATGGAAAAGCAGAGGTGGGAACAGTCAAAGAAGAGAAGAGCAGAAGAGAGAAGATGCAGGTGCGCGAAAAGGTAGCAAAGTCGCGAAACACTGCGTTTTTCCAATGATTTGTGGCTCCGGAGGGTCAAAAAGTAGGCTCGCTAAAGCGGCGGGTGCGGAGCCATCTGGCCAGATGAGAGATGAAAAGTTGCACGCCGCTGTGGCGCGAAAAACATTTGCAAGTGAAAAAGCTAAAACACCTCACATTCGGAGCGGAAGTTGTGATGTCGAAAAAGTGCATGCCGTTGTGGCGTGAAGCACATTTCCAAGTCAAAATGCACAAAGCACCTCAGTGTCGGACCACTTTTGGAAGTTCAGATGTCGAAAAATGTGCACGCCGTTGTGGCGCGAAGCACATTTCCAATTCAAAATGTACAAAAAAACAGCAGGTTCGGAGCACTTTTGGAAGTTCAGATGTCGAAAAAGTGCACGCTGTTGTGGCGCGAAGCACACTTCGAAGTCAAAATGTACAAAAACACAACATGTTCGGACCACTGTTGGACGTTCAGATGTGGTTTCGCGTGGCTGGCGCAAGGGATTGTGCACCTTGTCAAAAGTGAGCAAAACGTGAAGCTTTGGCAGCAGTTTCAACTACAACCACCACTACACTACACCCCACTACATTACACTACAACTACAACTACAACTACAACTACAACTACAACTACATTACACTATATACACTACACTAATGCACTACACTAATTACATTACACTCTACTACGCCACACTACAACTACTCCACTCCACTCCACTCCGCTCCGCTCCGCTCCGCTCCGCTCCGCCCCACTACATTACACTACACTACGCTACACCACACCACACCGCACCACACGACACGACACGACACGACACGACACTACACTACATTACACTACATTACACTACATTACACTACACGACACTGCCCTACACTACACTACACTACACTACACTACGCTACGCTACACTACACTACACTACACTACACTACACTACACTACACTACACTACACTACACTACACTACACTACACTACACTACACTACACTACACTACACTACACTACACTAA
>Ga0126342_10017207_pt1 | contig 12526 bp, 14 predicted proteins | sample Cyp1metagenome_FD_92528 | JGI IMG/M metagenome (GOLD analysis project Ga0126342, IMG submission 92528) | Coral microbial communities from Lord Howe Island, Old Settlement Bay, Australia - Cyphastrea 1 metagenome | ecosystem: Host-associated > Invertebrates > Cnidaria > Coral ...
ACAACTACAACTACAGTTGCAGTACATCACACTACATCCAGCAGTTGTGGGTGAGGTGACCACTGCAACCATTGCAACCACTCCAGCAAACACAACTCCAACCACCTTTCGGTCCATCAGTGGCTTCGCTCTGCCATCCCTGATTCACAACAACCAACGTCTCCTATAGGTTTCCTATTTTTGAAACTTCCGCCACCGCCTTGTGCGGCACTACTGGTAGTTCTAATATTTAATCGGAAAATGAACGATATATGTACTATAGACGGAGGTAAATGGATACGACATGGATATGACATGGATATGACGAATGGATATGGAGAAAAAGTGGATACGGGAAGATTTGAAAAATGGCCATCACCAGAATCATGTCCAGATTTTCGGCAGCTTTGGTGCCTAGGATGAGCACCTCCAGCAAAGTGGCTGAGGTCGAGGCCGATGGCAGTCGTCCAAATAAGATCAGCTAAGATCAGTAGAACTTCCGGTTCTTCAGAGCTGAGATCCGCCACTCTCATGGGCTCAGTCATAGATAGTGAAAAAAATGTGACGTAGCCGTGGACAAAGGTGCACTCTTTCCTTCTTTGGGCTGCCTTTGGGCAGCCACTTGCACTGATGCTGAATCGCCAGAAACCAGTAAATTGGCGTTGGCACGGGGACTACCTGGTGACTAGCTGTCAAGGTTTTCTGGGATAGACATTTCACATGTACCTGAACCATCCTGAACATACATCACGTGCCATTCTCTCAGCATCACGCGCCAGGGGTTTCCAGAGCCCAAAGCCAAACCCAAGGTGCAGAGCAATGTCGGGAATCATTGATGTTGAGGTTAAAAGAGAGATCTCAACTTCCATCGTCGCAGCTTGAGCCACGTGAAAACTTATAGGATTTCAGTGGCAATCGTCTGGCACAAAAAGATTCTTCGAATGGCATCACTTCACTTCACAGCTAGTTAAAGATCTACCCTCTGGTTATTTAACATAGCCATGGTATAGATGACCCATAGAAATAAATGGTTTACAGTACTTATTAATAGCATGGTGATTTTCCATGGCAAACTGTTAGTCATAACCAGATGGTAAATCAGCAGCTGTGCTGTGCAGTTTCAATCCCATGGAGTTGATGTACCATTCGTGATGGTTTGATGTGACCTTAGACGTTTCTTCCTTTCGATGCGCAGGGGCCAAGATAGGTCATCATTATCCCCGTGCGCCAGGGTGGTGGATGCTGCGTGAAGTCTCAGGGTGCTGCTTGTGGACCTTTTGAAATGTGATACAAAACTATACAAGACTAGATTGCCAGTGAGATCAATAGCGTGTGAAAGGAACTTGATGACCTTGACATACAGTAGCTTGTACCTTTACGTTCTTTGTTGCTGACATGTCATATCGCTGAAGCCAGGAATGTTTTTTTTTTTCCATGCGTAAGCCCCATGAATCATGGCTAAATGATCATCATTACCCAGCTTCAGGGCCATGCCGTGGTCGCCATCCAAAAAAAAACGGGAGCAACGCTTCACAAATCTTTGGGTCGGGCTGATTGAGGTTCAAATCCCAAGGAGCTCGAAATGTGGCGTTTTCGGGCAGCTTCTTCAATGCAACAGATAGCATATAGCATACATAATTGTGTTTGAATGAACATATGAAATGCTTCATGAATATTGCCTAATGATAAGTATGAATTGCCCCATGCTGTAGGTAATTAGCATATATTAGCATATCATATCATGTCACCCGCTTGGCTAGGTTTCTCGTAAAGTAAATTCTGTTCGCACAGGAGGTTTCCTAAAATGCTGGTACCCCCAGTCATCATCCATTTTTTGGGTGGATTTTCCATGAAATAAACCGTCTAAACCATCCAGCATCATCCAGCTATTGGGGTACAGCGATTTATGGTTTTCCCATGTTTTCCCCCCCCCCATATGTTCAGTTTTTTCATCCTGTAGATGGAGGGGTTTCTCACCTCCAAAAAGTGGTCAACCATTCCTAGGTCCGATCCGACCGGGAGTCCCGGATGATTTGATTTTCTGGGATCAAGTTAGGTGCTTCTGAACGCACCAAATCACATCGAAAATCCGCTGATTGGATCCTTGGATCCTTGGTGCTTCCATATGGTTGGGCATGTCCTTGGTGTTTGAAACCTACCTTGGTCTTCGGCAAACTTGTGCCCGACATGTATCCCTTTGTGGTGTCATTTATCACGGCTGATGAGAGAACACTGGCTCCCACAATCTCTGTAACAACTCATGTAGCTTTTTAGGAACCCCACTTGTGATGTTGGATAGGTACAAACCAGGACTAGAAGTTCTGCCTCTTGTGAGGAGACACCTGAGGAAAGGGCAGCTAAAGAAGCGAAACAAGCGGAAACTTGCCGTGCAATTCTCCCGCAGCGGCTGCTAGTTTCGATACACCACAGCTGCGCCAATTTTTCCGAACGGTGACACTGAGGATCAGCCCAACCAGTGACCAATTTCATCCAATTTCAATCAATTTCATATATGGATCATATGGTCCGAAGTAGAAGAAGCTGCTTGATCCAAGGCTACCTATCTGGATTTCCCAACAAGTACCATGCTGTTTTCTTGCTTGGTGTGGTTTTTTTTGTCCGAGGAAGCGAAGCTGAAACGAGAACAGGAAGCGCTCCTTGGCACTTTTTTTCAGAGCTTTCCTATGCGGGTTTAATCCTCAGGGTTTGCAGCTGCAGCTGTTACATCTTGTCGTGTCTCAAGATGTTGCTTTCGGATCCTGGGGTCAGTTTGGACAAAAATATGTGGGATGATTTTCCATAGATGGGCATGATGCAATGGAGCAATAAGGAGAAAAACATGCCCTATCAACCAACATCAACCAACTACTATTGTGTTTTCCCAAAGTGTGCTGTAGTTTGTAGGAATTGCAGCAGCAGTGCGGCGGTGTGCGGTGTTTCCGTACCTATTCCCAATTTGAGGAGGTTAGATAGGTTAGTAGCGGAAACCGTGTGCGCTCTCAAGGAAAGAGAAGGCTGACAAAGCAGCCGCGGAGAAGCAAAGAAAAGAGAAAGAAGCCAAGGCTGGCAGCATAACATTTGGACGTTTCCTAAAATGGGAGTACCAAATCTACCAGTCATCATCCATCATCCATTTTTTCTGGGGATTTTCCATGAAATCATCCAGCCAGCGATCTCTAGGGATCTCAAGGGTAGCATTTGTCACCAACCGTCAGATGATTGACATGATCTGGTGTCCTAAAACGGGGGATCTCCAAGTCACCGTGGGTTTCAATACTAAAAACGTCTCATGACTTGGATGATTTTGGGGTGCCCCTCATGACTTGGAAACCCCCATCTCTGTGACACTTGCAACGGCGCAACGGCGCAACGGCTGATCCCAGTCGACGTGGCATGCCATGATGGCCCGGCAAGAATTGATTGCATCACTATCCACATGATGTTTGTATATTGTATATGATGCATGTATATATATATATATATCCACAATTTTTTGTATGTGTATGTATGTGTGTATATATATACCAGCATGGTAACGGTTCGATTCGGTTCGGTTAGGTTCCAATTTTCCGGTTCGTATGTGTATATTATACATATACGTATATATTATGTATATCTACCTGCAGTTAGGAGAACTGAGAGTAGTACTTGGCGGTAAGCAGGTTTTGCTCAGGACTCATTGTTAGGAGGTCAGCACCAGCAGCATCTTTCTTACTGTGAACTGCCGATGTAGGAGGGCCCCTTTGATCTTCTTTCCCGCATGTACCAAAAATTTCAGTCACATAGACATGACACATCATGATACACTGTATATCAACAGTAATCATGATACACGCATTATGTATTAACATTACATCATGATACACTGATACACACCAGTAATACAACTGTATGTAGCATGAAGCCAGAAGGCACTCATCGCCAAGCTAGAACTTGATGCCTTCGTTGATGTACGATCTGCCCCAAAATCGAAATTAGAGGCCAAGTTGGGTTCGAGAGAAAGTGTATGTATATACTGTGTATAATATAATATAATATAATAGAATAGAATATTATGTATATATATAATTATATATATATAATTATATATATAATTATATATATATGTATATATATAGGGGGACAGAAGGATGCGATACGGTCCGGATCTGTTCACAGCTGACGCAAAAAGCCAAAGACGCAAGGCCAAAGCTAAAGCCAAAGGAAGAAAAGGAAGGTGCGGGAAGCAGAACGCATGGTACATGCGTGGAAGTTGTTGCTGTCATAGCACCAAGCTTGTTGGGTAAGGATCACCTTGATGAAGGGTATGGCCTTGCCTTTAAAGAGGGTGGTGAAGCTGTACAGAATTACCATTGTTTTCTTCTTGTTGGGGTCAATTCAAACGAATTCTCACATCTACCCTTTATTGAATTCAATGGCAAGAAACCTAGGTAACCTAATCTTAAAGCATTCAATCATCTTGATCTGCAGGAATGGAACATGTTTGCAATTTTTAAGTCACCTGACATTTTCTCCACATGTACACACACATACACTCTAGCACGGCTTCGTACCGATTTTTGCTGGTGTCAGGCAGTCGGCGGCTTGTTTATGCGGCCCTGCACCACCGTTGCGGCTTTCTTTCCGACAGCTCGGGCACCCAGCCAAGACAAGCTTGCGCCTTCAGTCCTGATGGTCGATGGGCACAAAGATCCCTACTGTATCACATTGTAAATCATTAACATTATATAACCCATAGGATCCATGTATGCTGTTAGCATATATACCATACATGGTTCCTATATTGTTCCTATGGGTTATATAACATTCTATAACATTGTATGACATGTCAAGAAGATGTCAAGAAGGTGTCTCGTAGTGTCCTCTTTTTTTCTCGAGCAAACACACTCTTGCTAACTCTGTTCCACCAATATATGGATTGTCATTTCACGTCCTAGTACTAGTAAGAGACATTTCGATATCTTTGCAACGGTGCAAAGTTTCTTCCAAACTGTTTAGCTTGGATTGGTTTGGGTACAAATATAATATATACATATACAATTATACATACATAGAAAATGGTATATTGATATGATACAATACAATTCTACATCATTTGTAGACAACAGGAGTCAGACAGTCACTGGCAAACGCTTCGGATAATATCGCAGCCCACTTGACGGATTTTAGGGGAACAGAATTATGTTTATGCAACGACTCTGGGCCTAGCTCATATATTCAATGAATTTTAAATTTGCATAAAATTGCAATATCTTTTTATATCGATATCTATAGATTATCATCCATATGAGTGCGGATATCAACCTCACCTCAACAGTTTTCGCAACCCCAGGTGGCTTCGCTGGCTTTTGTCTTTGGAGCTGTTGCATCTTGGTGCAGATCGCATTGTCATTCATCGAGGGATAGCCACTGATTCCTAAGAACATTACTATCGGGAAACTATTTACTTGGAAACATATTAACCTGGGAAGCTATTTCTTAAGAATATTGCTAGAACATGTTCGAAGTAACATTGGGAATACCAGCTTACATCAACTTACCCAATTTTGTTTGTCCACTTGGTACCAGACTCACCTCCAATTTCCCAAGAGGATGTTGGCACTAGGAAGCCAAGGCCGCCCAAGCTGGCAGCTGCGGCTCAAAATCTTTCAGCACCCAAAGTGGTGGATGACGCAGATGCAGGTCGATGTCGAAAGTATTTTTTGGCTATGGAGAGTTCGATGTTTTTTGGGACAAGACCTACGCTTAGCTATCCTTAGCTACTGTGGATGGGCCAGCGAAATCCACCAGTTGATAGATGGTAAACATCCATATTTCTCCCATTATTTCTAGGGGTTTACCCTCTGCTAAACAAACAGTTTGCTATTGAAAATGGCCATTGAAATAGTTGAATTACCCATTAAACATATTAATAGCATGGTGATTTTCCATAGTTATGTAAACGTTTACCAGAGGGTATCCCATTATTTCTAGGGCTGAAAAACAATCCCTTGGGTGGTTGAGGCGATTTCGCTGGCTCCACAGGAGCCGTAAAAGTGCTAAAAATGCCCAGCTTGGTGAAGATTTTGCCGCAAACTACAGTGATTCTAGAAATGACCATATCTTTTTGCTGCAAACTATAACTGGTTGGTGGTTTGGAACATGACTGGATTATTTCCCATAATATATGGGATGTCATCCTTCCCATTGACTAATATTTTTCAAGATGGTTAAAACCACCAACCAGATAAGTAAGAATATGATATAGAGATATAGATTATATATGATTATATAAACTATAAGTGAAGTATATTTATATACTTATATTATCTACATATCTTTAAACATGCACTGTATATAATATATAATATATTGTACATATATGGTATATATATATACTGTTTGTATCTGTTTGTATATACTTGCCTGACTGGCCTGGCTATGCAGGTGGAAGCATAATTCAGCCACCTTCTGGTCACGTTGTGCGAAATGCTTCACAAGGAGCGGACAGATCCGGGATGGGTTTTTCAAACCTGTGGACATTCCAGGCCTTTTCTCGTTGGTTTCAAGGGCATCATTACCCAATCACAACACAAGTGGGGCATTGAAAAACCCCATGATTTTGGAACTTCGAATTGTTGGTGGCCTTAAAACCTGCGTGATTTTCCCATGTTTCTTCCTCCGTTGTTTGAAACAAAGCGATGTCGCCAGGAGGACAGACACCTGCCTACGGGCAATCACCGACTCAGTGGGAATCTGAAAGGTCTCTGTTGTTTTGGGTCGGTTTCATGACGAGCAGAATTCCCATGGCTTTCCGCATGAATTGAAGAGGTCTCTGTTGTGAAAAACACGAGGAATTTTCGTGAAAAAAAATCGCTGACCTACCAGATTTGGGGATGGTAAACATAGAACCCATTTATGCTGGTTGGTGGTGACTGGAACATGGCTTTTATGACTTTCCGTATATTGGGAATGTCATCATCCCAACCAGCGAACTCATATTTTTTGGAGGGGTTGAAACCCCAACCAGTATGACATTTTAATGTGATGACTTCGGGATGGTGCACATGGCGCGGTAAACCACATGGCTTTCAGGTCCAAAAATCATTTCCGCAAGCGAATAACGAGGTCCGAGGAAACACCGGATGACTCGCCCGTTCGAGGTGCCCGGTTTCCATGGGGACCCTTTGGTAAACATACTATTGAAAATGGCCATAGAAATAGTTGAATTAGCCATTAATAGCATGGTGATTTTCCATAGTGATGTAAACGTTTACCAAGATGGGTACCCCAAACCATGGCTCTTCCATGCTTTTCCCTCTAATAATGAGCAATAACGCAATGATGATTGATATTGATTGATTGGGTATTTTGGAAGCCTCCGATTAGCATGATGTATCATGATGTATCACTGTATCATGATGTGTCAGTTTCTGTATCTCTCTTCTAGCCAGGCCCTTCTGAGCCCTTGTTGGCAAGCTGATATGATGGGCTTTACGCCTTGGCTTAGATCACTTGCCTTAAGCAACCACCAGCTCTGAAACTCAACGTAAACATCATATGCCCCCAAATGATCCCAAATGATCCCAAATGTGCATTTTTGATGATGATGAGAACTTTGGGATTTTTGGGTACCCTATTTTCAGACGCACCTTGTGAAGACTTCTTCAGTACGTGGTTGTTGCCCAGGCCCAGCCGAAGTATCTCCCATTCCAAGTGGTGCAACTGATTGCCATCCCCAACCTAGGATGGAAAAACTCTACTCGTTTTAAGGTAACCAGAACCTGCAAAAGATTTTACTTTTCTGTGGGCTATCAAAGATTGACCATGATTGCGATTGAAATCGATCAGACAAGATTGAAGTGATAAATCTGACACAAATCTGACCAGAGCTTTCCGGAAAAACACGGTTCACCGTCGCCTGGCGTTGCTGGCGCGGCCGGTCAACACCGGCTGCTGAAACCATCGGAGCGGTGACATCAATTCCGGCGACATCAACACGGAGGCAACTTATTTTCCAAACAACCCCAAAATAGCTTGTAGCCATGGATATTATAGGCATATTTTAATGGATATTATATACGTATATATCATAAGAATTCATAACAATGAACATACATAGAATGAACATGAGAAGCTGATAGAATATGGCTGGTATCGCAAATGGATGTTCATCATTGTGCATCCCCAAACATGGTATTTATAGTCATATAGTCTACAGTAATGGTTTTGATATGTTTTGATCCAGTCCCATATGACCTCACCTGTGCAAGTCCAAGATGTTTGCCATGGTGATTCACGAGACTCCCCGGGGGATATCAGTTAAATGTCAGGCCAGGCCAAGTCTATTGCTTTCAAGTGATTCAGGCTGGTTGTTTGGTTGATTTGGCTGGTTTGGACAGCCCCAATCGAGAAATATCGAGAAAAAACATCTGTGCAACCAAAAATATCAGGATACTCTTAGTGTCAGTCTGGGTTTTTGAGCATGCAAAAACCCGACAACTTCCAGCGGGTTGCTCCAAGCCATTTGGGATAAATCACACCCATAGGCCTCTTGGCCAATTTATTGTGATAGCCCAGGTCACAAAGTGGCTTACTAGTAGATGTTTACTTAAGGGGGGTGCAAACCATAGTAGCCTGCTAAACACCAATGTTTGGGCTGATTTATGTTCAGTTCATCTTCAGTTCCTTCGACACCTCATGGCGACCAGGGCCTCCCAAGATGGGGGGATCCTGGGGCATCGTTGAAGACGCTAATGGCCCAGTCTGGGGAAAAAGAGGAGATGGCGGGCGCTCGCACACAGCGTATGCTTCAGGAATGATCGCTGTAAATGTTGGGACACTATTGACATATGGGTACGAGTTGGGACACTATTGAAATATTATTGACATACTACCATCTGGTTATGACATTCACAGTTTGCCATGGAAAATCACCATGCTAGTAATAGGTAAACCATCTATTTCTATGGGCCATCTATACCATGGCTATGTTAAATAACCAGAGGGTATATGTAAAGTACTGTAAAGTATGTCAGTATGTATATTTTCAAGTAGCCAACTGAAGACAAAGCTGGACTGATCAGAAAATACTCAAAGAAGATATGGAAAGCCCCCAGGCCCCCAGGTCCACGAATGACGTTAAGGACCTGGTCAGCACTTGGGATGTGGAACTGTGCCAACTAAAGACCGAAATCACCCACACTTTCAAGCACCTCTTCAAATCTCTACTTAATCTACTTTCGATGTGGTGACATTCCAAGTTCTCTTTTTGAGCACTCCTCTACAAAGTCGAAGAATTTTCGGGCTTCGGCAGGCGGTTGGTGAACGGCGCAAAGAAGCGCAACATATCAACCGTTCCTTGGCCAAATCGGCCACCGACCGACTGCTGCATTGCAACTTTTACTTGAAGGATTTCTCTTTGGAACATGGCTTTTATTTTTCCATATATATACGTATATATATATATATGGGAATGTCATCATCCCAACTGACGAACTCATATTTTTCAGAGGGGTAGGTTTTATCACCACCAACCAGTGATATTTTCATAGACTTATTAAAAAATGGTTTGCAAAAAATCTTCTAACGTGGCAAACAAATACTGAAAAACTTCTTTGGGTTCATGGAGTTGGACGTGTGAAAGCTGCACTTTCCACGCCTGAGAGTTTCAGAACTAGAAAGATCCTGTGGGAAAAAAAACACGTGTCTTTCGTAGGATGAGTTGGTGGGGCAGATTTCGTATCATCAAGCTTTGCAATTGAATTCGATTCCTTGGTGCATGTGCTCTCCATGTTGCTTTGTCAACATAATTTTGTGTATTTTCAAGGCCAACTTCCGATATTCAGATTGGGTTGAGAGTTCCCAGAGTTCCAGGGACAGTGGTTCTGAGGGACTTGAAGCCTACCCTCTGGTAATTTCTTACATAGCTATTGAACATGGCCCAGTCATGCCCAGTCGAAATAGTGGATTTACCCATTGATAGCATGGTGATTTTCCATCGTTATTTGTAGGTTTACCAGGCCGGGTAGGTCTTGACATATCTTTATCCAACCATGGATGCCCAGGTTCCCTCAGCGCATTGGCGGACGTGATTTCGGCCAAGGCATGATGCATGGCCGCATGGCCGTTGTTCCCATGGTATGATGGAAAAGACAAAGGCATGGTCGTTGGATTGGTCTATACAGTAGATAGAAGATAGTGGACGATTCTTTGATCTTCTTTGGTTCTCTTCGAAGCCGAAGCTTGGTCTTGCTACCCTAGAGAAGAACAAGTGGCGCTCCAGCTAGACGACCATTTTTGGATGCGTGGCTGTCAACGGGGTATGAAGCACAAACGAAGCAAGGTGCGATACTGGGCCTAGGATCATATATAGTACCCACTGGTTAGATTGGGTTGGGTAGACTGTCAACAGAAGTCATCTATGAACTTGTTGAGATGTCAAAAAAGCTTACCGCATTGCATTGATTGTATGCTATGTTTATAATATATATATATATACTTTATATATCTTTATATACTTTTATACTGTACATTGTATATTTTCATTATTGCCACAGGTTTGCACCAGTCTTTGTCAAACTCGTCACACTGAAGTACTGTTTTATCGCTGCAAAGGTCCATATACAGTAGATGTTGGGGACACATGGCACAGATTTAGCCCATGCTACGTTGCCGCTGTTGCCAGGAGAGAAGAGTGGCACATGTGCCATTCCGCAACTCTAAACTGACCCAGCTGCTGCAGGACGGAGGGAGCATGGAGGATATGGAGGATAGCATGGCTATGGGAATCATGATAATGATATATAGTCATGATCATCAGAAGGTGATACTGTACAAATTCTGGCTTGACCATGGTTGATCTATTGATATCTATTGAAAAGGATCAGCAGACCATCTTTTAACGATATTGAACGTATTTCAAGGGAGCAACGTTGAAAGTCGGCCATTTCAAGCGCAGGACGCGCTTGGAGGGTCTGGTCAGTGCCGAACCGTAGTCTTTGTCACGTTGCCACCTACCAGGTGCCTACCACCATCGACCACCATCGACCGATGGGCTCCCCCCGAAAACTCCAATGGTTTGTCAGTTCCATGTAGTTTCATAGCTTCAGTGTTTTCGATGGGGAGCTATTCATTTGCTGTTGCGCTTGTCAAATTGCCGCATATGTGACATAGCAATGAGAACGAGAGAAGCTTTGCAAGAAGGCGTTATCACCAGTCTTGTCCAGTCTTGCGTGTTGGGGGTTTAGTGTGCGAATCATTTTTGTCGCTCCAAAAAAATGGGGGTTTCCATAAATGGGGGTCCCAAAATGGATGGGTTATGATGAAGAAATCCATTAAAATGATTTAGAATGGATACGAATGGATGATTTTAAGTGGGGTCCCCCCATTGAAAATATAGAAACTCATTTCCATCCATGTCTTCCATGAGCTACAGCCTCCGGAAAAAAAAACCGACGCTCAGGGAGAATTTGAACGATACCCTGCACTCCTTGCAACTGAGCTTTCAGTTGTGGCAGCTGGTGGGATGTACACTTTCAGTTTGGCTTTACCTGCACATACTGCTCACCAGCATGTATATATATATATGTATACACATCATCAATCACATATCATCATATATCATCATGTATCATCATATACCATCATATATCATTGCATATCCACCAGATTTGGACAGACATATTCAGGAAATGCTGTTTAAACAGTTCAAGCAGGCAATTTCTTTGGACAAAACACCATACAAGCAGTTCTGAAAATGATGCTGATCGACTAGGAGCCCGGAGTCTGCAGGTGTCAGTCATGCCCAAGAGCACAGGGTGGTTAAGTGAAATTCAGGAGATGAACAACAGTCTTCGATGGGGTATGACAGATGGCCCTAGGTTTTAGCCATCTTTTCTGTTAGAGTCATTTGAGGTAGGGCTGGTGAAATGTTGCATCAAAGGTATTTACCCTCTGGTTATTTAACATAGCCATGGTATAGATGGCCCATTTACCTATTAATAGCATGATGATTTTCCATGGCAAACTGTTAGTCATAACCAGATGGTAGTATGTCAATAGTGTCCCAACATTTACGGCGATCATTCCTGAAGCATACGCTGTGCTAAAGCACCCTCCATCTTCTCTAACCAGATGGTAAGTGACGCTGCGCAAAAGATCTTGGTGTCCTCCCCAGACCAAGGCAGTTCAGCCAGCGACTGACGGCGATTGCTTTGCCACCTTTGTTTGTGCCGGTGAATCACACGAGATCTCGAGGAACGACTGGGATTCTCTGTCACTACTGAAATAGGCAGCACGTCTTCTTTCTGACTTGAACATACAATCAAATCTCTGCCTCTAAAATGTTTTATACACATGTATGTATCTATACAAGTACAATATATATATATATAATACATACATGTGTATAATGTGTGTATATTAAATCTACATATTATTATACATATATATATACGCGCAACGCCTGGGCTTTGCCCAGGCGTTGCAGCGTAGAGGTTTCCCATTCCCAAACAAATGTTGATGCAACTTCACAAAATTCCTATGGGAAAAACAACAAAGGTACTAG
>Ga0126342_10017208_pt1 | contig 12526 bp, 13 predicted proteins | sample Cyp1metagenome_FD_92528 | JGI IMG/M metagenome (GOLD analysis project Ga0126342, IMG submission 92528) | Coral microbial communities from Lord Howe Island, Old Settlement Bay, Australia - Cyphastrea 1 metagenome | ecosystem: Host-associated > Invertebrates > Cnidaria > Coral ...
TATATTGCTGTAGCGTTGAGTATCTGCATTCTATAAAGAATTATCCCCATGGAACTCCCATTTCATAAGGAATTTCTTATAAAATGGCGCCCCCCGGGTTCAGCTTAATATTGTAAGGGGGATTGCCAGAAGATATTTCAGGTAGAATGCCAGAAGATATGCCAGATAGAATGCCTGATCGAATGCCCGAAGATATGTCAGATAGAATGCCAGAAGATTTGCCAGTAACAAAACATATAAATGTCATGGTGGGGATCACTCGAAGTAAAGTAATTTCATGCTTGAGTTTTTGACACCTTATGCAAACCCCGTATCCGGAAAGTGACAATCTAATGAATTAGATTTAATCACCATGGGATTTCCCATAATCAAATCCACCCTGGGTTGTCAGAAAACGTTGTTTTCTGCATAAAATTACCGGGGTGGATGTGGAGTACCGAAGCGCCAGGTTTTACCTAATGTTTGGAGCCTTGAAACCAAGAAATTTGTGGCGTAGATGGTGGGATTCAACACCCAAGCATCACAGATTTCCAGATTTCCCGGGACGGATACCGAAGTCTGAGGTATGCTGGGCTGCATTCCAAGTCTTTGACAAAGATTGCAACGGCACGGTCAGCTTTGAAGAATTGGAGCAAGTCTTGAACAGCGCAAGCATGGAAGGTTGGCCATCACCATGTCGGGGAAGCAATCAAAGAATGGGTTCTTTCATGGTTGATCATCATTTTATATATCAGTTTTTATCATTTTCCCCATCCTCCACTTTTGCACAGACTGATGCCATTGCAATACTCCATATCATGGCGATGGAGATCTCATGAAATCTCGATTTCGTCTCCGTTTCAAACCGGAAACCCCAGAAATCAGTCCGAAACATCCGGGTCTCCCAGACCCGAGATCTCAATAGATCTCAGGCACCTTTGCTCCAGAGCTTCGTCGTGAGCTTTGGGAAGAGTTAACCCAAAAGGCCACTGTGGAAGTCGACTTCGACCATTTCTTGGCCGCCCTCCGTGGCGTCAAGGCCTCCAATGTGGCGGCAGAGTCGCGAACACTTCCCAAGGTCGTTTGGGGTAGCCTTGGGGATTGGGGGGGCCGCAACATATGGCTATAAGTCATAAGTCAAAATCCTGGGACCTTAGGTACCCTAGGTACCCTAGGTACCCTAGGTACCTTAAAATAGCCGGTCAATGAATGTTTATTCCTTATGGTAACAACAGGTTCTGACCCATCCCCATGTAGTTCCCAGTTCCAAGTCATTGCAATTCTTCACATAGGGAGAATGGCATTGTAGTTTTAACCGGCAAAAATGTCAATGATTCATTGTCACATTTAGGATATATCAATGGTGTTTAAATTCCCATCCTGTAGGTCGATTCCGGGTTCAGATCATGCTAATCCTTTTCTCAATCAGATGAACTACCCCAGACATCCCCAGACTAGAAACCAGAGTGGGATGTCTTGGATTTCTTCGTTTTGTTTCGTCTTGAATTCCCCTAAAATGGTCCCTCTCAAATCCAAATGTCAAATCCAACATTAACATCCTCCTTATCTTGAACAGCCCATGGTGTAGCATTGGATTTCAAAGAAGGTGGAAGCTCCAGTGGCTGGAGCTTTACCTATCTCGCGGCGGCAGCATGGAGCTGCTTTGGCCATGGGCCTTCCAATTAAACCTCGAAGGTGATCCTGCCATGAGGGGTTTGCAAGATGTTGGACGAGTTGACTATAGTTTCCTCTCAAAATTGGCGATGTGTTTTTCCATCTATGTTAGTTTGGGAAATGGTGAACCATGGAATTCGAGGCTATGCCAGTGCGTTTTGGGCAGACTTAAACGAACATGGATCTGAGTCAACATAGTCTTCTATTTCAGCAGATGAACTTCAGACTGTACCAAGAGCTACCAGTGTGAACAGACTGATATCCAAAATGGCCGTCAAGTTTCACCATGTTTCACTCCACGGCTGATCCTCACCAGGGATGCCGGTGGCTTCGCTAGTTGATTGATTCAGGGTGGAAAGAGCTCGCAGGAAAAGGAGTGCGACAAGTTGGCCCATGTCCATGGCACATGGTGGCACATGGTGGCACATCTCAGCTTAGCAACTCCGCCCTGCGGTTTACCAACTTGGTAGGTTGCAGCCATCACGGGCAACAAAAGCAGGACTGGAACTTTGTGATTTGTGTGAAAGCAGCAACCATTAGCATCTCCGGCTGCCATGCAATTGTGAATGTATTGTGAATATATGTGTCATTATTAGTCATTATGTGTCCAAAAATTCTTGAAGTCGTCACAGCCCCACTCTTGTGTGACGGATTTTTTTCTAGTTGTCCTGTAGACCCAGGCCTTTGCCAGACCTCCAGCCCTACATCCCGCCACTGGTGGACCACCCTCCTGGCTATTGGACCACGAAAGCGACCACTACGACCACTGAAACATTCACTGGCCGGTGGCCAAGTTCTGTCAGTGACCAGTTCAGGTAGCCAAGTGGCTAAGTTGAGGTGGGTAAAACAATGTCATAAATCACCCATGACTGGGAATGGTTTATACCACCTATTTATGGTGATTTGGGGGATGGTTTATCATTGTTTTACCCCCCATTATTCAGTTTATCTATAAGTTTAGTTATATGACGTACAAATCTACATGTAACAATTTGTGTGTGTGCCTCTCAATCTAGCCAGTTGCCGATCTACCTACCGAATCCAGTCTAATCAAATTTTGTGCCCTCATCTCCGTCATCTCCTATTGGGTCCTTTTGAGATTTATATGATCGTATGTGCTCTTCACTTCTCTTCTCATTTTAACTCATCTGATCTGATATTATTCTTTTGGATTCTTCATGAAAATTCAGAAGCGATTCCTTAGTCATCACATGTCATCACATCGCGTCAGCCGTGCTGTAGGCTACTATCGCCCATTGAACACACTCTCGCAGAATCCTGCCGGAATTCTGCCTCCGGGAGCTTTTGCTGCTGCCTCAGATGACCTATACTATACCATCTATACCATCTATGGGGATTGATATGTTCATATATTTTCCGTTCGTTCCCCCACATGGATCATTAACGACATGTTCAAAAATTGGACGTGCTGATGTTTAACCTCGCCTCACCTTCTCGTTGGTGCCTTTCTTGGGGCTCCTTTTGTTCCACTTTCTTCCCCCACTTTCACGCCACACCAGGTAATCATTTGGTTCTGGTGATGTGGTTTCTGTGGTGCCTTGCCTTGGACATCCTTGGACTGAGTCCCCACCACCAGCGCCGAAGTTCAAGAACTTCTACTCCTCTGTGCAAGATTTGTCCCAAGACCAGGCAAGCTCATGGGCCAAGAATGTATCGAAGTTGATACTATTGGATGATATTGGATGCTGAGAAATGGGCAGCCAGTTTCAACATGAACTCCACCGATGTGGAGAAAATCAATCCGATTTTGATCGAGGATGGCGTCTCCCAAGTCGGAATGTGTGTCGCAGTGTGGTTTGCCTGAAATTGTCAAACCACTTCAAAGGGATCCAGCATACCCTCCATAGCCATTTTCAAGACATGTGGCCGGCAATTGAGCGTGCAGAACGCCAAGTAGGACCAAAAAAATGGAAATCTGATGGAATCAGTATGTATTTCCATTGTGATGTTCTGATACGATCTTGATCATGTGCTTGATTTTAGCCTCTGGAAACAGGAAACAGGGGTCTCCCAGCTGGGATTCTCGTGATTCGTTGCAGGCCTCAAAACCGTTTCCACCGGCATGTTTTCCTGGCAGTGGCTATAGGCCATGCAAGGGAACCTTAGGCGCACATGAGGACATGTTCACATATACATACATACATACATACATACATACATACATACATACATACATACAAACATACATACATACATACATACATATTTTTGTATAAATATATACATATACATTTACATATATACATATAAATATATGTACATTTACATATATATACATATACATATACATATATATACATATATATATATATGTATATTTGCATATATATACTTCTATGTACATACATATATATATATATACATATTTGCATATATATATATATATACGTATGTATATACATCTACATATACATATTTACCTACATATATACATATACATATACATATATACATAAATATTTTTACATATATGTACACATATATACATATACATACACATATATACATATATGTATATATGTATATGTATTATATATATTGTTTACATGTTTATAGTTATTTACATTTACATTTACATATATATATACATATATTTACATATATATATACATATATTTTCACATATATGCATATATATATGTACATATACATATATAAATACATATTTACATATGTATACACATATATACATATATACATATACATATACATATTCATACATATATATACATATATGCATATATACACATATATACACATATTTACATATACATATACATATATTTACATAAATATATACATATATTTATTTACATTTACATATGCATATACAAATATATTTACGAATATACATATATATATATATACATATTTACATACATATATTTATATATACATATATGTATACATTTACATAGATATATATATATACACACAGGTAAATACATATACGTTTACGTATATACATACACATATTTACATATGCATATATATATATACACACATATGTGTATACATATATATATTGATATTATATATATATATATATTAATATTAGTATATATATAATTCTACACACATATTACATATACATATACATTTACATTTACATTTACATTTACATACACATATATATATATACATACTTATATTTTTACATACATACATACATACATACTTACATTACATTACATTACATTACATTACATTACATACATACATACATACATACATACAGATGTATATATATATATATATCTATTCTCAAAATGATATATTATCATGAAAGATCCTCTGTGTTTTGATGCCAGGGACAACTTTTTCGACCTCAAGAGCTGGTTGCCTCCCAGCCGACGCCTGTTACGACCTGAGTGCCACAAACCTGTCACGCCGAGCGCATCGCAGCCATGGTGTTAGGCAAAGTGCCCTGCTGGGTCAGGCTGGTGAAAAAGACGATTTCTTTTGCGCACAGTGTTGGTATATCTATAATATATCTCACAAATCTATAATATCAGCGCTTCTTTTATCATTATTTAGCATTATTTGTCATAATATGTTATGTTATGTTTAGTACTTATGCTATAGTATCCATATTAATGCGTGTGTGATGGGGCCATGGGACCACAAAAGATCCCAAAAAACATCGAGTGGCACTCGTGGCTGGGCAGGTTGCAAGTGGCTTGGGCAACATGGCCATTGAAATGGGGACTTTGAAGGCGGGAAATGGATTCATATTACCCTCTGGTTATTTAACATAGCCATGGAAAATAGCCCATTTATAGATGGTTTACCCATTAAAAATGGTGGATCTTTCCATGGCTATGTGAACGTTTACCAGAGGGTATATATAATTTATTTATATATATATTAGGTTGATTCCAGCCATGGATAGACAAATGGACGAATCATTTCTTCGGCATTCGGCGAAGTTTGGCCTTGGACCCGAAGGGAATTCCCCACGATTTTCAGCCAGGATCAAGCTGCAGGCGTCACGCAGGCGGCATGGCTGGTGGCTTCAAATGATTCAAATCATCATTTCCATCATGGTCATTCATGGTCAATGATCCCACTTCTGGAGAATTGTTTGCACTTCATGATAATTCATGATCCCCCTTCCAGACTTGTGGTTTCCCTGATTTTTCCCCTGCAAAACGGCATAGCCTTGTTGTTTTTGTTTCCCCCAGATGCCCCCCTGCCAGGTCAAAGGTGGCATCAACCAACTGGCGAAAAAACTCGACACTTTGAAGGTGAACTCCCCGGATCCAGCGAGATTTCTATCGGTTTATCCATTTTTTTGTTGATATTGATTAGCTGGCTGTACTATATCTATAATATATATATATCTCTCCCTCTCTCTATGATCATCTTATATCATCTTAATCACATATATTATATTATAGTAACATCTGATTTTTTTCTGAAGTAGTGGCAAAGCGAACCTCACTGCCTCGCTCGTGCGAACCGTCGCTTTTGATGCGTTGCATCAGGATGCCGCAACTGGTGTGACGGATGCGGGAAGCCGAGATGTCCACGAGAGCACTGAATCATGGGATATGCCGAATATGTGGAATAATGTGGTAAGTTTACCAGCCCTAGACCATCCCTATCACCAATTCATATCAGTCATATCACTATCTAAAAATGGGATTGATGTCATCCCAAAATGATAGGTTTATGATGGTGGCATTGGGTGTACCGCAGTGCCATGGAAACTGTTGGGAAGATATCCCCGATGACGAGTCAACAGAGGTCAATGTTAGCGACAGCATGAAGGATTTGGTGAAGCAAATGAAGAACTTGCAGGCACGATATTCAAGGAATCACCACAAAGGTAGAAAAAGGATGAAAAAGAATTCCCCTCATTAGTTGCTTTCAGTATTTTCTTGGAGCTACTCCAGTTGAAAGGCCCCTTGACACTCCTTCCTAGAATATCCTAAAATGTCTCCAAAACTGGAAACATGTTGTAAAGCCATTCCATTTGTGATGGATTGTGTCATTAAATGCTTTACAATTGCCACACATCATTTGACCAGAAAAGATCGGAAGTCATTTGCTTCTTGCAACGACAGGACCGAGCGGAGAATGCAAAGGCGAGAAGCCCAGCCAAGTGCACCAACATACATGGGGATTAGACCAAGAAAAATGGTGATATGATGAAGATAATCTAGATAGATATAGGTATATAGATTGTATATCTATATATATAATGATTATGTGTATATATATATGATATGGACATACATAAAATGAGGTTAGTCTGGCTAAAAAAACAACGACCTCACAGCGCGTCACTGGAATGATGAGAATTGGATTGGGTGCAACTTTTTTCTATCTCATAAAACGGCCGAACTTTTCTGGTGAATTATGTTCGGAGATTGACCTCCCAATGGTTGACGTTCAAATTGAATGCAGATCACCCCTGTAAGACTTTAGTCATTTGTAATCTGACCCCACAAAGGGCAATCCACACGTTCCATCCCAGTGTTATCTGAGAATGGGGCACGTAGCAGCCAACCATCGTGGGGATAGAGCTGCATCCCAAATCAACAAGGAAGAAACACTTACGAAACGGTTGCCCTCTTGTATTCAAACATGGCGCTCATATTTATAGAGGATTTCTCCATTAAAACATATTAAAACACCATTTATAGAGGATTTTTCCATGAAAACACCATTTATCCATATTTTATGGATGTTCAAGTGTCAGGTGTCGCAGCATGTGGAAAAGTTGGCCAAAGAGATGGTGGCTTTTCAGGTGGCACTCCGCCCGAGGGGGCATCTGTTGGGGCCCATGGAAAACGGCGGGTTTTTGTCTATGAAAAATGGAAATATCCCATGGCAAAACGGTGATTTTAATGGTGATTTAATGAATTTTCATGGATGTTAATGGATTAAAACACTGCCAGATTTGCACAAAGCTGGCAGGAAAAGGCAAAGGCATTGGATGTTGGACTCTTACAATGCTGTTTCGATGCTGTTTCAGCAGTGAATTACAGGGCAAGGCGATGCGTTCCCCCCTTGTCAAGCTGAAGGTCACCGACACCATACAGGATGTGGGCAAGCAGGTGCACGCACTGCAGGCGCTGCCTCCAAAGCTTGGTACACCTGCGGATGGGGGGAAATATCCATGGTGTCAGGAGGCTGCGGGAGGTAAAGTCTTTGTGCACAGCTCAGGATGACTTGATGGTGGCAGCTGTGAAAAAAGGGGGTGGGCAGTGAAAATCCGGATTTTGAACCTCTGAGTCCGTGATTTCTTGATACTGCTCGTAGTGATTCCATTTTTTGGCCAAGGCAGTGAAACGGAACTTGGAGATCTTGGTCAGCCAACTGAAGGATCTCCAGGCCAAGCACTTCTCGTTGGCCGCGTTGATGCCATGATGCCATGGTGGCCGTCAGGACAAAGCTGAAGGTGCCATCAACGCCGTCGCCCCAAAGTGTGTCGCTGTTGACGAAGTTTTCCACCTGACTCCCCTGCCTATCCCTGCCTCGCATGCCACAGCAGAAGTTTTTATAGAAGTTCCTCAGGTTTCGGGGGGCATTGACCAGCTGACAAGTGAAGTCAGCGGATTGAAGGTGGGCAGTTGGAGACGTTAGATGACTTTCGATCATCCATGATCATCCTGTATAGATACATATAGATACTGTAGACCATTCATTGGGGTCCCAAACGTCCCAAAACAAGGGTGGAAGTTACGGCAATTCTGGCGTGTGGAACCCATCAAGACCCCTTTGCACCATCCGGCAGTGTTTCAGGATGCAGCCCAGGGCGTGCGATAGCCCAGTGTCGCCCCAGCCGATTGAGAATCATCCAAATTTGATCAAAATTTGCTATGTGTAGTGGGGAAACTTAATGGCTTTGGGGGCCCTCTACTACTGTAGTGCATACAATGTCCGAGAATACGGACACACAATAATGACATGTATTTAGAATCATGCAGATATGATCAACCCGTAGCAATAGGAGGTTGGGGGGCTGGCTTTGAACCTCGTTCTACAGGGCGTGACTGGCGTGTGTGTTTTCCTTCTGGAGTAACCGACAAAATGAGGAGGTTGCTTTTTTTCAACTGAGAAGATTGAAAACAGGAAAACCACATCAAAATGTCCGGTATATAAATAATGGTAAATTCCCATAAATCACGTTAAATCACCATTTTAAGTACTTAAACCCCCATGAAATCATCAATTGTACGGGGTCATGAATTATTGTTTTGGAAAATTTATGGAGTTCCACTGGCCCCGGCCCCGGTGTGAGGAGAACACGTGTCAAGAATTTGTGGAAAATCATTACCCCATGGAAACTATGAAAGAAACACAAATGCAGGAAATGAGAACTCGTAAAATGATGTAAAATGATCAAGACGAAGATGTTGTGCAGGAAACGCAGAACAAATGCCAAGACACATCGTTTTTTTCCTGATGCCACTTTCTTTTGGTTGCTATTCCGCACGCATTGGCCAGGGGCTTCTGCAAAATATTGTACAATGCATGTTTAAGTTTAAGCATGTAGAATATGTAAATCGATAATTTTTACTGTGTCGCAGTTCTTGAGTCAGGCACGGACATGGCACCACATGAAAAGCTTTTGCTTTTCATGCAACCACCATGTTATAACCCAGTTTGTTTTTGCAAAAAATGTTTATTGTTCTTCTTGACTCGCAGTCGTATTTTCTGGTATTCACATTTCTGACCGGAATGAAAGGATGAAAACAGGCTGTGAAATTGCATCTCGACTTTTCCCACAATATGAGGAGTTTAGTCAAGCCAGTTCAGTAGCTATCCTACTTGTTGAATGGACATTGTGGAGCGCACCTATTCACTTTTTTTTGACTTGCGTGGCTCCGCGTTACAACTATTTCCACAAAGTGATAGCATTGGAGATATGTTGGAAGTTGTCATTTTACAATTACAACCTCAGGCGTGTGAAATGCCGCACCGTGCCGAAGCACAACCTAAGCAGACAGTTGTAAGACACACAGAATGCATATTAATGTATGTACAGACACATGCACATGGAGGTTTGCTGAGACGGGAGTACCCCTAAATCATCCATTTTAATACGTGTTTCATTGTTTTTCCATTATATATATATATATAAAATCCATCCATTTTGGGGTATCTCCATTTTAGGAAACCTCCATTATATCTACAATACTTGTATACTGTATACGGTAAATACCTGTGGATGCCTGGAGTTTGGCCTCGCCCAAGGAGCATCGAAGAATTCTCTCATGGAAAAATGCATGGATAAATGATGATAGGCCAGATATAGCCAGATTTCAAGGTACCTTTATGATCCTTTATGTACCTTTATGAAATGTAAATCATCCTTTATCTGCCTTGTTCTCAGCCTTAAGCCCTGCCTTCCGTTCTGAGGGAAGAAAAAACAGCGCTTTTTCCAGTGAGCTGGATGCGCTGAAGGATGGGATTTAGAGCTAAGCGCCAAGCCGCTTCGGCTTAGCCAATGATGGAAGACTAACATCTGTTTAGTGATGGTTAATAGTGGTTAGTAATGGTTGGTAATGGTTGATGGACAATGTTTAATGATCTGTTTAAAAAATGGTTGGTGGTGACTGGAACATGGCTCTCTTAATGACTTTCCAGAAACAGTTGGGAATGTCATAATTTAACAATCCCAACTGACGAACTCATATTTTTCAGAGGGGTTGAAACCAACCAGGATGATATTAGATCAGCTGTACTCACCAAATTTGACTCAGCTGTACACACGAAAACAATCTCGCGTGCGCACGCGGAACGTGCTCGCTGCACACGTGGAATGGACCTCAGCCATACACGCGAAAAGGAACTTTGCCATGCACGCGGCAAGACATATGTGGTGACCACATGTTGGATAACGACATATAAACCCTAAAGTCCTAAAGGTATCGTGGCGCTTCTTTCATTAATTACAACAACATATACACCCGGTGCCGTGGCCCTTTTTGCAATAAGTGCAACAACATATAATCCCTAAAAGCGTCTTGGCCCTTCTTACGTTAATTACAACAACATAGATAAACCCTAAAGGTGTCGTGGTCGTGGCGTGTGCGTAGCTGACCTGGGCAGCCTTGATTTGGAGCATCCCACGCTCCAACATATTCCTTTGAGATCCACCGGGAAGACTAACATCTGGTTGGTGGTGACTGGAACATGGCTCTCTTAATGACTTTCCAGAAACAGTTGGGAATGTCATAATTTAACATTCCCAACTGACGAGTTGTCATGTTTTTTAAGAGGGGTAGGTTGAAACCACCAACTGACGAACATCGAAACGGGAGAATCTCCAGCATCAACCCTCTGGATGACCCAGGCGCCTGCCGTTTATCCGAGACGTCTCGTTTGTACAGAAAGATGTGTGGATGGATGGTTCGATAGATTAGATAAGATGGATTAGATAGATTAGATAGACTAGATAGACTAGACAGACTAGATGGGTTAGATTATAGTAGATAGATTATATTACATAATTAGATTGGAAAGACGGGATAGGTTAGATTACATAGATCGATTTGTTTAGATTCGATACTGATAGACACTACTAATAAGAATCTATTAAAAATCGATGTGTGTGTTTGTGTATGTATATATCTATATTATGCTTATTTATTTATATACACACAGTCGTCAATATTATTTACACATGCAGTATTCGGCAATCATCTATTTTATGATTATAGGCTATACAGGTAGGTACAGGTATAACATCGTATACAGATAGGCAGCCGCAGCGCAGGACCAGCCCCTGACGTCCAACGCAACTCTGCTGCACCAAGAAAAATATGGAGCTTTAAAACTGGGGGATCACCAAAAATATGCACGGTTCAAAAAGTGGAAAATCTTTCGAAACATACCCAGAAAAATCTGGATGATTTTTGGGTGTATCCCTACGGAAAGCCCCAGATTTGATTGGGAGAACATGGGATGGTGCTAATATGTGCTAATGGGTCAATCACAATCAGCGACAACCAGGATTACAACGGCAAATCTTCGCCAATTTGTTATTTGGGTGGTTGAATGCCTATGTCATAGAATTGGATGATGGGAAAATTTACAGGAAAGACCTATATATTTGATATTAATTGATGGTAAAAACCATGGTTTCCTGTAGATTTTCCCTTAAACCAATCCATTGACTATGAAAAAAAACAATGACAGCACCTCTTTTCCAAGAGACCAAAAAAAAAAGTGGAATGTAATAGATCTATGTGTGCCCTCAATCAAATGTGGCTGGGAAATTCTAGCCATGGCGAATCATCGAAGCCATGGTAGATGTCGTACGTGAGCATGATACATCCATTATGCAACATCATCCAGTGTCAACCCTGGATTAATAAACCCCGTTTACGGCTGTTTAATTGGGAGGGTACCATAAAAAAGTATTAGATGAAATGACTATTGGAGGAGTACCCCCCCAAAAAAAATAACCATGGTTTAGCAAAATCCGGGGTTGACACTATCTGGCTGAATGGTACATTTTTCGCCTTGGCTTCAGCTTGGTGCCTCAGGTCACGCGCAGTTTGGAGATCCTAGAGAAGGAGCTGGCTGCCGTGCAGACCTTGTCTACTTCCGCCAGAAAGCCCAGGGAGACCAGGAAGCCCTGCCCATCACAACCTGCCAGCTGCAGTATTTGGGTATCGTTCGTAGAAATATGTGTGGTCCCAAATTGGCGTTAATAATTGGTGTTCATATGGTATAGCTAGTATAGTTTGATATATGCATTTTTAAATTATATATATATATATTAAAGGGCTGCCGCCCCCTGCCGCCGACCCCTGGTAGCGTGTGGGGTGCAGAGTGAGGAGCGTGGAGTGTAAAGTGCGGAGTGTGGAGTGTGCAGTGGGTAAAGCGTAGA
>Ga0126342_10017209_pt1 | contig 12526 bp, 13 predicted proteins | sample Cyp1metagenome_FD_92528 | JGI IMG/M metagenome (GOLD analysis project Ga0126342, IMG submission 92528) | Coral microbial communities from Lord Howe Island, Old Settlement Bay, Australia - Cyphastrea 1 metagenome | ecosystem: Host-associated > Invertebrates > Cnidaria > Coral ...
ATATATATATATATATTGCCTATGAGATGGAGTTTCCCAAGCATATCGTCAAGCTGCAAATCAAGATGAGAGATTCCACCAAGAATTTGTTTCACAAGCCGAGAGTCCTCTTGTAAAATTGCCATTGAAATGGATACCCTCTGGTAAACGTACCAAAAACTCTGGGAAATCACCATTTTATAGCTGGGTAATTTTTAACTATTTCGACTGGGCCATTTTCAGCCATTTTCAAGTTCGCAAACTGTTAGTTTACCAGAGGGTACCACACAATATCACATCACATTTTCACAAGGTGGTGCCCCCCAGTTATAAGTTGGTTTATAAACCCCATTAACTATAGATATAAGTACAATAAACCATAGTTATTGGAGTTATAAAACAACTTAGCTATCTTGGGGGCACCACCTTGCAGGGGTATCACAGATGATCACAACCCTGGACAGGTCCACAGGATTCCACAGGTCCTGGTTTTCTCATGCAGTGAGGTATGGATGACACCTTTGGTGTCCAGTGGCGATCCTACGTCAAGAGTTGGATCAAGAAGCAGGAGACTTGCAGGGTATCAATTAGATTTTGATTGAAATGGGTATATATATATATATATATTATAATACTATATATATATACACATACATATACATATATATATATATATATAGAGTATCCAGCAAGAATATACATATTCTTACAGGGTATCAATCAGATTGGCATGTCTTTTTTTTGGCAACGTCGAGTGGCTTTGTCTATGGCAGGAGCACCCTGACAACATCAAAGACCAGCTGTGGAACTTCTTCGAGAAGTGCCTTGAGCTGGGGTAGGGTGGATTCCATCCGGAGAAATGCGTTAGGATAGGAGAGATAATATGATTTAGCATTATCTATAGCAACCCCCAGAAAGATATAGAAAAGTAGAATTCCACTTGTGAGAAATCACGGTTCTATTTTTCTTGGGGGTTACAAAAAAAGATGATTTAATATGACTTACTCGTAACCAGTTAAGATTCAACTGATCTGATTGTAGATTTAACATGATTACACAAGGAAAATTCGAATCAAACCATGGTGATTTCACGATGAATCTCAGGATGGAAATCAGCAAGGAAAAAGGCTTGAGATGGCTCCAGCAGGGAATGTCCATTGAGTTCCAGCTTTGGGATTGGATGGGGTCTAGAATCGTTGAGCCTCAAATCATCCAAACATTCATCCATTTCATATCCATAGGATCCATGTATGGTATATATGCTAACATTGAGGGTATATTGATGGGATCCATGTTACCATATATAGCATACATGGATCCTATGGGATGTGAAATACTCCTCAATCAAACTCCTGTCTACTGGATCTATTCATGTATGAAAATGTTCAGGGAGCCCTTTGTTGGAGCTCCTCGTTCTTGGATGGATGGCATATCATCCAATTTCCGGAATATCCCATCATGAATTCCCATGAAATTCATGGGTTTTTCAATTTTTCACGACATTTCCCATGAAAAACATGGAATTTCCCCATGGAATTCCCATGGAATTGCCATATGGAACTCCCCGAACTTGATACGTGTTCCACGGCTTGAAGCCACCGAGCCAAGGTGTGGGGCCAGCACTACTATTTGGATGCTGAAAAACGTGAAGATCCTGGTGCCCATGGCTCCTCGCCAGTTCTAATTTTCGGGTGCCCCATATGTCAACCTCTGGTAAACTAACATAACTATGGAAAATCACCATTTATAGTGAGTTTTCCCGTGATTTTCCATAGTTATGTTAGTTTACCAGAGGGTAGTCAGATATAGTCAGTCATCCCCAAATAGATGGAGAAGTACTTACCCTATGGTAAATAAACTTGTTGACCCTGAACATGACCAATTTTTAGTGGAAACTCATCTTCCAACCCCCATCTGCCAGGGTCTATGTTAATTTACCAGAGGGTAAATCAAGTGATTTATTTGATGGTAAATGATCCTTACTAATTGGTATATTAGATGACCATCCTTACTTTAGATAACCAACCATTTACCATCATCAGATATATTAAATCCTTACTAATTTGATGGTGATTGACTTTTCCATCCATTTGGGGAATCCTACTTCTGAAGCAATGCATATATGGGGGTTTCCATCAATGGAGGTACCCAAGCTATGGATGGTTTATAAGGGAAAATCCGAAAAGAACATGGATGGGGGTACCCCTATTTTAGGAAACCACCACATATATATATATACTATATAATATACCATAAATCCTAGTCATTGAAATTATAAACCATTAACAATAAATATCATTAACCCAAGAGTTATTGAAGTTATGTTTTATCTTTCGAAATTCCGACCTAGGGCACCACTTTGTACTCCGAATTTATTACAGGTTTCTTATCTTTCACCTGGATTTTCCATGTGTTCATTCGCCATTTGGGGGAAGCTCCTAGTATTCATGTGTTGTATGTTGGTGGGCTGTCTCAAATCCAAGTTAATCCCATTTTGAGGGGAAGGGGCATGCATCCTGAGTTGGGTGTGTCTTGTCTAAAACTGTGGTAGACCCCCAAAATTGGGTTCTTACATCAAATATACGGATACTGATGATTGACTTGTGGATTTCAAGGGCAACCTTATTTTTAGACAAGCCCAATCAAGCCCACCAAGTGAATGAAGTTCGCAATCCTCAAAACTAACCATCAAAAATGACTCATTCGCTGTTTTTGATGGGAAACACACCATTTATTTGTCGGTACCCTGTTTTAGACAAAGCCATCTCCATCATTATTCATTGGTTAAATCGAATCCGATTGATGGTTAGCATTTTTCTTCGACATCCCCTAACAAACCATCTGTTTATACACACCCCAATATTGGACAAATCCCAATTATGCCTTAATTTTAATAGGGGCCCATCAACCGCCAAAAACAAACCAGTGGTATTGCTTTTTCCATCCCCATCTGAAGGGAACATAGAAGGTGAAGCCTCGTAGATGGCTAAGTCGACACACAGAACTTGCTAAACCAATGGGTTTTTTATGTTTTTTCTTTTGGAATATACCTATACTCTTCATCAATTTTCGGATCGTCATGGATCTTTGAATGGATCTTTGGGTTAAAAAAAAAGACATAACTCTACATGGGTGTGTCTGAAAATAGTGTACCCCATTGTACCCAATGGTTTTGCTGATCATTATCCCTATTAAATGGCTATTTCATTGGGAATATTAACCCAACATTTTCAGACAAACCCACATAACTGGGATACTGGGCCTCACCCCTGTCCTCCCAGGTGGACATTTGTCTCATCAGCGCCTGCTGTAGCCTGCTGGACAACCTGCTGTCTCCGGCCACCTACGAATCCTTGGAGCCGCCTGGCGAGCGATGAAAATGATGGGATCAATGGTGGAATCTGCCCCCAAAAATGGAAGATGTGACATAGCCATGGAAAATCCCTTATAAATGGAGGTTTTAATGGGAAAATCATCTATAAATGGGCAAACTGTTAGTCATCACCAGAGTCAATGGGAATTTCAGGATCCTTTGATATGGAGGTACGTTAGTACCATATTTCTGGCCTTATTCTGTGATATTCCCTGAAATTTAGGCCTTATATATGGTAGGTACCTTCATCAATTGGATCCTGAAAATCCCATTGAACAAGGAAACAGCATCAAACGTAGTTGAACATGCTTGTTGAAGCATCAACAATTGGGATTTGCCTAGTGAGCAATGGGTTTTTTTGTGCGTCTGAAAATTCTGAGCATACCCTGATGTATGGTGCCCAATTTTCAGAGCCCATTATCATGAGAACATGCTGGGAACATGAGAGGAAAACTGGGAACATGGAGACTCACTAGCGAAGTTGTGTAGCTTTAGTTTTGTCCATACCTAATGTGGGTGTTGTCATTTTTTGCAGGGTATCTAAGATTGGCCACGATTGGTCCCATATTTGGTAAATCTGTCCCATATAGCTATGGACAATCACATTTTTTTAGTAAATAACTGGGTAAATTATAACGACCTCACTGTTCTCCCTCACTGGAAATCATGGTTAGATTGTGGGAAATCATCCCCAAATGGCCGAAAGATTCAGGTTAGTGAAATATTATTAATTTTGCCCAGAAATCACCGAACTAAATGGCCATCATTGGAGGTATTGGTTCATGTTCTGCTTCACGGCTGCCTGTGGTCTGTGCCTCGCGGAAGTGGATGGTGTGGATTATCGCAAGAACTTCAGCCCCTCGGAGTGCAGGTGGGGTGAAGATGCGAAGTTGGTTTCTACGGAATTCCAATAAGTATGGCTTATGGTAGATACACATATGATATATAATATGTATAATATCTTAAATATGTATATTAATAATTATTAGTATATATTATACATTGGTAAATTATGACGACCTCACTGCCACCTCACTGGAATGATGGTTGATAAGGATACATCTCCAAAACTTGCCTTAAGTCAAGTGAGTGAATCATTATTAAATTCACCCAGATATATGGATATCTCGTTGGTGGTTTGGAACATGTTTTATGACTTTCCATTCAGTTGGGAATTTCAGAAAATCCCAACTGACGAACTCTTATTTTTCAGAGGGGTAGGTCAACCACCAACCAGGATATCTTTAGTTAGTTAATGGGGGTTATAAACCAAGAAACACAACTGAGGAGCCACGTGCTGGAGATTTAGGGTTTGAAGCAACCAGCATGAGAGGTTCAAACCATGAACACACGTAAACGACGTAAACACCATGGGGATTGAACCAATAAACAACGGACATCAATGGCTGGGGTAAGTGATTTCAATACTAGTATGATGATACCCAATCATACCCAAGATGAGTGTATCTGAAAATGGGATATGCCATGAATTTCTGGCTATTTGAATGGGGACAAACTGATGAAGCAGTGAAATTAGGGACTCATGGCAAGGCAAACCCAGACGATATCTCACAAGGTTTTGCCCCAGAGTTAGCGAACTTGGTTAATTAATTTCACTCCAAAAAACTAGGGTGTATGGTAGATATATCTCCGTTAATAGTGGTTATAGACCAAATTGTACCTCTTGTATATATACATATATATATAGAGAGATGTACTGTTTTTATGGTTAATGGTGGTTACACATAGATATATCTATACCCCAATTATATGGTAGAGATATCTATACTTAGCTGTTGGGTACCATGTCGTACCATTTGGTAAGGAGGAGTGTATTTATTTCACCAAGGTGTCATCCCACCCCCCTAATGCTACATAACCCCCTTCTATGGTCCCAAATATTAGTGGTGTCATCCCCTAGCAAGTTGAAATTTGGCTTATAAACTCTATGAACTTTAGTTCATAAGTACATACGAGATCATTTTTTACTACCACAAACCCCAGTTATCTTTGTTATGTCTACCTTAAGTTATCCATCAGGCCCCCTCTTTGTAAACCCCGGACACCACGAGGCAACTGGTGGAAGGGCGAGATGAAGAGCGTGAAGTATCCCTCCAAGGGTGGCATCTTCGACTACTACGTAGCTCAGTGGCGTTACTGCCTCGTTGTTCCACTGCTAAATTCAAGCCCAATTGGTTGATGCTGGATTTTTTTTCAGACCATTTTAGTTTCCCAAATGAATTGCCGAATTGAAAACGAAAACATAAGTGGACTATAGTTATATAGTGTATATATAATTATATAAATATATAATGGATAAAATCACAATCTATTGGGGGAAATCCCTATCGTTTGAAACCAGTATTTTGCGGGACGCCACATTTTTCAGAGTTTGACCCTGAAAATAGAGATTTTTGAGTGAAAAGATGTGGCTTCAGAGGATCGGTTTTGTGTTTTTTTTCCGTTTTTTATCGGTGAATGGAGCTGTTGCCAACATACAATGCTCGTGTTCTTTCAGGACAATGAACACCAGAAACCCGCAGAGTTCATATAGGACAAACATGGAAACACACAACGTGTTTTCGGTGAAGATTTTCCCGACAAAAGCGATCCATTGATGGCGGAAGTGCCGGGAATTGGAATGCGCGTAGCCCTATGAACTAATCTGGGCAGCCCCCAGATGTTCATGGGGATTTAGCTATTTAACCAACGGACATGGTGGTATCCTGTAATAGGTATTTCATGGGAATATAATGGGTCTATCTATATGCATATTCCTGGTATATGATTTTTTGTTCAACCAAAATGTGATTTTTATGGATGGTTAAGCCCCAAACTTCCCAGGTTTAGTATGTGCAAAAAATGTGCATATGATAAAAATCGCACTCTTACCCCTTAACCATCCCCAACGACTATTTTTTTCTAACAACATCCCACAAGCATCAGCCAGCACTTCCCATGAACTCGGGCCATTGTTTCTCAGTGCCAACGTTTCCCTACTTTTTCTATCGAGAAACATGCAAGTGACTGTCTTTTTTGCCACCATTTCTGCTTGAACCATGGACCACTTCAGAAATCTTTGGTCAAAAGTGATCCAAGCATGCTTCAGTTCCAAGCTGTCGTCACAGTGTCACCTTGTGTCACCATTCTCAGCCCAATTTTTAGCCCAATCTTTCCCATAGATGTCCTTTTCCCATTGGTTGGTTGATTAATAGAGAGGTTTGTAGAAACCCCTTTAACAACAGCTTTCTATGATAATAGATAGGGTTTTTCACCAGCTCCCGGCCCCAACCGTTTTTTTACCAAAAAAGGACGCGACATTCGCAGCCCAGGTGAAAGATGCCAAGTTCGAGGAGTGGTCCACCGCGGTGGAGACCCTGGAATACTCCAGCGAGACGCCCATGGGAGAAGTGACGGTCACTTACCTGTCGCGTCGAGCCGAAAAACGCCTGGGGAAAAGCCGGGAAAATGTGGCCATGTTTTTACCTGGTTGGTGTTTTGGAACATGGAATTTTATGACTTTCCATATATTGGGAATATTCATCCCAACTGACTTTCATATTTTTCAGAGGGGTAGGTATACCACCAACCAGTTACCATCCGGATCAATCCAAACATGTCCAAAATCCAGCAATTTATGGATGATGTTCATGGGTTTTTCCCATTAAAACCCTCATAAAAACCCTAATGAGTGATTTAGTTCGGGGATTTCCCAGCCGGCAATGATGACACCGGAGTGGTTTCCAATTTATCATGGATATGATGGGCGGCGAGTTTCTTTAAGTGGATCTTGAGGTGCGAAGCCATCGATTTGTGGATGTGTGGATGACATTAGATGACGAATGTTTTAAGTGCACTGAAACCATCCGGAGGGTCTTAGGGGTCTTGCCAAGCGATTAGTCACATACCAGCCCTCAACTATAGAGCCGCCGTGCCCCAAGTGATTCATACGACAAGTTCCAGAATGTTCCAGGGATATTTCTATAAATCCTCACTACATCTCAAAAAAACGCGGAGCTGCGGAACATGTCATAACCAGAGCCTTTCCATGTTTTGTTGATACCCCAGCGCCAGCGGAGGTGACGACCAATGAGACCTACGCCATGTCCTACTTGATGAAGGCCCTCATTGAACAGCACCACCCCGCACCTCCGACGATGCGGGATTTGTGGATTGCGAGGTGTGATTTCGCAAAGGCTGACCAATAGCTATATGCTTATTGATGCTGGTTGGTGGTGACTGGAACATGACTTTTATGACTTTCCATTCAGTTGGGAATTTCATCATCCCAACTGACGAACTCCATCATTTTTCAGAGGGGTAGGTAGGTATACCACCAACCAGGATGTTATATTTATGTTATTATTATGTACATGAATAATGTTTCTTTATGAATTCATGTCAATGTTCAATGGTTGTTATTTAATGTTATTTACTGCTCTAGGTGACATTGTTATACAGTTATACAATGTTATACATTGTGAATAGCTCTGCTCTCGGAGTAACCGGTCACGCTCCGTGGGGCGCGTACTGGATATTTGCGCCATCAGCTCCTGGAAGCTGAGAAACATCCAGGCCTAGTTCCGGGGGTTAACCATGGCAATGATGCTACCGGAGGTGATATTCCATGATAGTCCCTGGGAGTAATCAGTGATTGACAATCACGTGAAATGGGGAACATTGGGGAAATATGTTAACCATCAAGTTATCATATATTAATGTTATAGCACTTTTATAGTTCACCATAACTTGATGGGATATGGTTAACATGAGGATATTGACAATCACTTCCATCAAATTATGGTGAACTATATCTCCCCGTGAAATGTCCTCATTATAGTTTTCACCTAGCTATATCCCCATCATAATCCTGCTTGTTCATGCTTAAATCCATAAATTCCTGTCGGAAACCCAATTTCATAAACCTCCATTTTTTTAGTAAGGGTTTGGATACCACCCATTGAACATGAGTGATTTTGGGGATGATTTCATTACCCATAGGATCCATGTATGCTATATATGGTAACATTTACCATCAATATACCCCCAATGTTAGCATATATACCATACATGGATCCTATGGGTTATTGGGTTTACTACATGATCCTTATTCAATGGTAAAATCCCGATGGTTGAACCGCGAACGCGCCGGCGATCTGAGGTGATGCTCATTGGTCTGGCGGGATGTGGAAAGACACAGAGCTGCTTGGGACTGCTGAAGTCTTTACCCCCGGATGTCTTCACCTACTACGTTGCTTGGAGAAATTTGGAGATTGTAAAATTGGAGCAGACGTCACTAAACTGGGAATCCTAAACTGGTGCAAAAGGGATGGATGTTCAGCTGTCGCCAAGCAAAAAAAGATCGGATGGTGGCTTGATCTGGCTTGATGTGGGGTGGCTCCTCCAAGGCGATGAACATGAGCTACTACACGGATTCCACCCTTCTTCAGACGATGATGGAGAATCCCCTGGAGAAGAAGGCCTTTTTTTTTTCGCCGGATCTGGATATGGCGACTTGGGGAAGGGCATGAATCAGGTTGAGAGGGAACATGTCCAGCCGTTTTTGATGCAAAGAATTGTCAAGATAATTCACATATACCCAGCTAAGTAGTGTAACTCTTTGGTATAGGAGTGTGGCCTCGAGATGGTGATGGCAGTTCAAACATAGCCAGGTGTCTACTTGTGGATGAATATAGGATACTAGCCTCCCGATGTGATGGTGAAATACTCAAACTTCACACCAAGTAACCACTAATCTCTGCCCCCATTCATATTTAACACACCCCATAAACCACTTCATAGTAGCGGATGGAACCACATATTTGGAACCATCTAGGAGGATGCTTAACACTAGTTTAATATGAATTGCATAGGGGATGAGATTCTTTGAGGCCTTGGGTCTGAATGTTTTGCCACCACGCTAAAAACCACGGCCACACATCAGATCACATCAGCCAGCTCAGCCAGGCCGGAAAGTTGTATGCTCCTCCGGGGAAGTTGCAGTTGATCTACTTTGTGGATGACTTGAATATGCCGGCCCTGGACAAGTACAACACACAGCGCCTCCGGCCGGAGTGGTTTCCGGAGCGGCTTCCATGGCTTGCCCGAAAAATGGTGAAAATGCTATACCTTCCAGTGGTCTTAGATGGCTGGACCATGACCGAACATCAATTTGTATATATTTCTATAGTTTGCTGGGAAAATCATCGAACTTTTTGTGGATTTCGAACTGGGAAAATCATCCAAGGTCTGGATTTTCATCTGGATTTTCCAGCCTTGATCCCATCAGGTCTGCCATCGAGTTGATGAAGCAGAAGCAGGACTATGGGCACTGGTACGACAGGCAGAAGATCTTGGTGAAAGACATTGGCAACACCCAGCGGCCTGGAACAAAGTAATTAGCGGCAGCGGAGAGTTTTCATGGGCCCCCCCTTTTGTTTTATGTTTTGGCGGCTTCGGCTATTGATTCCATGAGATTGTTGATGAGATTCTTGATGCTTTTAAAGTTATGTGTTTTTTTTGTCATCTTTGTAAATCACAAAAACTAAGATGGCTGGAAGATCCATTCTTTGCTCCATTCTCGTAGATGAGTTGCTAACTTATTTCTATGACCATGTGTAATGATCGGAGGGCACATCTTGGTTTCCAGCGCGGAAAAACATCAGCGACCATTGTGTTTAAGGAATCACCAACCTCCAGATGAAAAATCGCTTCAAAAAATCATCAATAATCAGTAGCTGAAGAGAATAATCGGATTGATCATCACTGAAATCGACCTTTCAAGCTTTGAGTTTCATCAAGAGTTGCCAGGGGATGGTTCACCTTTTCCTATCCATTGGAGTGGGATACGTCACAGGACTGGGGATCGGTTAGACACCAACACCATGGGATCTTCGTCTTCGGCCGATTCAACTTGAAATATTTAAGATACTACCCGACACTTGCCTTTCCAACCTTAACACCTTCTGCAAGTTTCTGCCAGTTTCTTGCTTCTCAGATTGAAATAGAATGTGACAGCACGGTGGGTTTGTCGGAAAAGCCTGAAGTTCCATGCTTCAATATACATCACTAAAAACAGATTTGGTCGTAAATCATCGTAAATCCACGATTCTCAGCGACCGAACCCATGAGTCAAAAACTACCCATATTTGGCTGAGAGTCCACGTCAGCTTTTTTGATGTTCACAATGATACCAGCCTTTTGATCCATGTTTTCCATCCATTTCTTTCCATATCGAATCCAATTCCGAGGTACAGTACTCATCCATACTCATCCATTTTTCCCATGCAATTCCCAGATTCTTCCAGGTGTTCCATCCATTTCTGCAGAAATTCCAGGTACCTGTGCTGCATGAATCCCACTGCGGGCTCCTTCATCGTGAACCAACGTCTGCAGCGCCACTTCTGGTGCTGTGCCGTGCCCTTCCCCGAGCAGTGCCTTTCCGTGACGAATTTTGGGCGGGCCGGTGACTTGGGGCCCAGGGGCTGTAGCTTGGGGACGAACAACAAAAAGGGGGGGGCGATCCCCACTGGATTATGCTGGATCTGTTGATGTTATGGAAAATTGCATGTTTTTTTCATGGATGATAAACCTGGGGTAGAAAAATATGACTTAGGAAACCTCCTAATATAGTTGAGAATATGATGTGAATTCTGATACGAGTTGATATGTATGAATTCCTTTTATTTTCCAAAGATGTTGAATATGGAGTGGTTTTAATACTAGTGCAAAACTCTTCAGTTCGGGATTGCCACTGAAGTAGTTTATACTTTTGGCTGCCCCATCACCAAGAAAGGAATGATTGATCATGTTGAATTCTCATTCATATTTTCTTGGCGATGTTTGCATGAATAGTTTCGCGCTGAAAAACATGATTGGTCTTCATCCTCGTGATACTCAACCCCCGACAGAAAGTCATGGTTTAGTAGGGCCCGGGATGAAACCACATATTGGGAACCATAGAATGGGGTTGGTTACGTAATATGATTCGGGGGATGGGATTCCTTACAGTTGGACAGTTATAAAACCATTATAAAATCATTAATCTCCCACTGGGGTTGGTAATCCCCCTAATTATTTTGGGATATCCCACTAATTTATGATTGTTAACCAATATCAGCCATTGTCAAAGACAATTAACTCCTCTTAACCATTGTGATAATGACCGATAATGGTTGATGATTACTCATTGGGGGGGATGGTAGTGAACTGCCATGATTACTAATGATTCTAGTAGTGATTACCATTAAGATCCATTACCCTCTGGTGAACATAGCCAAAAATGGTGATTTATAGTGGATTTACCCATTACAAATGGTGATTTTCTATAGCTATGTTAGTTTACCAGAGGGTAATGGGATAACATGAGATAACTATGAATCCTTACTACCATTCACTGCTATTGTTACCATAAGTTACCAACAAATTCTAGGGGAGGATGGGATGATTCTTCTTGGCGATTTTCCATTTCGGACCTGCGCAAAGCTCGTGGCTGTGGTCCATGAGGTCCGCACTGTTGACCATCTACTCCACCTTCATGAAGGGTCACTGGGCAAGATGTTGAGTGCATTTCAGGTACCCTCCGGTACTTCAAATATGGCTGGTTGAAAAATCCATGAACATCCCATAATATTTTTATATTGTGGAGTTTTCTTTGTCGGTTTGATTACCGGAAGTAGTTCCAACCGGTTTTGTGTGACAACTTGGAGATGATATTGATCAGTTTTTCAGGAGGTGTTGAAAAGTTTGCTTGGGCTTTCATTAGACACCTAGAAGGCACCTGTTTTTCTTGGAAGTTCATTGACAAAACGGAAGGAGATATGGGATTGACTGGTGCATTTCAAACAGGAGGACAAGCACTATGCACTGGGCATACTTCCTAATGTTGTCTGACCAATAGTGATATCTTGTCAATAGTAGAAACATTTTTCCGCAACTCCAGTTTTATCTCCAATACTAAAAGTCAATTAGCTCTATTTACTTTTAGTATTGCCAAAGAGTCATGTTCAGACCTTGTCCAGAGGGCATGGCCAATAGTGGACCCAACATGGCATAGTGGAAACTGTTTTCCCAACTCCAATTTTTTCTCCAATACTAAAAGTCAATTAGCTCCATTTACTTTTAGTATTGCCAAAAGAGTCAAGTAAAGCAAATCCTTTTCAAAGCAGCCTTCAC
>Ga0126342_10017210_pt1 | contig 12526 bp, 9 predicted proteins | sample Cyp1metagenome_FD_92528 | JGI IMG/M metagenome (GOLD analysis project Ga0126342, IMG submission 92528) | Coral microbial communities from Lord Howe Island, Old Settlement Bay, Australia - Cyphastrea 1 metagenome | ecosystem: Host-associated > Invertebrates > Cnidaria > Coral ...
CCCGAAACCGACAGCAAAAGTGGGTTTCAATCGACGAAACCCGAAACCCGAAATCCGAAACCGACAGCAAAAGTGGGTTTCAATCGACGAAACCTTTCCGGAACCCGAAACCCGAAACCGACAGCAAAAGTGGGTTTCCATCGACGAAACCCGAAACCCGAAACCCGAAACCGACTCGAATCCGACTTTTGGGTGGCTCTCCGGATCGGAACTCTTTTTGATGATGTTTGGGGATGGCTCTCCACTAGGGATTCAGCCACCGGCTGAAAATGACCTGATGAATTGTATGCATGGACAAGAACAAGTCTCGCAAGACCTCAGCTACCGATCTCATGTCCATCACTGTCTATCAACTTATCATTTTCCTAGTATCTGGTTGGTTGCACCTTGTTTTTTGCTCGTTGTTTCCTGGTTTTATTCTATGCTCAACACAGTTCCAACCACCCTTAATATATTGGCCTGTTACGAGTCAAGGCTGGGGCATCCTGAATCTCTTTGTTTCCCCACCTTCGGGAGTGCCGTCTTGACAATTTTTTGCACAACCACACCGACCATGCCCTCTACTTAGAGAGCTATTTGGACTTATGAAGTTATAAATGGACTTATAAATAAGTTATGTTGAAGCTATGTTAAGTCCCCTTGTAACTTTCATAACTTTTTTAAATGTTCTTTCTTACATTTTCGTTTTTTTTTTTTTGGCGCGCTTTTTTGTCACCCGTGCAGCAACCAAACATTATTTTCATTGTCTTTGCAACTCACGCGGGTGAAAGCAGCAGCTTCACATGAGGAAATGTTTTTTGAATGAAGTAAGGAAAAGGCGTGTGTTTCGACAGGCTTTTTCCAGCATGTGAAACCATTTGCAATTTCTTTTGTTTTGGTGAGTTCTTGGCAAAGAAGGAAATGGTCATCGTTCAGTTTGCAGGCTCCTAGAACTTCCACGGCTGTGTTGCGGGACACAATTTTAAATTGGCCTTTGCAATGTTTCACAGCCAAGTGGTTGAGTCCTTGGGCAATAGTGGCCGAATGGCAGCCGCACTGTTTTGCCAGCATGGTGTTTTCTTGAATATTTCCCACCAATTCTGTTTTGAAAGTGGACGTCGGGTCTGTCATCTTTGCATCCCTTTCACCAAGTTCCAAAAGACAAGATTGGGCAAACTTTAGTAAGGGGTTGCGATGGGGTGCAACTTCTGACTTGAAAATTTTGTGCTTGCGTTCCATTGGGAACGCGTCCAGTGCTTTCTCTTTGCGTTCGAATTGAGCTGGCAGGTGTAGGGAAAAATGTAACTTGGGTCTGGCAGCTCGTTGGCCATAAGCCTCCACAAAGCACTGCACATGCTTTTGCTGGCATTCCGCCAGTTTTCTACTGCCCGCAGCAGCATTGCAACGTTTTGTTTGTTGCCAGCAACAAATAACTGCATTCAATGCAGTGAGGCTTTCGATTTCAGGAGCCATGCACGGAAAGACAGGAAGAATGATTTCATGTGAAAACGCAAGCATCAGCGGCATGATGTCCAAACACGCTGACGCTTCACCTCTGTAGTCTCTGTCTTCCGGCCAAAGTTTTGGGTTCAGCAGCAGGTCTGCGTCAATCCAATGGCTACCCACGCCTGGGGTCCAGCAAGTCTTGCAATACGCTTTGAACTGTTGCAGCGTAGCTGTAGTTTTCTGACCAAGCGCTGCAAACCAGTACCCCGCTTCTTGACCTATGAGGCCATTGCTTGCCCAGCAATGCATTGGATCATATAGGATGTTTTGCAACGGTAGTACGTCTTTCAAAGACGGATCTACCACGACGCTCACTGTCATTTCATTCAAGTTCCAACCCAGTTGCGTTTCCGCCTTTTCGCGTGCGGTTTTCCCAGCGACTCCAAGCAAATACGTTTGGATGCTGATCAAACTGTCTCGGTCATGGAGTTGCCATTTGTCTATGCGTCGAGAGCTGATGTGTTCGTGCCTTGATAAGTTGGTGTGGCCACCGGAAACGACATTGCTGCAACGGAAACAGCATTTCAAGCCTGCAAATCCCTTTGCTCCTGTTAACAATTTGATTCCATCTGCGTCCGCAAGGATGTTGATTTCCTTGATGTGTAACAATTTTGGTGTTCCATCAATTTCGACCAAGAAACCATTTTTGGTTTCTTCCTTGAGTGCTTGCATGAGAGCTGCGATGGCACGCGGATATCCTTGTGGCAACTGTTGCAAATCTTTGGTGCGAGAGACTGAGACCGTCCACCAACATGTGGATGCCCACAAGATTGGCAGCTCTTTGAAAGTACAATACGTCAAAGCACTTTTTCGACGTAGGTCAGGTCCAAGAATATTTCCTGGAACCGCTTCATCCCACGCAACGACTAGCTCTAGCGTGTCGTTGTGAGAAGCCATTGCGTCCGCCAGACATTCTTTGAAGAATACACTTCTGTTGACCTTTTTTTGCACCGTGTCGGCAATAGAAAAAAAAGGGATGGAAAGTTTTTGTTCCTGCACTTCCAAGGTTATGTTCCGGAGTGCTGGAAGAGCGACTGGGTATTTTTGGTGCGGCAGCTGTCCACTTCTCACTCCGGTTCTTTTTTGGTCGCAGTGCAAAAGGTCTATCACTTGCCGGCATTGGGCGTGGGATAGCGACGGCAACTGCCGCAATGCTTGAAACTGTTCGTCAAAGGATGCATTTGAATCCAATTTTTTTCGTTTCATGGAAAGGTACAAGAGCCGATATAGCTGCAGTGCCAACAGAACGTCTTGTACATGGAGCGCAGTGCCAATATGCGCTCATTGCTGTGCATTCTCTGTGTCAATATTTTTTGTCTTACTTCGGGTATGCAGGGGTTCCATTTTTTTCCATAGCATAGAACCATATGTAGACTGAGTGCCGGACTATAATTCAAACAACTAAATCCTTCTAGTTTTTTCGTATATAGTGTATCCTGATCACAGCATGGAGTTTTGCGACACAAAATTTTACCAGAAGAAATATTCACCCAGAAGCAAGAAGGTAGCCTCTTTTCGATTCACCACACAGAACTCAAGGGAGATCCCGCGAAGGCACAAGTTTTGAATTATATGTTTCCACCGATTTTGCCTCAGCTTTCCGGCCATTTTTTGTGTTCTGATATGTTCATGTCACGGTTGGACAGGCTTTGGACAAACCAACTCGCTTGCTGCCGGCCGCATCATATGCAGCAGCTGCCTTGTCACACACAGCTGCTGCCTTTTCACTTTTATCGTTTTCTTCGTTATCTGAGATAACGATGATATTCGCTTCTTCCTGCGTCTTTGCACGCAGCAAACACACGCGAATATCTAGGTGTAGACCCAAGTCATGTTGGCGATATCGCACCCTAAATGGTTCTTCCAAATCTTCTGCGGCCGCACATACTTTTTGCGAAGTCATTCGTTACCATTTGAACCAGCTGGTCTATCGGGACAATCACATATGCTCTTTGATTTCTTCCACAAAGGCCATCGAATATTTGGATTGACACATGCTCCGGCTACGGAAAGGGACAGGAATGGCAACCGAGATGATATGTGGAATTCCTTTTATGGAGGTCTAGGTATATTTATGAATATGTATATATATATATATGTGTATATATATATGTATATATATGTGTGTACCTATATGTATATATATATATATATATATTTATACATATTTTATGTATATACTTACATATGCGTCTGCGAGTGCGCAGATACTATCATCGAATCGAAGAATACCTCTGGGCTACGGGTCTTTGGTATTATACTAGCTACGCATAGGGTACCATCAAAATTCAACTATCCATTGTCGTATAGAGATATATATATATATATTTATTCCCACAGATAAGTATATTACAGAGTTTCATAGTATTTTAGGGATCCAACCTTTTCTCTCCCAGTGAATGCATAAAACCAGTTCCCTTTTCGTCCACAGCCGGTCACAACGGTTCGCGTCCCAAGTCAAGCAGTATATTGCGACAGCTAGCCCAAAAGTTGCCCAAACTGCAGCAGACCTGCGCAAGCCCTCTGTGCAAACACATCTATGGGCTTGCGGCATGGTGCTCTTATTTCTGCAGACTACCCCTTGCCTGCACAGTGCCTTCATAGCCGCACGAAAGTGTTCTTTGGCCTGCACGGTCATTTCGGTGCAGCAGACTTTGCGCGCCGGCGCTTTGGAGCTGGCTCTGCAACTACACCGTCGGGCGCAGATGGGTCGACCAAAGGGGTCGGAGCCGCCTTTGCCTTTGCCTTTCCTTTCGGTTCCTTTTTCGGCAATGCGGCGCGCATGCTTTGCTGCAAAACCTGCGCTTGCATCTGCAATGCTTTGAGGTCTGAGCCTTCATAGGGAAGAGCCGGCAAAAGCTGCAGCTCATCCATCGCACGCGTCGCTTCCTGCGCATTCACACAGCTGCGTGACGCCTCTGCCCATGCACGCAGCGTCGTGATGCACTTGTCCACCGACGCCATCGTTCCTTCTGCTAGCTGCACAGCGGCTTTCTCAAGCTTTTCCTTCCCTTTCTCCAGGGAGGTGAGAGTGCTCTGCAGAGGTCCCATGGCCTTTGCCGCACGGTTAGACAAAGTGGTGTTCTTCGCAAGGATCGACTTCCTGTCTTTCTCTTCTTTCTTCTCATCCCGTCCAACGTCTTTGCTTTCGGCTGATGGCAAATCCATCTCCGCATCAGAACTGTTCTGCTCTGCTTGGCCTCTCCTTTTTTTCCCTTTCTTGGTCTCAAAAGCCTCCTGTTCGTGACGTAAAATTTCTTCCTGGATTCGGTAGTGCTCTTCACTCCAAGATGTGGCTCGGATGGGCACTTTGTAGACCTGGCAGCCAAGCTCTTTGCTGAAAAAGTTCTGCTGCGCCTCCACTGTTTCTCGTTTCCACCCCTGCGACAGCCAAACTTCCATGGGAAGTTCTTTTCCTGTCACAGTATTCTTGAAGGTCTCCATGCGCTTATCCGTCATAGCGGTGACAAGGACTGCTTTCAGCGTGGTCCAGCTCAAGCGCCCGTTCTTCGCTTCCTTTTTCTTTTTGTGAATATCACGGAAGAACTTGCAAGCCTCACTTGCAGAGAACGTGTTCAATCCATGTTTTTCACCAAGGTTGTTGCGAAGAACTCGCTCAGAGGAACTGCACGTTGTGCATTGGAAGCATTTACCATGCACTCGTCCTTCTCCAGGCTGGTACGAGTAGCAGCAGCTTTTGCACACCAGCGTTTCAGGTTCAGGTTCCGCCATGGCAAGCGGATAGAAACGGAACGACGCAGATGGAGACTAGACAAAGGTCTATATATGTACTTGTATATGTATAGGTACACAACAGTGAGCCACAAAAGCGACGGCGCATCAGAGAAAGTCCATCGAAATATATGCATCCACACACGTGCAATATAAATGCAAATGTGCTCAGGCAGCCAGATCATAGATGGAAAACGTGAAAAAATATGGCAGGAGAGATGCAAAACTATAACATGTCACATGTGTCCGCGGAACAGCGCGGATAACTTCATTCCGGTTTCCGCGGATAACTTTTTCCTCTTTTCCTTTCCATGTATACATATTCCGCGGATGTTCTACCAAACTCTTTGTTTCCCGCGGAACAGCGCGGAACTGCGCGGATAACTCCGCTCACGGCGTCACAGCAGCAAGCGACCGCAGCTGCTCTATGGTTCCAGCCACTGCAGCGAGAGCTGTCTCATACCACTGCAGTACCTGACTGCTCATGGTGCATTCAATCTCCGGGAGCAACGCATTCAGCAACCGCTCCGCTTCTTCCGCAGGCTGCAAGTGCTCGCGGGGAGATCGAATTGCATCCATCCAGTCCGAGGTCCCTCTGGGCTCGTCAACGGCCACCACGAGACACCCCGGACTCTCTGGAAGCAACTGCATTGGGTAGTGGGCCAAGCCACACGTTCCCAGCAACCTCAGACACCGCAGACTTGCCGTAGCATCTGCATCCGCTTCTCCTGCGGAACTTCTGGCCCAGGCGAGCCACAAGGTCGCTCGAATGCATTTGACCTGAGGGGCACTGCAGATGCCATAGAGTTTTTCTGTCAACTCATGCATTGCAGCAGAATCTACCACAAAATCAAAGTGTATTTCCGACGGCCCTGAGCTGCGGTGGCACATGCTCCAAAGCGTACTTTCCAGCTGGCTCACCGCCATTTCTATCCAGAAAGCTTCCCGCGTAAAGCGGGTGTCACTCTGAAGGCCGCTCAACAGCGATGCGCCGTCCTGAAGGGCCGCATTGAACTGACTGCGGTGATACCCTCCGACACGCTCCTCGTATCGGTGCCATCTGTCATGCTCAAAGGATGAGACGTGACATGCTACAACCGCAACATGCGTATCCTCCTTATCCCAGATACGAAAAGTTGCTGCCCACAGCAAGGAGTAGCATCGCCCGAGCACCTCCTGGATGCCATACTCTCGATAGTGCCAGGAACGACACTGTGCCATGTCAAGGCATTCACACATATTGTTCCATGCGTCACCCCATTGAGGTGCGGTGTCTGGAACCCACACCCGACCCCTGACATGGGATGATCTAGCCTTTTGCAAGATTCGTTGCAGCGAGCGCATGTGCCCATGCGAAACGGGGAAAGACACGTCTCGGTCCATGCTTTGCAGCAGACCAGATCCTCTACACGTACCCTGCTGGAAAAACAGCTGCGGAAACAAGCAAGTCTTGTATACTTGCTTACATGGTTATTATATATATATATATATCTATGTGTGTATGTGTCCTTGACAAACCAACCCTGGACACCAACGTACACTAACCATCAGGACGCTCCGACACTTTTTGTCGCTACATCGATATAGCTCTGTGTTGCGCACTACTGACCCTGGCACTCAGTCTGGCACTCAGTGAAAGTTGATGACCACCTGCTTGCGTTTCGGCGCTCGATGTCCACTCGAGCTAGAAGACTCTGACCCCTTGTGCGGCTTCTTTTTCTTCTTCTTGGAACCAACGGATTCCGGGCTGGAGTCCTTCTTTGCTTTCTTCTTCTTTTTTTTCTTCACTTGGTCATCCACCGGGCGTTCCACCGTCGTAAACGATGGCTCTGCCACGGTTGGCTTCTCTTTCGCGCGCAAACGCACTGGGCCACCTGACGACATGGGGCGGTCCAGCACGCTCGGCTGACGAGTCTCCTCGTCACTGGGCAGGCCACTGCCATCATCCACGGCTTCCGTGGTGCGAGCACATTTCGTATGGAATGCGTTCTCACGACATTTGGCCCAGGCCCCTGGTTCACCTTGCTGACTGTACGTCAGCCGTTCCCAGTTTTGGTGCGCAATGCACCACTCATTCAACCATTGGTGCTGCTCCAAAGCCGCCTGATGAGCAGCCACCCGGGTTTTGCACAGTGGGCATTTCCAGCGCTTGGCACCCTTGAAGTTGCCTTTCCCACCCTTGGGACCACGCTTCCCCTCACCTTCTGCTTTCTTCGTTCTCGGAGGTGATGGTGGTTCTGGAACACGTGAGCGCGTCCTATCATCCTCCTTGCGTCCCGGTGGTTCGAGTGGTTCAGGAACGCTGGAGCGCGTCTTTCCATGGCCACCGCCATGGTGACTGTTCCTGCCATCGCGATGGCCACCGTCACGGCTCTCAGCACGTGACTCACGGCGTCTGCCACGCTCCCTGCCACGCTCTTCACGAGTGCGACGTCTTCGACGACGTCGAGACCTCGATGGGGACTTCTCCGCCTTCGTGTCGAAAGGCGATGCCTTTGGTTTTGGCTCATCATTCTCGTCCTCTTCCTCATCGTCGTCGTCGGACGAAGAGGCCATGGCACCTGCATGCAGCAAAGACAGCAATATAATCCATACATTTATATATATATATACATATGTATATATATATATATATATAAATATATATCTATCTACAGGGAAAGGGGTTTGTTATGGATGTACCGATATATAGTTTCACATATAGACACAAATATGTATATATATATATACATGTAAATATATAAGTATGTAGAATGAGTAAAAATATCTTCATCACCGCGCAGGTGATGATGTAGTAAGCTATGGTTTGCGTGTACCACGCTGGTACATGTTCCATCACCACGCAGGTGATGTCGTCTACCACGCAGGTGGATGTTCCATGTACCACGCAGGTACATGTTCCATCACCACGCAGATGATGTCATCCACCAAGGATGGTGAATTGACCATGTACCACGCAGGTACATGTTGCATCACCACGCAGGTGATGTCGTCCACCACGCAGGTGGATGTTCCATGTACCACGCAGGTACATGTTCCATCACCACGCAGGTGATGTCGTCCACCACGCAGGTGGATGTTCCATGTACCACGCAGGTACATGTTCCATCACCACGCAGGTGATGTCGTCCACCACGCAGGTGGATTGTCCATGTACCACGCAGGTACATGTTCCATCACCACGCAGGTGATGTCAGCCCACCACGCAGGTGGATTGTCCATGTACCACGCAGGTACATGTTGCATCACCACGCAGGTGATGTCGTCCACCACGCAGGTAGATGTTCCATGTACCTCGCAGGTACATGTAGCATCACCACGCAGGTGATGTCATCCACCACGCATGTAGACGCCGCATGTACCACACAGTCACGGCTCCATCAAGAAAAAATATATCCACATATATTTATATATATATATGTATCTAAACATATATACACAATTGTCCATAGAATTAAAAATACATGTGCCGCGACCCGATCCTGCCTGCGCAGCCCGTCAGCAGCCACCACAAGTTGCGCACAGCACAGCTACAGAAATAGCTTGAGCCCTATAGCATTCGTATGAGCAATGTTGTTGCAACGATACATGACACCGATTTCGAAAAAAAACCAGCTGATACCTGTTTTGCACGCATGAAAATATTCCCATTGAAACTATTTCTTTCATTTATAATGCTTTGCTCATCGATAAGTATGATGCACTCATGGTATAAGAAAACGCAACCATTGAGTTGCTGCAACTACCCCTAACAGCACACCCTTTTGGCATCCCCCAGGTTTAAGTTTCTTCAACAGCTCCGCAGTCGCGACTATGGTACTCCTCTCTAAAACGTATACACCATCAAATGGTGTAACCCCTCTCAAACCAACAGCTCAAGGTGCAGTATGGTCTGCCACGGCATTTTGAGCAACCGTTGGCATATTCGTTCTGAAGCGGTTTTGGAACCCGTTTGAACAACAAACGGCGCTTCTCTTCCTTCTCTTCGGCTGTCTCAGAAGGTCGCTTCTTGGAAGCGACTGCAGCAGGTCTCTTCATTTTTCCCCTGCCAGCTGGGCGCTTCATGCAAACCTTGGAAGGCTTGTCTGGTGAAAGCCACTGCTCAGCATCTCCTTTCATTTCTTTTTCCTTGCAAACAGCGTTCTTTTTTGTTTTTTTCTCAACCTTTGCCTTTGGTGCCCTCTTGGACCTCTTCGGCGGATCCTTTTTGTCTTGTTGAAGATCAGCTTGCAATGCAGCGATCATGCTCGCTGCATCCTTTCCCTCATGCGAAGAAGATCCTCCAGCCTGCGTAGTTCCATCCGTCAAAGCTAATTGCTCCTTCGGTTTCGAAGCCGAAGCGGCCTCACACGGAGGCTTCAAGAGTTTGAAACCCGGCAGCTCAGGCACAGATTCTGCTCGCTGCAGAGCTCCAAACTGCGAAGCCACGGCTTGGACTGTCGCTGCAGCCATGGCTTGCATCATGTGCCCGCTTTCCAAGGTTCCTGGCAAAGAAGATTTCTGGCTAGTTGTAGCTGTCAAATGCGTCTTCCTCAAAGGCCATGTGCGAGCCAGCTGCAACACTTCCGGCATCGTCTTGTGGCTTGGCGAACCAGGACGAAATCCCTGTGGGTATGCTGCTCGCAACAGCTCAGCTGGACACTGCTCCACATCACACGGCAGGACCAAAAGATGCAAAGGCGGTTGCACTGCCACTTTCAATGTCCGTTTCATTATCGGCTTCCATTTTGCCAATAACCCCAACTTCTCACAATCGAAAATGACAGTGGCGGGAGACAAGGCGAAGGAAAGCGCATACAAAAATGCATACGTTTCCTCCGTGGGATTTGTCAATCCCAATCGAGCTGCATGCTGACATAAAAGCTCGCAATTCTTTTCTTTCTCTTTACCTTGGGCCGTCTCCAAGCGACACCACCATGCATCATCCAAGTACATCGGCAAAGCCGAAAAGTCTTGCTGCTTCGCACGTTGCGACCCTTCTTCTTCCACTGCGTCGCCAACCGTTTGGTCCGCAACCAAACTTTTGAGCTGACTCAGTGACGACTCATCCCACAACGTGGAATCCAAATTCGCCAAGACTCCAGCCGCCTGCTCTATCGTCAGCTTTGCTTTGCGAGTCACTGCCATTAGTCTTTTCAACTGTTTCAAGCGAAGCTCGCCATATTGAGGCAATGAAACCAAGCCAACTAAGAACTTTTGCGATGCAACCAGCTGTTTCTGAACTTGAGCCATAGCGTCTGCAACAATCTTTTTTCGTTACCGGAAATTACATTTCCCCCCAAAAAACAAATTTTATCAAAAACCTAACTCGTTCCTAACTTTAAATTGTCCCCTAAGCTAACTCCACTTATAACTTCATAAAACCATCTTAAGGTCACCTCCGCAAGATACAAGTTATCAATACACTTATCAACTTCTGACACAACTTACAGCCCGCTAAGTCCATTTATAACTATGTTATAAATCGCTAAGTTCAATCAGCGCTCTAAGTAAGAATTAGATAGCAATGGAAAATCCTCCATTTCGTTCCATGATTTTCCCGATCAAAGCCCAGCCGGCATATTATACCTTTTCCAATTAGCGTCACTTCCGAATGGTATGACCGAGCGACTTGACCACACTTCCAATCTGAAAATGTTTCTCAGTCATCATTCCATATAGAAAAATACCGAACAATCTCCACAATAATCCCTTCGTCCTATTACTAAAACTCCACCAAATAAAAACAAGATGCAGCCCACGAACCCGAATGCTCACACGTATGTTAATGGCACAGATGTCGAAACATATGGATATGCAGTACCGCAGAACACTTTTCTGCAAAAGTTTATTTGAACAGTCTTGAACATATTTCCCCTGTTACCAGTCTGCAGTGTGGAGTGTGGAGTGGAAAGTGCAAAGTGAAAAGTGTGGAGTGTAAAGCGTAGAGTGTGGAGTGAGGAGTCTAAAGTGTAAATTGTGGAGTGTGGAGTGTAAAGTGTCGAGTTTGGAGTGCGGAGTGTAAAGTGCAAAGTGTAAAGTGTGGAGTGTAAAGTGTGGAGTGGGGAGTGTGGAGTGCGTAAAGTGTAGAGTGTGGAGTGTGAAGTGGAAAGGGTAGAGTATGGAGTGTGGAGTGCGAAGTGTAAAGTAAGGAGTGTGGAGTGTAAAGTAAGGAGTGTGGAGTGTAAAGTGTGGAGTGTGGAGTGAGGAGTGTGGATTGTGGAGTGGGGAGTGTAGTGCGTGGAGTTTGGAGAGTGTAAAGTGTGGAGTGTGCAATGGGTAAACTGTGGAGTGTGGAGTGTAGAGTGTGGAGTGTAAAGTAAGGAGTGAGGAGCGTAAAGTGTAAAGCGTGGAGTGTAAAGTGTAAAGTGTGGAGTGTAGAGTGTAGAGTGTAAAGTGTAGAGTGTAAAGTGTAGAGTGCGGAGTGTGGAGTGTAAAGTGTGGAGTGTGGAGTGTAAAGTGTGGAGTGGGGAGTGTAAAGTGCAAAGTGTAAAGTGTGGAGTGTAAAGTGTAGAGTGAGGAGCGTAAAGTGTAAAGTGTGGAGTGTAAAGTGTAGAGTGTGGAGTGGAAAGTGTAGTGTGGAGTGTGGAGTGTAAAGTGAGGAGTGTGGAGCGTAAAGTGTGGAGTGAGGAGCGTGGAGTCTGTAAAGTGTAGAGTGTGGAGTGTAGAGTTTAAAGTGTAGAGTGTAAAGTGTAGTGTGTGGAATGTAAAGTGTAGAGCGTGGAGTGTGGAGTGGGGAGTGTCAAGTGTAAAGTGTGGAGAGTGGAGTGTCAAATTTAAAGTTTGGAGTGTAAAGTGTAGAGTGTAAAGTGTAGAGTGTGGAGTGTGGAGTGTAAAGTGTGGAGTGTGGAGTCTAAAGTGTGGAGTGGGGAGTGTAAAGTGCAAAGTGTAAAGTGTGGAGTGTAAAGTGTAGAGTGAGGAGCGTAAAGTGTAAAGTGTGGAGTATAAAGTGTAGAGTGAGGAGCGTAAAGTGTAGAGTGAGGAGTGTGGAGTGTAAAGTGTAGAGTAGAGTGTAAAGTGTGGAGTGCAAAGCGTAAAGTGTGGAGTGTAAAGTGTAGAGTGTGGAGTGAGGAGTCTAAAGTGTAAATTGTGGAGTGTGGAGTGTAAAGTGTAGTGTGGGGAGTGTGGAGTGGAAAGTGTAGAGTGTGGAGTGTGGAGTGTAAAGTGAGGAGTGTGGAGTGTAAAGCGTGGAGTAAGGTGTGTGGAGTGTGTTAAGTGTAGAGTGTAGTGGAGTGTGGGGTGTAGAGTGTGGAGTGTGGAGTGTAGAGTGTGGAGTGTAGAGTGTGGAGTGTAAAGTATAGAGTGTAAAGTGTGGAGTGTAAAGGGTGGA
>Ga0126342_10017211_pt1 | contig 12525 bp, 9 predicted proteins | sample Cyp1metagenome_FD_92528 | JGI IMG/M metagenome (GOLD analysis project Ga0126342, IMG submission 92528) | Coral microbial communities from Lord Howe Island, Old Settlement Bay, Australia - Cyphastrea 1 metagenome | ecosystem: Host-associated > Invertebrates > Cnidaria > Coral ...
CAATATTTGTATGTGGCAGAACAATCACGTGTTTGTTTGCGAGACGTTTGGAGGGTTCGGCGGTTTTGCATTTGGGTTCGTGTGCGTGCGTGGCTGACGTGTCATCTTGTGTGGCAGAGTTTTTGGGCGTAGTGTAGAGTATGGGTAAACAGACTTTTGTACTTGACAGGAAAATGAACATTTCACCAAGATACTTTCATGGGGTGCTCTGCCATCAGCATTGGAAAACACAATTCTGCCAAGACATCAAGAAAACAAATTTATTTGCATGATTTTTTTAAAATCAAAACATCCCAACACCAACAATACAACAAAAACAAAAAACATACTGAAACCAAATTCTTCGGACCCGAGTCAACCAAGAAAAACATAAATAATTGAAAACCAAATCTTGGGTTATTGGGGGAGTGTTCCGTTTTTGTCGTTACTTTTTGTTAGTTGTTTTCGGAGGCGTGTAAAATTTGCTGGTAAAATAAACAAAGTCATTAACATGCGCACAGGTTCACAAAGTGTGTTGCAATTTTGTAATGGTTTGGCACTTGTTGATACGAGCAGTCGTTTGCTCAAAACATGTGGTACATGGCATTGGTTTATTTGGGGGGTGTAGTCTTTTATTTTTCTTTTTGGATTTAAAACACATTGTCAATGAAAAAAACATTTTTTGATAGTTTGCAAAAAATACCAGGTGTGTAAGCAGGTTGCCTTCTTTTGTGGTGTTTTTTCAATGTCAATATTGCCCGGGTTTTGAAGGACATTCATATTTCTTCATTTTTTATATAATTGGGCAGAAACCTATAGCCATTGTTCTTAAACAATATTTTCAATTCATAACACACTGTTTTGACTATTGTCTTTATAATATTTCACGTATCGCAAATTTCCAAAATTAATGCATGTGGTGGAAATGGGGCGTTTTCATTTTGAAAAATGTCAATGGGTGCAGTGGTTGATACAAAAAAAACGTCAACTAATAGAAAACAATGACATTTTTCCGTTTGGAATCGTCTGGTTCTTGTGAGGTAATAACATTTTGTTTTGACATGTGAACGTTTGAAGATAAATGCAGTGGTGCTTTGCGAAAATGGTTTATGAATTTGTGTATTGGAAATATGTGTTTACATCAAGGATACAGGTGATGCAACATATTTTGTTTTTGTCGTCTGTAGGTGTGTCAAATTCAAACAACGAATCGCGTTTGTTGGGTTTTCTGGATCGAAAAATGACTGGTGAACTGTAGTTCAATTCAAATGATCATGTTTTCGTTGGTCGGACATTGTTGATTTTGTTTCTAAATAAGATTTGGTCATTGTTTCCCAATTTCATTTTGTTTTGTATTGGTGTTTTCAAAAAATAAATTGGCCCAAAATTGTCGTGAAATAAGGGTTTTTCTTGGTAATCATTGCGTTGTGTCAGTTCAAAGAACGTTCAAATCCAACACCTGTTCGGGATTTTAGATGAAATGAAATTGTCGATTACATTTTTTCTGGTTCCGTCGAATTCACATTTTTGTGTTTCTGGTGATTTTGCATATCTGATCTTTCATTGGTTGCAATTGGAATCAATTCGGATGCATTTCGTTTCTGAAAATGACCAATCGCCAAACACATCTGAATCAACAGTTTGATGCTTTCATACACACATTTGTTGATGGCAAGAAAATGACCCAACACCTAACACTACAACATTTTGTTTTATTTCCTCATGGTTTTCTGCAGGTTCGAAAACTGTCCCAATCGGAAATTCCTTGTGATTTGTTCCATTTTCTAGTGGCTCAAAGACAAGACAAATAAGTTGTACACGAGTGTGACATGGCAGCAACTTCTTGGCGGAATCTGTTCGTCATAGCTGCCTTGGTTGCTGTGACCAAGGTAACTACTAGCACGTGGCGTGATGCTTTCTCTGCACCACCAAGAAACCTTGTACGTCGAAGTGCACAAACTGCCAAGGGTCCAGTGATGGAGGTGGAAATTGAGACAGTTCCGGAAACACAAGATCCAATTTTGAAACCCGGTGGTTTGAACAAAACAAATGACATTGCTGACGTTGCACAGAAAGAAGAGAGGGAAAAAAGGGAACGCGTTGTTGCAAAGACAGCCGAAACCAAAAAAAAAGTGGAGGAAAAAAAAAACGTTTGCAATCGGAAACCAAGTCAGAGGGTCAAAGCGAGCAGCCATTGATTGATTGGAAAGGCCTTGCCACACAATCCAAGAAGATGGCCGAGGACGCTCGCAATGAAGCTGCTTCGACAAAGAATGAAGTGGAGAGTTTCACAGCTGAAGCGAAAGAAACATTCTTTCAGCTAGCAGCTGTCGGCCTGGAAACTGCTTCTGGAGTCCCTCCACTGATCTTGGCAGCTTCTGCAGGTTTTCTGACCTTGGTTTTGGTTCTTTCACTTGGAAACTCCAAGCCGGCCAGTGTGAACACTCCTTCAAGGGCGACCTCTGCTCCTACCATTGTTAGTGTCAAGAGCCCTCCACCAGTGGTGCCATCGACTCCAGAGATTGCACAGGCTCCAGAGGCTAAATTGACAAGTGAGCCATCAGTCCCCCCTGCGCCTCCCGCGCCAGTCTTGAAATCAACTCCATCACCATGGGCTCGTGGCTTCACAAATTCAGCAGCAAATACCCTTCGGTCAATCGCAGATGGTTTGCCCGGAGCGGAACAAGCTGTTGAAGATGAGTTGCCAGTGGTTCAGTCAGCCTTCCAGTGGGCTTCTGGTTTGAACTCCGACAATGCGACCCAAAAAGTGGAAACCGATGTGCTCCCGGCCGTTGGCAGGGCAGCTGAAGGAGCTATCAGGCTTGGTCTCCAGGTAGGAGCCAGTGGTCTTGAATTTGTGGGGCAGAACTTACCAGCAGCAAATGAGGTGCTTGGAAAAGTGGTGGACACAGGCATGCCATATGCCCAATCCGCCTTACATGATGCTGCTGCCAATGCAAGACGATTGGCTGCTGAAGGTATTTCCGTAGGAGATGCATCAAACCCGTATTTACAGGGTGCTGCTTCGTCAGTCCCAGAGATTTTGAAAGCCACAGCAGGTGCATTAGATGCTACCGCCGACATGGCGCCAGCAGTGAAATCAGCCGTTGGATACGTGGCAAATGCAGCAACTCCTGTCGCTCAGGCTTTTTTATCAGCTGCTTCTGATTTGGCAAGAGATACCTCCGAAATTCCTGCGAGCACAGTAGAAGGAGGTGTTGCAAATGTGATCGAAACAGCAAAAGCTGTTGCTCCTGATGTTGCCAACAGTGCCAAGCAGGCTCTGAGCGCCGCCATTCAGGTTTCCAAGGCGCCAGAAGTGACAACTGGCGCAAGTGGCTCATAGGAGTATTGAAATTACAGCAGACCTGCCTGAAACGGTCCCCAAAGGATGAGTCAAACTTTGTTTGTGAGTATTGTATTATATTGTCTTCTTGTATGTGTTGTTTATTTTTTGCAACGTAGATTGTAGCTGTGTGCTTGGACCAAGTTCATCCTTTGCCATCATTGGCAACAAATGCCAGAAAGACCAGATGCTATTTTTAATGTCCCAATCAGCACCTGGCTTCGATTGACGAAAGACCCATACCCGTGGTGAAAGGAGACTTTTTGCGTAAAGTGAGACAGTGAGAGGTGTCCCTTGATTTCATGCAAGCTATGGAGCGCGCTTCCACTTGTCCGTTGGTTTTGGATCAAAATCAGTCTTGTTTCAAGATGCGATTTTACTGGATCGTTGCTGCTTTCCTGCCATGGTTGGTGCCTGGCAAGAAGCAAAAAACTGTAGTGGTTCGGCTGACTGATGGGCAACCAGACTCCACCAAGAAAGAAAAGGCGCGCCTTTTCATATGCTAGGGTGTTTCTTTGTCGCCGTGCTTGATGCTGGTTCTTGTGCTGGGGCCACGAGGCATTTACGGAATCTGTGAACAACTCACGATTTGCCCTAGTCAACTTTAATTCGTTGGAGCCTTATTTCTGGACATTTGGACATCAGCTTTCACAAATACAAGGTCAGTTCCAAAAGTCAGCGCAAGCAAAGTTACAGCAATCTCCACAAAATGAAAGGCGAACACTCCTGCATTATCAAGTGCGTTGATGCTTTGTTCTCATGATGGACTCACTTCAATCCTCGATAGCGGTTGCAACAGTTTTCCTCCAAGGTTTAGACCATCTTGCAGCGAATGCCAAGACTTGGAGACGTCAATGAAAGAGGCAAGGGACTCGGGATACTACAAGGATGCGACAAGAGTCCTAAGGTTCCTTGTACACTTTAGACAAATCCTTGAAGTACAGTACATGTAAGCCATCCTGAGAATCCTGATTTCTCCTGTATTTTTTGATCCAAGGTGGCCAAGAGGTTCAGGAAGACAAAGAAGAAGATCCTCTGCGCTAGTCTTGATGGTGAACTAGCTGTCAACCAGAAGGTGAAGGAGGCGAACAATGTAAGTAGCAACTTGGCAAACGCCTGGAATGGTGCGCCAAATTCACTAGAAACAGTTCGGACCAACTTGTATGATCATTTGTGATGATTGCAATTTGTTTGATCCTTGTTGGTTGTCTCCCACACACCCACACGCCATCCATACATTCAATACTTGAATTCTTGTCTTCAATCTAGCTGAAGGCTGAAGGGTTTTTCAGGCATGCATACCTTCGACAGAGATCCTGATGCTGGTCCTTTTTTTGGTCCCAGAAAAGAAATTCAAGGCCTACCAACGCTGGTCTTCTACAGAAGCGGCTATGCAATATCAAAGCAGGAAGGCTATCAGAATCCCGCCACGATTGAAACATGGGTGCCTTGGCAAAATAACGAGGAGTTCGATGAGCTGATTGGCATTGCTTTCACAAGAATGATCTTGTTCCGTCTTGTTCCAATAGTTTATGGTGGGCTTGTGACGGCTTGTGGTTGTTTTTTGTTTCCTGAGGTGACCGGAGTTGCTGGCCCTGAAGTTGAAGAGTTTGATACTTGTCTTATCTTGTCTTGGTGAAGATGCTACGAAAATTGATTCTGTTTTGAAGTCTCTGCTTGACCACACCTGCAGAAGTGTTGAGAATTGGTTGATTCATACCTTCATGTTTTTCGATGCAACCCTGGGATTGAAATGTTTCAGCCGTTGTTCTGTATCATGATTCAGGCTTGGCAAACAAACTTACAGCATGCAGGGCTTTAGTTTAGTTACGCCTCGCAAGAACTATATAAGGTTTTTCATACCACCAACGATTGCTCCTCTTAAATGTGTTTCTTTGCCGCTGTGACTAAAGTGGGCTGGAGCCAAAATCCACCATTATGACAAGTACGTTGTGACAGCAAAACAAAACTGTGTAAGACCGTTTGAATTTGGGCGAGAAGGGGTCAAGCACGTATGTTTGGCTATTGAAACCAATCAACACACCCTTTCAGATATTTGCTGGTCTTGTACTGTTGAGTCCAGAGATGCCCAATCAACGGTGCTGTTAGTAGTTTAGAAACACCGGTTTCTTCTGTATTTTGATACCAACGTATGTTCCTGTATATATGACTATCTCTGATCGCTTTATGTCACCCTCAAGCACGTTCATGCGGCGGACCGGGTGCGCGTGAGAGTGAGAGTGAGAGAGAGAGAGAGAGTTGATTCTTCCCAGGAAACACAAGCGGCTTTTGACAAAGCTCTAAAAGCTCGCGAGTCGCAAGAAGTTGTATTTGCAGCAATTGGTGGTCCAAGACTAAAGGACATGCTGTGACATGCTTCATTGTTCGTCCTTCCTTTTTGCTCGCATACTTCCCGACAAGCTGTTTCTTATTGGTAAACTTACTTTGGGTGTCATAGGAGCTATTGGATATGGTGGCTTTCAAGGGCCACAAAGAAGGTTGGGGTACCAAGCTACTTGGCAGAATTGGCACAGTTCAGCGCATACTTTGATTTTGTCTTTTTCCAATGGTTCCCGCACCCTGAGAGGATTCGATATTTCTTCTGGTCAGATGGCGGTAAGGGCAGGTGCACCGGTTGTGCAAGATCTCTTGCAGAACAATTATGATTCCCGCAATTTCCTCCAACAAGCAGGCCGTTTGCTGCCGTTTATCGTGGTCTGAATGAAATGGACTGGGGCTGAGCTCATTTTTCTTTCATTCCTTTTGTGGCAAATCTACTTGCGGAAGTGACAATTGACAAGTTCCCGGCGAAAAACATCAGGAACACTTTGACGCCTCGGGTCAAGTTAGCACGGAGACCATCGAGGAATTCCTTAAAGAGCAATATGTGTCAGCCACCCAGTGCCACCCAGCTACTGGGAATCTAAGATAATCTAAGATAATCTAAGTACTTTCACTTTTTGAGCGATTGCTTCTATTTGTTCCATCAAGCACCCAAGTGCAAAACGGTCATGCAGAGATATGCTGACCTAACAGTTCTTCATGCAGCATGCTAAGGCCAACTTTCTCGCAGGCGGGACCCTTGTGCAGGGAACAGTGAGATTGTGTGTTTTGCTTTTGCGCAGGTGACTGCGGCTGATATGAGCGGAATGTTTGGTTCTGGTTCCAAGGCCTGTTTGCTGTGTTTTAGGTCATGTTTTTTGATAGACTGAGAGACTGATAAATAAAAGATCTTTGTCAGCTTTGCCCAAATCGTTGCCGAGGGCAACGTCTTTGTTTGCTTTGATCCAGCAAACTTCCAAGCTCAAGTTAAAAAGTGCCCCTGGGAGGATAGAAGCAAAACCTTGCCTTTGCAGTGATTCAGGGTTTGGCATTTTTTTTGCTTTTTTTCTCTTTCGGCCAGGTACACCAGGGTTTTCATCAAAGCTGCCAAGAAGTTTCGGGGCTATGGATTTTCGTACTTTGATGCGAGTGACCAATTCAGCGACCTCATCAGCATCAAGTGTCAGGACTGCTGATGTTGCGTTCTTCCAGATGTATGTTAGAGATGAGATGAACATGAAAAATGGCTTTTCCCAGCCACTTCCTTAGACTTTTTTGAGGATAGTGGTAGTCGATACATGAGGGATAGATGTTAAATTTTTACGTGGGAAGCTGGGAACAAACCAGAAACTAGATAGAGAGTGTCATGATCTAAAATAATGAGCCGCTGTGAGGACTTTCCATCAGTATCTTTCAAGCCGCTGAGAAAACCATTCAAGTCCTACTTCAAATCCTTTGCACACATCGCCGACACGCTGAATGAGAAGCACATTATTGAGCCTCCTGACTTGCATTGTTACGTATTATGGCGTATGGTGTATATTTGATGTACAAGGATGTTGTATTGAAATGCATTGAAGGATTGACGAGCAGACCCTGAATCTACCTCCATAAAGTCTGTTTGTAGCGCCTGGTTGTCCGCTGCCCACCTCACCTACCTGCTGAACTCACAAATCGAATTCGAACTCGGTCCGTTCAAGGTTCATGAAAGAGTCCATTGCAACTCACCGGGCTTTGGGATCAGAGTTGTGAACATCGCTTTTCCTCTGGGCAAAGTTCCCAAGAAGTCTGCAGTGCCACAGACACGGTTTGCTTCGAAGAAGCACTTCTGATGACCAACTCTCATCAACCGCTTCAGTGAAGTGTTTGGAAATACCTGTCTCCCAGCGCTTTCCTGAGCAAGTGTTCCTTGGACCGGACACAGCATATGAGCAGCAGGATCATGATTAGCGGGATTAGGTTCTCTGAATTGCTTGTGTTGATGGTTCTGGAAGGGCCCAAGCACAGGAACTGATTGTGCTAGGGAGCATTCTCAGCAATGAAGTGAAGCAAATTCGCCCATGCAATAACACCAGTGAGATAAATGTTTCCATGGGAAGTAAGAAAGCTGTTTTTTCTTATCAGAAAATGATGTTTTTCATAGAGCTCAATTCATTTTTGCTGCCGTAAATGCAAACCACCGAAAACATGAATGATGTAAATTCAGACATGTACTGCAACAACACCTGTCAGCTCTCAAGTGGCTAGCTAGTGGCTATGTCCTGGCTATCAGATACCCTTGGCAAAGTTCGGGAGCACCGATCTCAGAAGTCAATTGATGTCCATTAGATATTGAGCAGAAAAAGCAGGCACAAGCCTCAGGCCATTCACAGTACAGAGTACAAGTCAAAAAATGGAAAGATATGGAAAGATGTACCAAAATGTGAAGACAAACCTTGGCTGTTGTTTAACAAGATTCCGTCGCATTTAGTCTTAGGCCTTAGGTGCCTTCTCACATGTCACTGAAGCTGGGGGGGAACGGTGCAGGCAAGGCAGCTCCTTGGTAACTGCGGCGAAGCAAGCCACGCAGCTGCAAAATAGAAGAACATTTGACAACATTTGAAAACTGCATCAGCAACGGGCTCAACAACTGTATCAAGGTCGATGCCTTGAAGCCGTTGGCTTTTCTCGGCTATGCTAGGAATGCACAACTGACATCAGCTGACATCAACTGACACCTGCTTCCTGAGGTCAAACATCGGCTTACTTCCGAGCAGGGTGATGCACAGTTGGAGTCACAAGCGTTTGGAATCCCAGATCTGTGGAACGCTGCCAAGTTGAGCAGGGTTTCATTTCTCACAACCCTTCTACTCGCTGGCATGAACAATTGCAGTACGTGTTTCAACCTTGCCTGCCACTTTTGTTACAACCAGTTCCAACATTATCTCATCCAACGCCAAGGAGTTTCTGTTCCCTTCTTTGGAGCCGCCAAAGAGGGGTAATGCGTCCGATGGGTCAAATCACTACGATATTTGTCCGACCAGCTAGTCTGGCAAGCTAGTGATACCGTTTGTGATGATACTAGGCGGTGAACTTGGTGAACTATCATTTTCCCCTGTTGTCACATTACATCGCACATTGGTAACACAATTTCCATCCTAGCCGAATCCTATCTCCGGAATAATCATCCCATTCCATTCATCCCATTCAGCCCTCCATTGAGGCTGGCTGCCGTTGCTGCTGGCCCCAACGCGGTGGAGCAGCTATGCCAGGCCTGGTCCAGGCAACTCAACACCGCGGCCAGCGTGTCGGGCGGTGATGGAATCTCCAAGGATCAGTGCTGCTGACCTGTTTTGACTGAAGATTTGGAGGATTTGGTTAGTTTTCTGTTTTTTTTTCTTGGATCTGTATGCATTTCATGGATCCGAAATCTGATTTCTTCCGTTTTTTTTGGCTGGGTGAAGCATCTCTGCGTTCAGGAGCTGCACTTTTGATGTTGTAGATCATGTGGCGATAGGATATAGACACATTTGGGAATGTGGATGTATATCAGCTTGCAGCACCTTTGTGCCTTTGGTCTGTTGAGGAAGATAAAAAACGCCACACAAGGTCGTTTCTCATGGTATCTGTTTGTGCTTCCCTTTGCCAGCTTTTGGCAAGCCTTGCTTCGAAGTCGAGCTGTGTGGTTCCCAGATGCGTGAAGGGACTCCAAGTTCTCAGGCTGCACTTCTAGTGCTGCCGTCGCGGCTAAGGTAGAGTCACTGCTGGAGGGACAGCATGCTCAATATGCGCAACATGCCGGTCAAAGTGGTGGGAAGCTTTGTAAAAACATATTGAGGTCATGAATAATTGGATTTGTTGATAAACCTCATGCAAGTAGCAATGGGGAAGTAGCAATGCTGCCCTGTTCAGATTTGTACATGTTCTTATTTTCTTTGAATCGCTTTGGTCAGAGGCCAATTCGATGGGACCGCACTTCGTTTACTGGTGTCACGGGCAAGGAACCTAAACACCCTGGAATTTTCGATCAATTTCTGTGTGCAGTGCGGCAGTGACCATAGTCCACTGAGAAGCCTCAGGTTCTTCCTGACGATCACGCAGCGCTCGGACAAGAATTGGTGACGATCATCACAGGCAAGTCCGAGCGAGGATTTTTTGAAAGGCATGGAATCTCAGCGCTGCTGAAGATATCAGGCGAACGTGGTGATCTTGCCAGTGATGAACACACAAACTTTGCTGCTGAATTGATTTCGAGCTCCAAGGCAAGTTGAGTGGCGCCCAATCAATTATAATTTCTTGGAATCGAGTGTATAAGAGAGAATGTAGGAAGTCTGGTGTGGAGGCAATGATTCAGTTTGCCAATTTGCATGGTCAGGTGGACTCTCGTTCTGAGGCAGGGAACAGGGATGGCACTTTTGGACCAGGGCATCATTTGTGGGAATTTGTGATGCTCATTCTCAGGCGTTGTTTGCTGAGAGCCTTGAGCTGCGGAAATCTCGAGAGAAGCTGGTGCAGGCGTGAAAAACATGAGACTCTCAGACTCTTCAGAGTGATTTGAGAACTTTGAGAGCAGAACTACTCAGTTTTTCTAGGAGCTACAGAAGCTGAGCTCCGGTGGCGAGTCCTTGGACAGGTGCTCCTTGGGTTGAATCGAAATCAGAGATAGAAAAAGTATGAAAAAGTCAAAAAGTGTTCCTTGCTTCATGTTGGGTCAGGCCAGCTCGACGTGTTGAAGTATCTTCTGAACTTCTAGGTGCAGGGAGATGTGAAAATGGAGGGAACCGTGAGTTTCAGGCAGCGTTCTAATACCACTTGGCAGGAAACTTTGAAGTCATGAGCCAAGCGTAGAAGAAACTTTCTTGTTCTGTTGCAGCTACATCTCACACTTTGCATTGGTGATTTCTTGAGAACTTACTTGTGAATGCATTTGTTCGTAGCAGAAGAAACTAAGGCTTCAAATCAAGGCCTTGAGGAGGCTTAGCGAAACCTGTCTGGCAGAATTTGCTCAAGAAACCGTTCATTACTCTTCTAACTTTTCTTGTTTTCTTCTTGCTTCAACTCTTCGCTTTGCATTCAGCTTTCTGTTGTTTGACCGCAGGCAGGACGACACTGTATTGCCACTTCTGAGGTGCACTGTGCCGTTGTGGGGTGGTCATTCCCCACCCCCCTAAGCTCTTCCCATGGTGATTGTTAGATCCCATTTTCGTTGGTGTGACAGGCTCGCCAGCAGAAGATCACCAAGCTCTTGGGAGACATCGAGGCCGGGTTTGCTCCAGTGGTGCTGTTGTCAATCTCGCCGAGAATTCCTATGCACTTCCAGAATTGCTGTTAAGGTGTCAAAAAGAGTACTCATTTGAAAACATGTCTTTGTACTTGGGAAGGCATATGCCATGTCTTTGGAAGGTCGGTGACCCGAGATTTTTGCCTCAGCTCAAAATTGGACTCAGTTTGAATCAGCGCAGTTTTGATGTTGCACTGCAGGATCTGAAGGAGTTGGACAGACACAGAATGCTTTGCAAGACAAGCTCCGAGAATGTCATAATGCGCTGTCAGCGGAACTTGCCAAGATTGACAAGCAACGCGAGTCCTCAGATCGTCAAATCGAGTCGTTGGAAAATAAGAAGCTGATGATTCGCCAAAAGTTACAAAGCCTTGACGACAAGCTTCACTCTGCACGAGAAGTACAGCGCTCGTGTTTTGAACAGCGAGATCTGTGCAGGAAAGCCGTGGCCGATGTCGAGGGACAATTTCGATCCCAGCTACGTGAGGTCGAAGAGGAAGGACTTCAGGCGAGAAAAGAACATGATGCTGCAAAGAAGGCAAGGGTTCAAGAGAAATCCTGAAGAAAAATGAAAACACATGATTTAAGTTATACAATGTTCCGTTGGGAAGTCTTTGGTAGTTTTTACAAATAATGATTATGGTTTTGCATTGACATCAGTATGAAGATGTATATAGCAAGGCTTCTTGACTGGCTGGAAGCATGTTTGCATGGCCATGTTCAGGTTAGAAGCGCAGCAGTGGAAGCTGAATCCTTATCCTCACAAGCTCTGAAGGCAGCTGCAGATGAGCTTGAAATGAAGGCTTTGCAATTTGATGATCATCTTTTGACCGTCTTGATGGATCACCTTGAACAAGAAGAACAGAGAATCCACCAGTTGGCGCGGGAAGCGCAGCACTGCCAACAGGTTGTTCAGAAGCACAAGGCTGAAATACAGATGCTGAACGTCATGGACCGCCCAGCAAATTCCGTGCTTGACTCACAGGAACACAAGCGTCTTCGGCAAACTGCTGCAGCAGTGGATGTGGCCTTGAGAGCCTGTGCTACCTTCGTGCGAGACTTCGGTCCTTTCCTTGACAAAGACGCTGAAGCAACAGCTCGTGTTCGCACGTTAGAATCACATCATGGCCAAGTCTTGCAAAAGCTGGCACCATGCCGCGAATTTCTGGGAAGTGATTTGCCATTTCCAGGACAACCTAGAACATCAACTCCAACACCACCAGGGCAGTCTCCACAGCAGTCTCCGCAGCAGTCACCAAAGCAGTCACCACAGCAGTCACCTCAGGCAGCTTCACAGCCAGTGTCACCACGCGCAACATATGGCAGTCAACCCAACATGGGACAAATCTCTCAACCAGTGCAGCAGTCACCGCAGCAGGCGGCAGCTTCACAGCCAGTGTCACCATCTGCAGCACCAGGCAGTCAACCCAACATGGGACAAATCCCTCAACCAGTGCAGCAACCAGTGCAGCAGTCGCCGCAGCAGGCGGCAGCTTCACAGCCAGTGTCACCACATGCAGCACCAGGCAGTCAACCCAACATGGGACAAATCCCTCAACCAGTGCAGCAACCGGCGCAGCAGTCACCGCAGCAGGCGGCAGCTTCACAGCCAGTGTCA
>Ga0126342_10017212_pt1 | contig 12525 bp, 12 predicted proteins | sample Cyp1metagenome_FD_92528 | JGI IMG/M metagenome (GOLD analysis project Ga0126342, IMG submission 92528) | Coral microbial communities from Lord Howe Island, Old Settlement Bay, Australia - Cyphastrea 1 metagenome | ecosystem: Host-associated > Invertebrates > Cnidaria > Coral ...
AAATGTTATGACACTTTACATACTTGCAAGCAGGTTATAGACATGTTATAGAAGGTTTATATACATGTTGTAACTCGTCTAAATCTGTAAACTCATATAACTTCCAGCGTACAGTCTTCGTATAGATATATCCATAGTCACCATAGTGGGGTATTACTTGTGTTTAGAAAAACAGAACAAACGAAACTGACCTGTTTGGCAGAGTCCAAATGGGAAATGATTCCACAAAAAACTGAGACGTAGAGGCACCATGCCTTGTAACTGGGGCCGCCTCAATTTCCCCAGCATTCCCCAGATCAGGTTGCTGCAACCACTTTGCAGAAAATCAAACCTGCTTGGTGCAAAGCCTGAAGATTTGCGTTGGGTAGTTGGACCGGATTAGCCTCCTGCAATCAAACATGGCCACTAATTTACAGATGATTTCACCTCTGATTTATACAGGATTTCCAGCTAGCCACCTGTTGATGTCCCTCGCAGGGCTTGACAAACACTACTTTGATGTTGCCAGCAACTAGCAATCTGTGATTGGTAAGTCATAACCCCTGAAACCAATGGGCCAATGGAATGTAGACTGAGATATAGCCCAGTGGCGAACCAGCGAACCACCAAGCGCTTCTTCTATAAACCTCTACTGTAAAAAGAGTTTCATGGATTTATAACCCGTATTTTGTTTAAAAAAAAACATTGAATCATACCATCTAAGTGACCCATAATCACCATAGTTTCATAGTCCCTGTTCAGCAACGGATTTTCTTCCCTTTGATTGGACAAAAGGTGGCCATATCGTCCATTGATGAACTATGCCGACTATGCCTGGCTGATCCGGGTTGACCAAGTGGACATATTCTCCAAAAGGGGCAATGACCAAGTAGCATACTCCAATAATATTCATGGAATGTCCCCAGCTATGGTTTACATATAGCAACCTCCAAAAAAATAACTTTAAAAACTAATTTATCATTATTTTAGTATAGGAAGTTACTTTTCTATTTTTTGGTGGTCACTGCCACTGCATGATTTCTTCTTCTTTTCGAATGCCCCAGGTCCCCCAGGTCCCTGGGGCTCTTAGTCGCGTCAAGTCGCCACCACGAAAATGGCAAAGCAACGCTCCGCCTGGCACTGCTGGATTAGTTTGAAACAAATGGACGTTGGGTCATCTTGTATGTATGTATATTATATCAAATTATTGTGTGTATATATATACACATTGTATTGTGTATGTATATATATAATATGAAAACAAATGTGTAATATAGAATATATGTATACATGTATATGTGTATTCAATACTATATGTATATACATATATATATATATAATTTCATATAATTTCTATTTATGTCTGCATATCCGAGGTTCAAACAAACAAACATGGCAACATCTTACCCAAGTGGCTGGTACCACTGTTCACCCCCTCTTAACGCCAATCATGAAGCCCTGGCTTTGTTCAGTTGGAGGCGTCTGCTTTGATAGCACTAGATGCACTTTTGACCTGCAGCTATAAGAAACATTATGAGTCAAAAGTCAAGGAACATGGGTCGAAATTCGCCAAAATGGCTGCTGGATTGCTGATGACCCGGCAATTGTGGGTCCATTGGGACCCCCAAGATGACATCCAATTGAGCCATGAAACATATCCTTCCCTGTCCCATTATACCAGTTGGTCAATAGGCCTTCCAACTTCTTCTGGCTTATAGCTGCATCAACAACAATCCCTTAAAGTATCGTACCAGATAGCGCAACCCACTATAACAACCAACCATTGCGCCTCAATGATATCATTGATCTTTGAAGGGGTAAAACTACTTACAACCCATATCTATATATATCTATCCATATCTAATACTCAACGCAATCCTATAGTTACTATAGTGACCATCCAACAGTTACTACTTTGATTTTCTCTCCAAGGAGGCCATGGCTATCGAGCCAGTAACGTCAACGTCCGAGCTGCAAGGTTCCCAGGGTCGATGTCCGGTTTCGAGGCCGGTGTGAATTGGGTAATCGACCAGTGAAAACTGGTGACGTAGCGATTGTCCTGAGGCCGCAGCCAACCGAAACGGCAGGATTGGAACAGGAATCGCGTTGTTTGAAAGCAAAGTGTACATGGAACTAATGGGATTAATGTTGGCTAATATATATATAATGAATTATAATTGAATTATATATATATAATCACCATGAACTTGGCCTAATCCTTGATGATGGTGAATAGGCATTTTTTTTTGATCAGTATGGCATCGGATGTACAAAGTTCTCTGAAACCAAGAGCGAGATTCGCATTTCAGAAGCGGGTATGATGAGACTTACAACTTACACATGCACGGATAGGTTTCAGAGCATGGCCAACAAGGACATGTTCTTTCAACAAAACAAAGCTTAAATTTCATAAGTTCTTTCACGCTCTTTTAATCCATACTCACTTAACATGAATGCTTGGGTCTTGACTGAAATTACTGAAACTGGGTGGTTTGAAATGTTGAAAGAGGTGAATTAAGCCACTTTTAGCCAAGCTTCCCATTCCGCGGCTAACATGCCGCTCTCTTCCTTGGTCGTACTGATTCCAATAACTGGAAGCCAACCTCCGAAAAGCATGCAGCTCGATCATGTAGTTCCCCAGAATGTTTATATTGTATAGAAATTGTTGTGCATCATCATACGGTATCGCCAACTTAGGGCTCTCATTATTAATCAGGGATTCTTTCAAAACAACATGTTTTTGGGCCCAACCTCTCCATCGTGGACTGATTGGTGATGGAGTAGTTTCACCATTCATGGATATCAAATGATACCAGGAATGACAAATGGCACGTAGAAGTTCAAGACAAGTGTGAAACCGAACGTCCCTCGTTGAAATTCTATGGAATTCTCACTTCAGGGCTTTCATCCCTGCTTCAAAGCATCAAACACCATGCCATATGCAGTCTTTTAAAGGATTCACTTCGGTTGACGCTGTCTGTGTCCGCACCATGACGTGTAAATATGAGCTATTGAATACGCATCACACTCTACCTATTTGGTTCTATACAGTGTATATACACATAATTACACGTAATTATATAAATATGATCTGATGGAATCTAATGATTCTAATGGACACAATTCCACTACTACGGCTTCCCTTGATACGTATGAATATCAACATAGGCATGTCATGGCATGTATCCAACTTGAGTAATTACCCCAACCCTCAAGGTTTCGCCTCATTTGCCATATTTAATTTTGGATACATGTGGGCCATCCCTAATTTTGAAGATACCACATATTACGATATATTAGGGGGGGTTCCTGAAATAGGGCTACCCCCAAATCATCCAAATTCTGTTCATGGATTTTCCAATTATAAACCACCCAGCTATTCGGGTACTGCCATGACGATTTTTAAACTTCCACATCGTACCCAAAAGAGACTCAGGGGACCTGATTTTAGACTATTTTTAGTATTATTAACATCTATTAACATGTCTTCCTTTTTAGGGTGCCCAATTTCACCGCATCAAAGAGGGCCGTCTCCGCAAGGTTTGTGCAAGGTCAGCCGCGCGTCCACCCAAGCAGGTCTACCGCCCTGGTATAAACTCAGGGAGATGGCATACCACACACCTGGCCACTTCTGAATGGTGCATTTTGCTGGACATATTATAGGAATCCACCAAAAATATAGAACAGTAACAGTGTTTCCAGGGAAGTGTAAATGAGAGTTACATATAGTTACCACATATTTCCAGGGTTACCACTTTTCTACCCTTTTTTTGGGTGACAAGAATAAATGACGGAAAATACGCCAGACACGGAGCATATATATACACAGAAAAATAAAGTCCCCATGCTAAGCATGCCTTCTTCCGTTCACCATGGGACCGACGCTTGTAGAAATGTTGTGACATGTCATGAAAGGTCCGTGTGTGGGAAATTAAACATAACATATGCACCCTGTACCTGTGACAAGTCGGCTGCATTTGAGTGAGGTTGAGGATACAGCATGCAGGTCGATTTCACCCTTCCCACGTGAACACACCAAAGTTTTGGAGCATGGGTTTCTCAAATAGAAATAAGTTCGTATTAGTTGATGAAATGCTTGGGATAGAGTATAATTACATCATTTCTGGGAAAACCATGCTCAATCATGCTAAATCCATAGTGTCTCTAGATTCTAATGCATTGATTTTGAAGATGTTTGGTGGAGATGCTATATTCTAGGATACCGGTACGTGGCTTTGGCCCAAGCCAGTCATTCCCTGCCACAGACGAACAGTAAGGTGCAGTGAGACTGAAGTCCACAGTTTGTCTTTTAGTAAAAGAAATGAATAACTATATATAAATATATGCAATACCTGGTTCAGCCCTTGATGCGTCTTAATGCATCTTAATGAATCTTAAATGCAAGCTGCTCGAAGCTGGATTACTTGGCTAGTAGCTTAGTTGCATCTCCATGTTTTATTGTGTGCTTTCCATCCACGGTCCATCCGCTCGGGTCCCTCAGCAAAGGCACATGCGATCAAATGATTGAGAGCTAGCCTTGGCGACGGCAAAGGGACGAGTCATGGATCAAATAGGACCATAGGAAAGCACCATTTGACATGGACGAAGAATTTTGCTGGTTGGTGGTATACCCACCCCTCTGAAAAATATGAAAGTCAGTTGGGATGATTTTTCCCAATATATGGACAAATAAAATTCATGTTCCAAACCACCAAGCAGTTTGGGGGAAAATCATGCCAGACAAACCAGCGCCAAGCAGGATGTCTCCCGTTGGTTCCAAGCCCTGCAGCTAGACTCAGACATTGCCAGCCCATTTTGTCGAAATCAGTGCCAATCCAAGGAAGGTGGTTCATGGTATCATCCTGTTGCATTCTTCTTCGCAGCGCCTCCCTCCTTTGCCTTTCCTCAGCTTGGCTCCGTCTCTGGGCCAAGAGTTTCTGCCTTCTCCGCTCGTCTCGCTCTTTCATGCGTTGCCGCAGCGCCTTGCGACGTCTTTGCTCAGCCTGGCGGAGTAAACACCCCCAAGCCGCAAGGATTTGGTTCAAGGCCAGCACCTTTCCTGTGTCTGCTGAGCAATCCCAAGAACCCTTTACACATAGGGTGACTGATATTACAGTTGTTCCGCAAACAGCAAATGTGACACTATACCAACTAAAAACATGAAAAAAACTTATGTTTAAAAACCACGATCGAGGGTCTTGTCATGATTTCTTCAGGCGTGTAAATGCGCAGTCTGCATGGGCGATGCTGATTCTTGTCATGCTTCGCCATTTGTTCTCGCTCCCGATGTTTCTGCTGTTTAGTCGCCTTCTCTTGTAGATATTTTGGTCGGTGTCTATTCTCATCTTGTAGGGCCATATGCTCACGCTCCCACCATTGCAGCATTCTCTGGCGCGAAGCTAAGCTTGCTTCACGAGAAATGCAGATTCTTTGCAAATAGCTTGGGTCAGAGTCTCTCCACATCTCATTCACGGTGTTTTGAAAGCGTTGCCAGGTATCTTCCAAGTGGCTTGGGGAAAAGAACCAGAAGATCTGACTTCGCCTCTGCTTGCTTTTGATTGAATACTGACGGAACGGGGCCAAAGAGTTGCGATGCCTCCCAAGTGCTTGAATGCTGCGGACTGTTGGGGATCGCACAGGGCGCTGGTAGCCCACAAAGAAAGCGGCTGGCTGGACAACAGCGAAGCGCAGGTCTAGTTCTTTGACTTGTTTCCTGTTTTCGTCGGCAGAAGATTTCAAAGATCTTTCCAGACGTTCTTCGAAGGTGCTGTCTTCCGAGCCTTGCACGTACTTCTGCTTGGCAGTGGTTAAGATCATCAAATGCTCAAGTGCCGTCTGCAAATCAGATTGTCCAGACCTGATTTGAATGCAGTCAAAGATGATGGTCGACACGTAGCCTTGCCATCCCTTTTGGATGCTGCCACAAGTGCGCCTTGTCCGTTTACCCCGCTTTTTCTTCACTTGGGATTTTGACCTGGAAACTACACTTTGCCGCTGGAGCTTGAGTCTTATATGAAAGCTGCCAGTAGGATCTTGAAATGGTACAAGGTGCCGAGGAAACCGGTTCTTCGACACGTCTTTTGCAGTGTCGACTCGCGATGGTGGTTGAGCCTCCACAGGCACCGGCGGAGATTCTACTCGTGTTGTATCCACAATCCACTTCTCCAAGATGAGTCGCTGCTTCTCAGAGAACTTCGTTTTGAGCACATCGTTCCGAGCTTCTCTGGGTAACTGTTTCAACAAATCATGAACCTTTATCAACAACTGCTGTTGTCTAGACTCCAGCGACAATGATTTTCCTTTGTTCCCAGCATCCCTGGGCCTTTTCTTGGAGGAGCATGGCTTCTGCGTTGCAGATGTGCTTGGACAGGAGGAAGATGTCTTTGCTTCCTCTTTTTTGCCACTGGGACCTGTGGCTTCTGCGGATTGCTTCCTCCTCACCTGCGATGACGCCAAACGGCGGTCATACTTTTTTCGTAATTCTGGGTCAGACAAAGTCTCCAATGCCTCCTGAACCAAATGAAAGGCCTCCTTGCTGCCACCTTTGTCTGGATGTACTTGCAGAGCCCGGCGTTTAAAGGCGAGCTTTATCCTGATGTGGGTGTTACTAGCCTACTCGCCGCCGAGAAAAACCATGGCTGCCATGGCTCTGCCATGGGATCATTGTTTATCGTTCTCAGGGACGGAAATGACAAGTGTTGATAATAGGGACCCAAAAGTTGAACTATAAAAAGACAACAGAAATTGAAATTGCCATTTTGGGGTATCCTCCATCCTTGGACAAATCAAATCCATATCTAAAATGACCAACTAGCATCTCGTCAATGGCAGCATTCGCATCAACTTGCAGCACATCGTAAAAGGACTTGTGCACCATCGAGCAAACTCCATCCAGAAGCCACAGAATGTCGCGACTAATTTGCTGGCAATATGTGTGCATATTTAGAGAGTTTGTGGGGTCTCCCTTTTGCATCATTGCGATGTCACTGTTGTTTCCTGAAGAGTGACGAAATCTGCACTGCTAAGTGGCATAAGACTGACTGGTTTCCCCGTGGTATTCAAATATTGCTTTCTAGAAAATCACCCATTTCCTTCGATAATGTTCCAGCTATAAAGCTCCATTTAGTTTCAGGATTTTGATTACCAGGGGGGTAGTGATTCTTTCTCAACCCAAGCCACACATTTTATTTTCCTATTTGGACTCTGGTTTTCCGGTGGGTTCTGATCTTCCAAAGGCTGTGACGAAAGATTGGATTTCACCAACACAACCAGCGATTTCGCAGCGTCTGAACGGTGATTTAACCAGCAAGGATGTAGAGATGTAACAATCAAACATCGTGATGATTGGAACAATATATAATATTCTATTCACAATCTATTCACCATGTATAGTTATCTATATCCTATTTATCCTATTCATATTCTCTTAAGATGGGATTTAAACAAGCCACAGAAGATGTACAGTAGCCTAAAGGGCACGAAAGGGGTATAAAAATCTTGCAATCAATTTGAGTCCCGGAAATCATCGGAAATCATCCGCGATGGAATCGTGGTGACAACCAATGGCCGCGAGGTATGTGTCAAACTCTCACAAGAGAGGTCAGCAAAGCCATGAAAACGGCTCAAATGGAGATTTCATGGGATTTAATGGTGATTTATACTATGAACAATCCAGTATGATGTTTCACGATTATCCACCTGAAATCCGATTGGCCCGCACTTTCCCAGTCACCCAGTCACTTTTTGTTAAAGCCCAAGTCACAGGAGCAAGATCATCTTGAACTGGGCATGGCAGGGCGCTCGCTGGTCTGAAAATATGGAACCTCTAAAATCCTCTATATCCATTGGTGAGTCATCATTTTATATCATTTTAATGGCCATAAAGCAGGGTTTTTTGGCACCATTTTCAGACCCATTTCAGATGGGCTTTCCTGCATCTTTTTTCCCATCACCGAGGTCTGGGATGGTCGTCATAACTTGAGTCATAACCTGGCTGGTGGTTTCAAGCCTTCTGAAAAATATTATATAGCCAGTTGGGAAAAATAAACAGTGTTCCAAACCACAGTAACTATATAATAAAGAAAGCCATAGTACGGAGAATAGCCGTTGCCCAGCTTAGTCGTGGACAAAATCACCATTCGACCTAGTGGTCTCATTGCCTAAAGATTGGGGAAAGCTGTGCCAAAGATACCATAGATTGGAGATGCTCTTCCAAGATGGGCAAAACAGCAGCAATACGCAAGGATATATACATATAGTACAAAGTATACATATATATATATCTATATATACATCACCTCTTACTACCAACCAGGATCCTATCTATGTATGTATGTATGTATATATATACATATTGTATATATATATATACATTGTATATATATATATACATACATATCAAATACCATGCAATTATATAGTTATAGGTTTGGATATCTACTGACCCGTTTCTTCATCTCCTTGATCCAGGCACAACGCCACTGGTTGGTGGTTAAAAACCATCTTGAAAAATATGAGTTCGTCAATGAGAAGGATGACATCCCATATATGAAATGGAAAATAACAATCATGTTCCAAAGCACCAACCAGATACAGTATCACCAAAGTCTTCACTTATCAAAGCTTCCCACCATTTAAAGATGGCATTTCTTCCAATTTTTGGCGCCACATATTTTGGGCGGTCGCCCTGGGCAAGGCGCGATGTTCGCCATAATGCTGGCGATCTCAGAATCCAAGTAATCGCTGAGTTTCTCCATGACCTCTGGGCAAATCATAAAGGAAAAGAACCATCTAAAGGTGACCTCAGGGAGAATGAAACTAGATATGGCTCTAACTGCTTTGTTTATGGTAGATACATGGACCTAGTTACTATGATTACTATGTTACTGGGGTTATAAATGGAATACATATGGCTCCCGAACTATTTGTAGCTATATGTGATGAGGGTTTGATTTCAATTATTGTTACTATCATTGTCATTGTTCGATACGAAAAGTCCCACACGTACGGTAGGTTCCTATGTTGCTTGAACGTTTGAATTTATGGTGGAATTCTTCGAACCAGTCAGATGGGTCGCCCAGTATTAATTGTGAACAGTGGACCCAATGTGATAAACCATCCAAACAAGGAATTTGTTGTTGGGATTTGTTGGGTATACCGCTGTAAGATGTAGAGTGACTGCCCAAATGATGCTAAGTCACACTTTCTAATTAACAGCAGTAAAATTTAAGTATCATTCTCGAGATTACAATACCTGGGCATCCCTGGAGAACTTCTAGTATTAGTGAGATATAATGTTTAATGGCATTTTACCACTTGGGATTTGCGGTGCTGATACTCTAGTTGCAGGCTGAGTTTATATCAGAAATTGCCATGCAATAACTCCCTGTTCATCTGCAAAGACTTATCTCATCCATTCATTCTTGTTTTGACCCTTTCTATGGATTGATGTAGGTTTACTACCAAGGTTCTTGTTGGTCACAGCTGCATTTGATCGATGAATTTCCACTTTTTTTGGCATCATTTCCTTCTTTTCTTCCCTTTTTTTCTATCAAAAGCCCCACCTTACACATTCTGCTGGGGAAATCATGTGAAATCCACCAATTTCATGCTTAAATCACGTTCAATCACCTTTTGTTTCGAGTGACATGCACCCGACAAAAATCCCCAACTCCGCCCATCCCCATCCCCAGCTCCAGCGTTCCCCGTCCTTCTGCAGCTTCAGCAAGCGCAGCAGCCGCGCAGTTCGCGCCAGGCGTAGGATTCGCAGCAAACGAACGCCTTCCTCCTAGGTCACCAACCCCTGTCATGATAGGTTTATGGCCAGAGTTGCCCACATTGCAAGAGTTCATGGGGATAGCACTTGAATGGGATAGTGCCATGGGAAGGGATGATATACCATAGTCACATATATATATACATATATATATATATATGCATAAACAAGTGTGTGTATTGACTGTTTGTGTCTGTGTGTACATCATTGTATACATACATTGGAGTGTCTACTATCTGTATGTCTGTGGGAATCAACCTATGTCAATCTGTGAGTGGGACATTGCTTTGCATCCATGAATCTGCATGTACAAAGACTAAAGCCACCATCATCATGAGGCTCATCTCTACAGCATAAATAATTGAGGTATTCTATAAGCACAAAGGCTGTTGTGTATATCCATAAAGGCATTAGATCATTTCTCAACCTTAGGTACATCAAACAAGTTGACTTTTGGCAAAGTCCTCTATTCTTCAGATATTGGACCACAAAATCTACAACATGATCCCTACAAACCTGCCTTTCACATTTTTTTACCTGTATCCTCAAGTAAACTCACAATAGATATGCTAACTCCACCATGAATGTCCATCATTTTCGGGAAACACCCTGGATTTCCAGAGCTTTTCCTGTGTTGGTGTATACCTCCACTGTACTACCACCCATCAACCCATCAACCCATCAACCCAGACCTCAAAGCCACCGGCGCTAGATTCATCCGCATCTGACGTTGTTGGATCCATCGATTCCCCCCCCATGGGAAAAATGACTTGGATGGCTCACGTCTCAGAAATCTGCTGATGTGGTACCCCATAGGATCCATGGTGCTGCTATATATGGTGCTCCATGGATCCCATCAATATACCCCAGTCATGTTAGCATATATACCAGCACCATGGATCCATCATGGGTACTGATGCAGACATATTTCACGAAAGATTAAAAAAAAGGATAATCTCAAAAGGGATGTGGCAGTGGGTCAAAACCATGTACCCCTGTAGTTCACATCAAAATAGCTGGGATTTATGGATGTTCATCCCACTAAAAATGGTACTTATAGGTATTGATCCATAGCCATGTCATGATAACAAAGTTTGTTCAGCTCCAATAGATCCAGGAGAATCATCCAACTCAACGGATGATCTTCCAGCCACGTTGAATTCTTGGTGAAATGCCACAGATGGAGGTCCCGAAAAAAAGGGGTCCCCAGTTGTCACCATGGCTTCCAATACTAAGTCATGGTCCAATGACTTGGATGATTTACGGTACCCCCATTTTAGGAAACCTCCAAATCTGCTTCTTCAACATCGTTTAGAACAGACTGCCAACTTCCTAAACAATCTTTGCAAGGAACCCCAAAATGGTCAAATCGAACAAGAGAAACATATGTGGGACACCCTTTTAAAAGGTTCCAGAGGTTCCATGGAAAATTTACTGGCTGCATCTTTGTAAGCTGCCATGGTTTGGTGCAACCCTGAAGTCATCGAAACATCATGTTTTTGTTTTTTTTGACATTTGACTTAAACAATTGCAGAGATGCTCATGCAATGGCAATCATCATCATCATCATCATCATCATCTTCATCATCATCAGCATCATCATCAAAATCCATTAGTAACCATTAATAACCATTAATAACAATTAATAACCATCAATAACCATTGCTAACCATTGATAAAACATTAATAAACCACTACCATCATCATCCTCATCATGTTTCAGCCATGAAAAGCCGCATTAAATCATCATTACCCTCCTTTGTGCCATCAAACATGGTAATAGACAATACCCCGTGTTCACTGGCTCAAATGGCAATTAATTGTGGTTTCAATAGCCCATGTTGTTCACTGAATCATAGATATAAAATATGTTCCCAGCTGATGTCTTGATTTCTCAGCTAGCCACGTTTGATGACCGGACGGTAAACCCATTGTTGATCATTATTGGCCATTACCACCAATGGTTTACCATATTAACCAGCATTAACCACTTTTTAACAACTATTAACCACTATCAACCACTATTAACTATTAACCACTATCAACCACTATTAACTATTAACCACTATTAACCACTATTAACCACTATCAACCACTATCAACCACTATTAACCACTTTTTAACAACTATTAACCACTATCAACCACTATCAACCACTATTAACCACTATCAACCACTATTAACCACTATTAACCACTATTAACCACTATCAACCACGATCAACCACTATTAACCACTTTTTAACAACTATTAACCACTATCAACCACTATCAACCACTTTTTAACAACTATTAACCACTATTAACCACTATTAACCACTATCAACCACTATCAACCACTATTAACAACTTTTTAACAACTATCAACCACTATCAACCACTATCAACCACTATTAACCACTATCAACCACTATCAACCACTATTAACCACTATCAACCACTATTAATCCCTATTAACCACTATTAACCACTATCAACCACTATTAACCACTATTAACCACTATCAACCACTATTAACCACTATTAACCACTATTAACCACTATTAATCCCTATTAACCACTATCAACCACTATTAACCACTATTAACCACTATCAACCACTATTAACCACTATTAACCACTATCAACCACTATTAACCACTATCAACCACTATTAATCCCTATTAACCACTATTAACCACTATCAACCACTATTAACCACTATCAACCACTATTAACCACTATCAACCACTATTAACCACTATCAACCACTATTAACCACTATCAACCACT
>Ga0126342_10017213_pt1 | contig 12525 bp, 10 predicted proteins | sample Cyp1metagenome_FD_92528 | JGI IMG/M metagenome (GOLD analysis project Ga0126342, IMG submission 92528) | Coral microbial communities from Lord Howe Island, Old Settlement Bay, Australia - Cyphastrea 1 metagenome | ecosystem: Host-associated > Invertebrates > Cnidaria > Coral ...
GTATAACCAATCGCCAACCAATCGCTCAGCCTATCGCGATGCAGGTTTTAGCAATCGCGCAAAGCAAAGTAAACGCATCAATTCATAAATTTGTGACCTGCTTTTACGGACGGCTCCCACATGGCCCCGTTGAACCAAGAGAATCATCAACATATTTCGACATCTACAGTCCCCGAATCATAAATTGTGCCCACAGCCATCTTGAAACATCTTCAGTACATGGATGTGGGTCATCTCGCATCCTGCACCAAGGATTTCCGTGCGATCATGTTGGGACTCGAAGTATGACCTGCTGCCATTTTGCCAAGATGATGAACCATGATAAACCCACTAATTAATACTGTAATTGCCATTTGGGGATTGTTTTTTCTATTAAGTTGCCATTCAATCCCCACTTCTGACCCACTCCCCCAGACCCAGTGTTTGACTCGACAAGCCGAAGTTTCCATTTTGACCCATCCACATATGAAGGATCCCTAGAATGGATGGTTTATACTGGAAAATCCTATTGAAATGGATGATTTGGGAGTACCCCCATGTTAGGGGACCCCCATATCATGACTAACCTTGCAAACCCCACCAGAAAGGTACTCACTCAGATTCCACCAAAATGCTAAATTTTTCACCGTCGCAAGAGGGGGATTAAAAACAACAAAACTTAAGCACTCATCCTCCAAAAATAATCAGACAAAACCCATGGCATTGGCATTTAAGTTGACCAGTTCACGATCTTCAGATCCCCAGTTTTAAGTGTGTAGTGAATTTTATTGAGTTTTAAACGCCAGACATCGAACGTTCGATATATCTACATAATATCTACCATAAACATCCACAAATCATCGATTTCACCGATCGCGAACCATTTGGCAACTTAGCTATCATACATCAGCTTAAAAAACCCCATGGAATATATGAAATCCCGATATCTTTGTTGGTTTCCAAGAGCAGTTCCCTATAAGTTTCCCAAAAAACAGGTCCATTCCTCGGTGGACTTCCGTAGCGTGCCAAAGGTTTCCAGCTGTTTCCTGACGAGTTGGGGGCAACGATATTTTTCGAAAAGTACCCTCTGGTATGGGTATGGACAAAATCACCATGTTTAATTGGTAAATCAACGAACTAAATGGGCCATGTCCAATATTTTTCAATAGATATGTTAAATTATCAAAGGGTAACCCCTTCAAATCATCCAAGGAACATGGATAACCATGACTTAGTACTGAAACCACGATGGTTTGGGTTGGGATCCCTCATGACTTGAGAAACACTCAAATGGTGAAACATCGGGATTTAACTGACTTAACCTGCCAAAAAAAAAAAATTCATGGGATATGAAATCGGGATGTTATAGGAATATTATAATGTGATATACCTTCCAATGTCATCAAGCATGGTTTGCTGGAAAATCATGGAAAATCACCATTTAGTTCCGTGATTTTCCCATTTAAAAACATTCATTCATTGAAACTGCTTACAGCCATGTTTGATTTTAACGGAGGGGGCATCCTCACAAAATGAAAGATCCTGGCCCCCCTGGCAGTTCAAGTTGTGACTATTTTGGGCCTAGTAAGTGACAATTTCAAAGGTTAAGTATGGTTAAGTGACCTCAAACCAGGGGAGAAAGAGGTCACTTTGAATGGTCTGGACAACTGATATTCATTGATAATTGATATTCATGTTCAGCATTCTCCAAAAAATATGTTATTATATGCTGCTATAATCCCATCGAATGCACAAAAAAAAGGGTACTTATCTTATACCCAATAATTCCCTTATCATTTTTTCCATCATAATCCTTATAATAAGTCCCTACTGCGGATGGTTGCGAAATCCAGCAGTAGATGGTAAACATCAGATTGTAATCCGATATGACATTTACACTGTTTTATAGTTCCCAATAGTTACCTGCCTGGTGCAGAATTCTTTCCATCCACAATATATAATCATCAATTTTAAAGGGATTTTCCATTTTAAACATGTATAAACCATCCAGCCATTGGGGTAGCTGGTGCCGCGCAAAAAGAAAAACGCGCAATGCGCTCCTTCGGCCATCGGCTTCGTCCAGCCATTGATCGCCAACTTCCCGCTCGTTGATCAGGTTCTGCCAGCCCTTCCAGCCTCGGGAGAAACGGAAGCCGGCGGAAGCCGATGCCCCGGTGAATCGAACATTTTTTTTTCGGATGGTGACGGCATTTTTTGTCCCACATTAATCGACATTCGTGGGATTGCAGGAAACCACCATACTATAACATACTGAGGTGTCATGTCGTCCAATTTTGGAAAACCATGGTGATGAGAGATAGATCAAGGGGGATGAGAGATCAGATGTCTTGGAAAAGAACATCAAGAGATTGGAAATGGAAAATTCGAGAACCCCCTATAAACGGAGGATTTTCCAGCAAACCATGTTTCATTGCCGGAGGGTAACTAACATGGTTGGAGCACTTGGCAACGTGCAGGCAATTGGTGTGAAAGGGGTATAACCATGGTAGTAACATGTAATAACTATGGTTAATACAGGTTAATAATAGTTAATACTATTTAATACTGATTATCGCTATTATATAATGGCTATTAAACTACGGGATTCTAAGCTCCGTATGGATACAACGCCCTACAAAACTTGTGAAACTGCATCTCCAAGCGGCTTATATCAAAACATACTGGAATTCCTGGATGTTCTATGGACGGTCTATCATTATGCAAGGTTATGTTCATCCTTGATAAATCCCCTATTTTGTTGCTAGAAACTAGAAACACCTTTGGTTGTTACAAGGTGTGGCCGGGAACGCTGCGTTGCAGCGGAAGGAAAGCAACCTGAAACTGAACGATGCAAATGAAACGCATCCATCCCAAAACGATTGGCACATCATTGGATGATGAAAACATTGTCAAGATTCCCTTATAATTGGGCTTTCCATGATAATGATGTTATCGAAGGAAGTTTAATTAGAAGTCAAATTTCCGACCATATGGACAAATGGAAAAGCAGAGGTGGGAAGAGTCAGAGAGGAGAAGAGCCGAAGAGAGAAGATCAGAGAAGAGAAAGAGTGAGAAGAAAGAAGATGCAGGCGCGCGAAAAGGTAGGAAAGTTGCGAAACACTATGTTTTTGATTTGTGGCTCCGGAAGGTCGAAAAGTAGGCTCGCTAAAGCGGCGGGTGCGGAGCCATCTGGCCAGATGAGAGATGAAAAGTTGCGCCGTTGTGGCGCGAAGCACATGTCCAAGTCAAAATGTACAAAACACACCAGCTCGGGACCACTTTTGGAAGTTGAGGTGTCGAAAAAGTTTACGCTGCTGTGGTGCGAAGCACATTTCGAAGCAGTGGATTGTGCACCTTGGCAAAAGTGAGCGAAACGTGAAGGTTTTGTAGCAGTTTCAAAAACCATGGCAGGCGTGGGACATTTGAAGAGGATCTGCAAAGATGCATGTCGCGTGGCAGACGCAGTACAAGAGACACATGAGTTAGATGTGTTAGGAGATCAGGGCGCTAATTTCCTGAGAGGGGTTGCATTTTGGAGCATCAGATCTTCAGTTTTGGGAAGGTAATTTTGCGTGACAGGTGCAGCACTTCGTATGACCTGGCATCGCTTTGTCGTGGCTGGCGCAGTACGTTAGACAGGTGGAGTGGAAAAATCGCAAAACGCATTGGTACGAGGCCGTCAGCTCTGCACTCAACGTTCCATTTTTGAAGGAAGTCTCGCAGAATGGCTTCGTTTTTGATGTTGTTATCGTTTTTGACGTTCAACTTCAAAAATTGCGGAAATCTCGCAGAATTGCTGTGTTTTTGATGTTGTCAAATTCAAAAACTGAGGAGGTCTCGCGGAATAGCTTCGTTTTCAAGCTTGCAGGTAGACAGATGGATAATTAGATAGACAGCTACAACTACCAGTCACTACCACTGTAAACACAAGGGAAAAAAGGTCGAGTTGTGTGCACCCAAGGGATCGTGCTAGAGCGATGTCTCACATGTTGAAGTTTTGTAAGTTACACCACAACTGAAACCAAGGGTCTGTTCGCTCTGTGTCTTGTCTGTGCAAATGTTACCTGCTTGCTGTCGAACTGTCTAGATGGAAAGATGAAGAACTAGATAGGTGGGTGGTTGAAATCCTTCGGTACTTAAATGGAAAGAATGGATAGCTGGATGAGCAAATAGATAGCTAGATAGATGGTTAGACCGCAAGACGACAGACAGACAGAGAGACAAGGAAATGGACAGATCTCGAAAGAGAGAAAGAAAGACAGGCAGATGGATACATAGACAAATAGGATGATGGATGGACGGCTGCAAAGACAATTAGAGAGCTAAGCAGACGGATGGAAAGACAGAGAGATGGATAGCTTGACAAACACATAGATCAGCAGACAGAAAAAAAGGATGGATGGATGGATAGATAGAAAGATAGATTAGATAGATTAGATAGATTATATAGATAGATTAGATAGATTAGATTAGATGGATTAGATTGATATATAGATAGATTAGATAGATTAGATAGATTAGATAGAACAGATAGAACAGATAGATAAAATAGATAAGAAAGATAAGATAGATAAGATAGATAAGATAGATAAAATAGATAAGATAGATAGATAGATAGATAGATAGATAGCTAGATAGATAGATAGATAAGATAAGATAAGATAAGATAAGATAAGATTAGATTAGATAGATAGATAGATAGATAGACAGATAGATAGATCGATCGATAGATATATAGATAGGTAGATAGATAGATAGATAGATAGATAGACAAATGAATAATTCGACATTCCAACCATCTTTCGGTCCATCAGTGGATTCGCTCTGCCATCCGTGATTCACAACAACCAAGCTCTCCTATAGGTTTTCTATTTTTGAAACTTCCTCCACCGCCTTGTGCGGTACTACTGGTATAACATATCATAGGTAGATATATATATATATATTTATATATATATGAGACAGTTATATATGATAGAACACATCCCTTATAACATCATTGGGAGAAAAAAAACAAAAAATAGCGCCCTTTAGGTATTCCCCTTGTCCAGTGAATTGATATGACCAGTGGATGTTTCTTCATCATCCCGAATCCCAGCATTTTTGCTCGAGTTCCGAGGTGAAACTCAGCGTTCAGGAGGAAGCAATCGGAACATCTGCCCTCCGGCAAACATGGCTAGGAAGAAACCCCGAGGTAAATGGAGGACTGGTTGGTGGTTGACCTACCCCTCTGAAAAATAGGAAAGTCAGTTGGGATGATGACATTCTCAATATATGGAAAAATAAAAAATGTTCCAAACCACCAACCAGAGGATTTAATATGGGATACCGGTAATCCATGAATCTGGGTAAATTATAATATTTCACTAACCTGAATCTTGCGGCCATTTGGGGATGATTTCCCTTACTGACCATGATTTCCAGTGAGGTCGTAGTGAGGTCGTTATAATTTACCCAGATGTATATAGATTCCAGAGTTGTCGTACCAAAACCAAGGGCTTTTCTACGCCGGGGAGGTGGACCTGGGATTTCTAAAAAGTCCCGTCCATGACGATAATCCCGGATTATCGTCATTGACGGGACTCCCAAAAAAAACCCAAGCCCACCTAATAATCCCTAACATAACACTATAACCAACCATATTTATTAAACACATGTATAGTATGATCAAACCCCCTGCCAAGTCTGCGGCTGTCTAATGTCTGGCAGCTCATGTTGGTGAGACCCCAGGCGAAGCCGCAGACGCCGCAGACCAGACGGTCAACTCAGAGATGAAGAGTTCGTAGATCCGATCGTTTTGCGCCTAGGAGGCGAGCCATGCAGCCATGGTCACTATACAAAATGTCTCCGTGAAGCTGGGTACAACCCCTACAACCGAGCTGATAGCACCCTATATTATATATATATATATATATCTATCTATCTCTCTCGCCTATGATTGTTGAACATTAATATCAGTGCCCATCCTAAGTTATCAAAGGATTATGTATAATGACCCCCCCCGCGCAAGGGTTCTTCCAACTTTGGATGGTGACATTAAGCATTCAGTGCATCTGAACATGTGGTAAAAACGTGGGGCCAGTCGGCCAGGTGCAAGTATCCTAAAAGCATGATTCAGGGTTCTGTTGTTGCTTTTTAAATTATTATTACGCATATTTGTTATGATGAAAAAGAGAACAATACTACTATCGATTATGTTACTAAATGTTACTTATAAGTATCATGAGTATTTGTCATGACTACATGGTGATTGCCTTCCTTCAAACCGAAGCTGGGGCGCTAGGACAAAGGGAATCTCCTCGTGGTGAAGCTTGCTGAAGCCATTCCTGACCAGCAAATGTGCAACTAACAGTAACATCCAGAAAATCTGACAAATACATTGTGGCTATACAAAACCCTTAGAAAAATCTGGAACTTGTGTTTTTCCACATGTTCCTGCTAGAAAAAACTGTGGGTCCCTGGGTCCCTTTAACTTATCAAAATTTCCCCTGGGGCTTGATTGAAGCTCCATTTCAATACGAGCTGGTGCCATCAAGTGATGTTTCTTGGTTTATAAAGTCCATTGCCTATCGATGCCTATAGTAACTTGTATAGTAACTAGTTTGAGATATCTATACCATAAGCCGCAGTTGACCTATGATCTATGGTTATAGACTTAGCTATCGTTTGGGGTATATGGGAAACGCAAGGAGGATCTGCATAACATGATCCGCAACAAGTTGGGACATGATCTTCCACAAAGTGGTGCCCCAGTTCCTACACGCTAAGTTGCTTACTGACAGAGCTAAGATTTATGGTAAATATATCGAGCTAGTTAACCACCGGTAATCAAATGGTTAGATGGGAAAATCCCTGAACTAAATAGAGGTTTAAAGCTGGGGCGATCACCTATGAATAAGATTAAATAAGGGATTGTCCATTGCCATGTTTGATTACCGGATTGTAATTGGGTGTAGCATAAACCAACAAGCATAGCCTCTGGTAGTTAAACATAGCAATGGAGAATTATCATGGCAAGTCACTCGCTGGCACATACAGTAGGGGTTCCTACTCATATATTGTGGTGTATAACAATCTCCAAGAAACCACTTCGAATAAACTTATGATTCCCTGTAATCAATCAACACATATATGTTTAATGGCTCATATCTAGAACTTATCAACCATAGTTCCACAACACAACTACTAACCACAATTACAAAGCACAACTACTATACAACCAGAATTGCTGCTAACGATGATAGCAATAATAACCATAATGAATAACCATAGTTGCTATCAGTGCAATCACCTATAGATACAGTAGTTTTCCCATCAAACTTCCGTTTAAAGAGAATTTCTCAGCTAGCCATGTTTGATGCTCAACTGAGGGGGTCAAGAAGGCATGATCTTCAGTGCAGACCGCGTCGCACTGTTTCTGGGGCCAAGCCAAAGTGCAGGTCAAAAAAACAACTTCCAGCAAACCCTGATGGCTGTTTGCACAGGGACAGGGGGCCGGACCTGCAACACACCGCCGGTGATGGTTGGTGGAGCCGGAAATTTTCCGGAGCAGAAAAACATGTCGGATTCAACTGGCATGGATTCGAATGTTAAAACTTCGCAAAGAAAACCCATCTTTCAATGGCCATCTCAGGAACCGAAAAAATTGGAGGTACCTGCCATATATAAGGCCTATTTTTTAGGCCTATGTAAGCGAATATCCCCACAATTCATATGGCCTTATATGGTACAGTACCTTCATTTTAGGATCCTGAAATTCCCATTGAATCTTCCATCTTTTACAGCGTTCTTGCGAGAGTACGTGAGGTACATTGCGTCGGGTGTGAACTGTCGGGATGTCTAATGTGACCAATCGTCCCACTGTTGAACCCTTGTGGCGATTCGATGAATCTTGCTGGCAGAATAACCGCACACAAACATACGTATATATATATAATTAATTATTTATTAGTATATATATATATATTCCCCTCCATTCCCCTTCTATCCTATTCTATCCCACACCATATTCATCAGCGTCAACCTCGTTTTCTTGATCCTCGATGCCTTTTTTAAATATTTTTTCGTGGTGCTCCACAAACCAGGAAAGGATTTGACGGGCAGCATGTTTGAAAAGTGATGCCTTTGGCATCTCCAAAAACGCTCAGCCAAATCGCCTCCCTTTTCGCGGCGCTCTACTGGGGACCAAGTAGCGTCTGATGTCGTACCTCGAAGTGAGTCACGTTGCTGACGTTGAAACCGTGAATTGGGGATATGGGGTATGTTCTCCGTGGTGAAAAAGCAGGAAAATCAAAGGAATTGTAACTATTGGTTTCTATCTTTTTGGGTGTTCATCTAGCCGAATCTAGCCGAACTATTGCATTCAGTACTCACGTCATCCCATATACATATATAAATATAATTATATACATATATAACTATATATATAATGATATATATATATAATGATATATATATATAATTATATATATAATTATATATGTATATAATTATATATATAACTATATATAAAATATACATATCACATATTACATCCACCAACCCTCCGAATCCCACGAATCGGCTTACGCTACGCTTTCAGCGCCCTGCCTGTCCCGTCAAGGTCTTGTTGACCGGAATGCCACGCATATCGTGGGTTTGATAGGTCACATGAGCCGAGGGCGGAAAGGCGTTATTGTGGAAGACGGCGCGGCTTTGACAGCCTCCATGAATCAAATTGTTCCAGGTGGCTTTGTTGATATCCTTGGATTTGCAATGGCGACTCTCCAGTCATGGCGGATCTCTCCATGGACTAACCAGTGGGAAAATCGATGAAAATCGATGAAAATCGATGAACATAGATCATTGACTAACGTGAAATGAGGCCATTTTGGGATGATTCCTTTCTTTAACCATGATTCCAGGCTTCGGGAGGACAGTGAGGTCGATTTTATTTTGCCCAGATAGATAAAACACAGATGAATATTAAGAAAAATCAGCAGCTAATTCAAGACTCCATCACGAGCCTGCTTGGTTTCTTTGGACTCGGACTCGTGACCCTGATGGCCCTGATCTCATTCATCGGCAGCTTTTGGGTGGCTAAAGCCCCAGGGCGACCGAAGTTGTCCTGGTAAAAAAACTCCATGGCGGCCATGTGGATCTAAGTTTGGAGATGTCTGGAGTTCCAATTGCTATGTCAATGGATGAAAACAGCCTGAAAATCCTAAAACCATGGACGAGACCCTACCCAGAAAAAAAGGATTTCGTGATGTGGCCATGGCCGGGTCCTTCTCTCTCCAAGCCCAGGCATAGTTCCCAATCTCCTGATCTGAATCTGCCACTGTTTTGGCCTCGATTTGCCCCAAGGGGTGTTGCCAGCCATGCTTCTGTGCCGAATATCTGCCTGAATATCTTCCCAGCTGTCCTGGCGCTGAGTCATGAACCACGGAAAACATGGGCATGTAATGGCAATGTATGCGCACATCTGGTTATCCAAGTTATTCACATATTGGTGATTTGTGATGCATATAAATCACACACACAGGTATATATATGTGTGTATGCCAATGTTTATGCATAACTGGAGTATGTAAATGCACAATATAAATGAAACACGCAAACACACACACATATATATATATATATATAATACTGTATATATTATATATAGTGCGGGCTTTTGAACAACCATTTATATTGACCATGAAACAATGTTTGGGTTTCATGGCGTTCCATGTGGATCCCGAAAATAACATATCCAACCCCATGTGAGGAGGGCTGAGGGATTCTCATGCACCTTGGAAGGTTTGGACTGACGAAACAATCACAGTTATCAAAGTTGCCTATCATAATCATAACTCACATTATTCACATTTCTCATTTCTGAGGAGAACATCACCAACTTTCATGACAATTCATCCGAAAAAACTCAACAAGTCCCAAACCCCTCTTCCCCAACCCTTCCCCACCTGTTGTGGAAGGTCGCCTCACCTCAGCCCCTTGCGACACCCCACCGCCCGGTGGGCCCAGTGGTGCTGCGGTGCCAGGGCGACGCGTCTGCTCTGCGTCGACCTCGTCCCAGGCCCCCGACGTCATGGCGTGCGCCAGCTGCGCGGCTTGACGGCGGTGGTCGTGGAAGTGGCGGTTCTGGGACTGGTTGGACCATTGGGTGTCCTGGGAGTGGGACCAATGCGGCATCTGTATACATTTGCATTTGTATTTTCGGGAATGATATATATATATATATATATAATAATAATACATATATATATATAATTATATAAATGTGTGTGTGTGTGCAAATAATGGTTATATATATATAGAGTATGTTCTGGATATGCTTTTGGATGTATGTCTGATTTTGAAACATTGCCAATGTTATTGTATACTACGAGTTGTTGTATGATGGAAGTTGGGTGTCCTTGACAGGTGTGGAAGATAACTTCTGAACCAGCTGTATGATTATTATGATCACTATTGCAGGTTAGGTGTCCACAAGAAATAGATACTTTTTCTCAGGGATGTCAAAAAAATGTCTTTCCCATTCCGAGCTATCCGACTATTCTATCTACCTACATTCGGGATCCTATTAAACTTGAGGACCGCCAAAACCATCAATATTGACAATATATTTCAGTCATAATTGATCATATGAAACCCATTGCTTCCACGGTTCAAACTTAGAAAACCACCCAAATCATCGACGGATTCCCGAGCCCAGGCTGAATTGTCCAAGCATCTGCTGCCCAGCCAAAGGGAGACGTCACCACCATATTTGGAGCGGATTGGCACCTCTGTAATTGCCCAGGTAGATGTAGAGTTCCTGGCTCAAAGTTGTCACAACTTGGGGGGCACCTCATGCATAACTGGTTTATCATGGTTTATCCCCCACACATTACTGGGCTACACTGGGATGCACATCCAAACTAACAAAATGGCCTGGTTGATATTGAGACATCTGGTACCCAACAAACGCAGACCCAAGCGGGCACAGCTTCGCAAACCAGGACGGATAATATCGAACTTATATGAAACTACAAGAAACAGTGCCCTCTGGTAATTTAACATAGCTATTTAAAGAAAAAAAACATTTATAGTTAATTTACCATTTAAAGATGGTGATTTGTCATAACTATTTTAGTTTAAGTAGTGAAAACTGGAACTGGAGCAAAAGATGCTGCAGCAGAAAAACCAGCAACTGAGATCACATTTTTTTGCAGACTGCAGCCCATTACCGCTACCGTAAAGGGCTGCGACTGCATCATCATCGTCAGCATCATCGTCAGCATCAGACCGACCAGGATTCAAAACCCAAAAACGCCGAACAGCTAACAGCAGCTAACAGTAATACAATCGAATGCAAACCACATTTTTGTGGATACGATTGTTGGAGGAAACATACAGGAAATACTCATAATATCATCGTCACCATCGTCAACATCATCATCATCATCATCATCATGATCATCATCATCATGATCGATTCATGATCGAATCATGATCATGACCATCGTCGTTGTCATCCTCGTCGTCGTCATCGTCGTCATCATCATCATCATGATCGAATCATGATCGAATCATGATCATGACCATCGTCGTTGCCATCCTCGTCGTCGTCATCGTCATCATCATCATCATCATCAAGATTCTTCTCTTATACCATCCCCTAGTGGGACATCAGACTGGTACATCACCACCATCATCAACACGTCCTGTGTATTCCCTAGAAACCGTGGTTCAGTGGTGAATTTCCACTTCTTTGGGACCCAGGTATCGAAGGTGTTTAAGATTAGAGGGATGCGACTTCCCATTCCAATCCCATTATAATCCCATGAGCATAGCCATTAAAGCCCCATAACTCAAAATATTCTCATAGGATCCAAATTCTTGTCATACTATATATGAAAAAAAAACTATAACCGTGACATTTATACCATATGAAGGCAAACTAGAATATATGTGTATATATATATAATATATATATATATATATGTATTATATGTTCTAGTTTGCTATATAATGTGGTAAAGCCAACAATAATCATCGAATTGTGGAGGGTTCATACAACCCATTTCCGGTGAAATTGGGAATGGTTCATTAGTGGCTTTACCACATCCCACTAAATAACAACTACCCTCTGGTAATTTAACATAGCCATGGAAAATGGATGAACATGGCCCATTTATAGATGGTTTATCTATTTAAAAAAAGAGATTTTCCATGGCTATGTTAAATAACCAGATGGTAAGTAACACATGTTTTCCTTGAAACCCGATGAAATCACCAAAATTTTCCATGTTTTTCCCATGAAATTATCATGAAATCATCACAGCCCGAGCTGCCCATGGGCGCGCATCGCTTCCCAGGGCGCGCCCCCATTGCTGCTTCCAACTCCTTAAGGGCGGAATGTCTTGGTTTCAGACTCAAAGGGAATAAATGGAAATATATACTTGGTGGCTCATCCCACTTAGTAAGTGGGTTATAACCCCAGTTATAAGTGGATTAACCCTACTTATCCCATTTATAACTGGGGTTATAACCCACTTACTAAGTGGGATGAGCCACCAA
>Ga0126342_10017214_pt1 | contig 12524 bp, 10 predicted proteins | sample Cyp1metagenome_FD_92528 | JGI IMG/M metagenome (GOLD analysis project Ga0126342, IMG submission 92528) | Coral microbial communities from Lord Howe Island, Old Settlement Bay, Australia - Cyphastrea 1 metagenome | ecosystem: Host-associated > Invertebrates > Cnidaria > Coral ...
AAAATCACAACATCAAACATTCAGAGATTGGGTCCACTAAAAATCACAACCTCAAACATTCAGAGATTGGGTCCACTAAAAATCACAACATCAAACATTCAGAGATTGGGTCCACAAAAAAAATCACAACCTCAAACATTCAGAGATTGGGTCCACTAAAAATCACGGGTCCGGGCTCTTTCGGAGCGCCACGTTGCGCCAGGGCTGTTCGAAGACCTGCGACGGCGGCGTGACCTGGCGCCACCGCACGCTGCGGCAGAAGGCCAATGACTGCGGGCTGCCGGCCACAGGTGCGAAGGTCACCGACGAGTCGGTGACCTTCAAAGGGGGGTTTAAAGGGGGGATTTCAAGGGGGTTCATAACCCATAGGATCCATGTATGCTATATATATATATATATGGTAACATGGATCCCATATTTTACCATCAATATACCCCAAATGTTTGCATATATACCATACATGGATCCTATGGGTAAGGGTTTCATAAGGGTTTCGTAAGGGTTTCATAAGGGTTTAAAGAGGGATTGAACAGGGATATGGTGGGAAGATGATATAGATGATAGATGGATCATATATGATGATATGGTGAAAATGGCAAATATGGTCTATTTATGTTCGATGATTTAGCTCATGGTGATTTTCTATAGATATGTAAGAAAATATCAGAGGGTATATATATATAGAGTTAATGGGGATTTTATATTGTGGGACACCCATGCCATAAACGTACCATTTGGGGATTGTAAACATACAACCCATAAAGATGGTGATGACTGGGGGATGGTTTATGACATTGGGTTTTACCGCCACATTAGATGATATGCTTCATACGTGTATAATAATGTATCTTTCTAATAATGCATATCTCCACAAGCAATGTATTATTATCTTCTATATATTGGAGGCTTTGGCTGGAGTTGTGTTTTGGTGGTTCGCTTAGGGAACGGTTTTTCACTAAGCTTGGTCTGGAAACGTTGGAGATTGACTGATTGAGAAATGGCAAACGTGCTGAAAGCCATTTTGGCTACCCTCTGGTAAACATACAAAAAGCTATTGAAAATGGCCATTTATAGTGGATTTTCCCATGAAAAATGGTGATTTTCCATAGCTATGTTAGTTTACCAGAGGCTAATAGATGCTAATAGTGATATATCTAGCTGTATGGTTGACAACAGGCGGCAGTTTTTGCGGTTTCCGTGGGATTGTTGGGGTTGCCGGGGGGTTGGGAATGTAATATATATATATATATACATGTAGATAGATAGATATATGGTGCACAACTATATAGACGTATATTATGTTCTATATTGGTTGAGCATATGTGGATAGAAAGATATATGATATATGGTTCACAACTATGTAATATAGACATATACTATGTTCTATATTGGAGAATATGTGGATAGATAAATATATGGTTCACAACTATACAGAAGTATATAGACATATACTATGTTCTGTATTGGTTGATATGTAGATATAGATATTAATGCATGGTTAACGACACTTGGAACAATTAGTTAATTCACATATTAACAAATGCTAATGTTTCTCAGATTTGTTTTTTTCCTTCCTCTTTCTTTGAAGACATTATTTTTTTTGTTGGGGGGGCAAGAGAGGTGGTCTCTAAGTTGGAGTTGGTGTGTAACCATGTGTATTCCAGATATACATGAACGCCATTACCCTCTACTTAACAGAGATATGGAACACCCAGCATTTGTAGATCATGTTGCTTGGTTTGCCGTCCGTTTTCCATATCGTTTTTCTTCATGAAGCCCAGGGTAACCGAAAAATCCGCTGGTGAATCTCGGAAAATTTCCCCCCAAATAAGCCATCTCATCATGGTGATAAGTCCTCATTTTTCAGCCACGGTTATGTACATACCCTCTGGTAAACTAACATAGCTATGGAAAGATCCACCATTTTCAATGGGTAAATCCATCTATAAATGGGCAATTTTCAATAGCTATGTTAGTTTACCAGAGGGTATATATATATATATGTGTAAATATATAAATATATATATATATATATATATGTATATATACAGTATATATATATCTACTATATATATATATATGTATAGGAGGTTCCTTTGGGGTCAGGCATGGCCATGGAGCATGCCGCATGCAACCGCGGAATTCCCTGCCGGAAGGATGTGGATTGTGAGCCTTGGCGAAGTGGATAAATTTTGATCCAAATTGATCTGGATAGCCATGGAAAATCACCATTTTTAATAGGTAAACCTCTATTAATAACCAGAGGGTAAATGATGAGAATTGGAGTAGGAAAATCATCTAAATGCTTCAAACGCACTTCAGATGGGTGAAGTATTGTACAGTATTGTAGTTTATTCAGAAATATATGGAGTTATTAGTTACTGTATCTGTGCAATATTTGAGAATAGGATGATTCACACCCAACGCAACCAATATCTGGGTTGCAAGACTCTGAAAGGTTTTGGGGGTTTTAAAGTATTTGGACAGCAAACAATAAGAAACATTGGGTACCAGAAAGAGATGTTGCTTCACACAGGTATGGGTAAATCCCAACATGGATGGTTTCAGATCCAATTTATTTGGTTTGAAGGGAGACTGACTAGAAGATCTAGAAGCCGGAAAGCCATCGGTTTTTTCTATACGGCGGGTAAAAAACATGTAAAACACCTCAATTTTCCCCAGTTGGTGATTTGGAACATTTTTTATTTTCCCCAATAGTTGGGATGATGATCCAATCTGACGAACTCATATTTTTCAGGGGGGTAGGTCCGGTAGGCTCAACCACCAACCAGTTCCTCTAGATTTTCCCTTCATCCATGGACATGATCTGCCCTCAGGAGTTTGGCGCCTGGGAACCCTGGAGTGGCTGCACGATGCCCTGCTTGGGCATCAAACGACGCACGCGAACCATTCAGGTTCAGGGCAAGGAGACCCGAACTTCCGCGGTTCATGACTAGATCGGGTGATGTTTTTCTCAAGTGGAACAACATTATGATCATTATGGTACCATAACCAAGGATTTCATGGACATGAACATGAGGTTTAAGAGTGTTTAAGATGGTAAACCACGTTTTTTTGATGATTTTTGAGGTTCCTTTTGAGACAACCCTGCCTGGTTCGATAGGAAGTACGTGGCCCGAATGAATCTACAAAGCAAACAATAGAACGCCCACGAAGAATGTATATATTTATATCAATTTTATCAATTTCATATGTATAATATATATATATAAAATATAATATATATATATATATGTATATATAGACATATGTTGTCCTGAGATGCGGGCGTTGCATATACCATACATATCCACATATCTCGGTGGATTCTACAGTGAACCATCTCAAAGCGACAACATCAGCTTGGTGAATGATGTAAAACAAGACTAGGGAATTATATTGTATCAGATTCATCATTAAAAACATGGGATTATGATTGTATCATTTATAGGGAATTAGATCCATATATTTCCATCATCCACAAGTTCCTATTAATCCTCATTTGCATGAACTTCAGTGGGTGCCTGAAATAATGTAACTTATACTAGCATCACACAACCAAGTGGCTCTTGCTGCTAACCAATGAGTGAGTCAGGGCACCAGGTGCTATTTACTTACCATGGTCCATGTTGTATGAAAATGGGAACACCACAAATCATCTGATTTAACGCTCGTCCCACGAAATATCCCTGTAAAATTCCCCTTACACCAATCCACTGACAGATGGGTGGGGCCAAAATGATTGGAACCTGGAACCCCCATATGGATGCTTTGATGAACATGACCAAATTTGGTGCACCAATTCAATTCTGGCCAAAAAACATGTGGTTTGGAGAGGCCTATCCCTGGATACAAAAACGTGTTTTTTTTTTTTCCATCGAATCGCCTTTGGCGTATATTTCTGCCTGCAGGATCCCATGGAGGTGTCACTTCTATGCCATTTTGTACACCCATAAAATTGCCGGTTTTGATGTGGAAAACATTCAGATCATCCATGATTCGGCCCATGAACCATGCGGACGATGGTAGGGCTACCATCCTTTAAAAGGACGCCAAGCCAGGAGAATGGGAAGTGGTGCGTGGGTCCATTAAAACAGACCTCACCATGTCCCAGTGATGTAGATTGTTTTGGCGGACCTCCCGTTGATTGTCAGGTGCGCCAATCTGTGGGACAAATTGGAGATTTTGGGGTGTGAAATCAGATGAAACTGAAATCATCGTGAGATCATCTTCAATCCGTTTGATGATTTCAGATTGGAATTGTGCCATCTGTGCCATTCATGGAAGACTTTGAAGGCACCTGACGAAATCATTCATGACTAGGAAAGGACGCTGACGCAGCGCTTTCCGCCCTCAAGTCGACCACCCAATCGGAAGCGAGTGACGGATTCCTGCATAGTTGGGTATTTCTTCACTTCGAAGCGTTATTGGATGACTTGTTTCAAAGATGTTTGAGCTTCATCCCAGCTTTAAACATGTTCTCCAAGCGCTCGCCGCAGTTGAGCAGTTGGGAAGCCTGGGAGAGATGTTCCACCACCTGTGGACCCGGTCAGCAGAACCGACAGAGGCGTGGGCCTTGGGGCGCCGGGAGCAGCGATATCCTCGAATCTGTGAGAAGCCGAATGAAATCCCATGAATGTATGGGATCTTCTTTTAGGGTTACCCCCTGGTAAACATTCAAAAAGCTATTGAACATGGCCATTTATAGTGGATTTTCCCATGAAAAATCGTGATTTTCCATAGTTATGTAAACGTTTACCAGAGGGTATTTGATGACAAGTGATGCTATCTGCGTGATTTATGGCTTGACCAAGCGTCCCAGTTGTAGTGTGCTGGAAGAGGTGAGCGAGCTTGGGCCAACTTCTGCAGTGCTTTGTCCTTGTTGATCTTCCCCCAGATTTTGCTGGACAATTCACCAGGATTCCCCAGTCTCCATGGTTTCAAGTTTTAACCCTATCTTTTCCTCTTAAATGGGGGTTTCCATAAATGGGGGTACCCCAAAATGGATGGTTTACAAGGGAAATCCTATTGAAATGGATGATTTAGGGGTACCCCCATTTATGGAAACCCCCAAATCAACCCCGTGATCTTTGCATTTCAAAACCCTATTCGAATGATCATAAGACATCACAATCAGCTGAAAATCCTGGGCCCAAATCGACCAGCGGGCAACCAGCGGGCATTTTCCAAACAGGACCGTCGAGCAGCAGCCTGAGAATGGCGGCAAGTTCTGCGATGATGCGCTGGTAGAAACTAAGGCAGGCGGTAGGGTCGAGAGGGTCGAGAGGGTCGAGAGGGTCGAGGTCAGGGGTCCCTTTATGGGACCAAGTGGAGAAGCCTCTGGTTATGACTGACTAACAGGCAATGCCATGGAAAGATCCACCATGCTTTTTTCAGAACGGTAGTCACCATCTATTTCGATTAGGGCCATCTATTCCAAACCATGGCGAACTGTTAGTCATAACCAGATGGTACCAGCTGCGATATCTAAACCTGACCGGCACTGACCGGTGAAGAATGACAGAAACGGATGTTTTATGATGGAGTTTCATTCTAAACATACCCTCTGGTAAACATACAAAAAACTATGGAAAATCACCATTTTTCATGGGAGAACTCACTATTTCTATGGCCATTTTCAATAGCTACGTTAAATTACCAGAGGGTATCTAAAAATGAGAAATATTGATTGCAATGACCAAGTCTGTGGGTGAATCGGTAAATACTCCAATTTTGGCTCATGTGGACTTGTTGAACTGTACTTGGTGGTTCATGGATTTTTTTAATCCATGTTGCCATGTTGATCAAGCTTAGGCGTCCCCCCAAACTGTCAAAATCTGTGGGCTTGTACCCACAGCCACAGATCCAATACTCTTCTTCCTTGACAGTGAGAATAATCCGCAATGACATGATATGGGTTTGACTAGGGATAGGGTACCTCCCAAATCTCATGCTTTAGAACATCATTTTATCATATTTTATCTATGAATACAATGCCCTTTTTGGGGGGCCTCCTCTGTTCTCGTTCTCCACCAGTTCTGGACAAACATTCCCTCAGTACGCCAGTCCTGTGGCAATGCGCCCTGCCACACTTGCAAGTGGCTTGGCAAAAATCTACCAGGTAGTCTATGTAGCGTGGTGCTGGGTTGCGCAGTAAACGTTTACATAACTATGGGGGATCACCGCTTTTCATACCGTAGGTAAATCAACTATAAATAGGCAATTTTCAATAGCTATGTTAGTTTACCAGAGTGAAGATTCTACCAAGAGATACCAAAAGACGATGCTGGGGGTTCGCGCAGAGAACATTTCTGGAGAATCAACATGCATGAACCTTGCGATCATCCTGACGGCACCAGCTGACATGGCTTGCTGGGAAACTCCCCATCTCAATGGGAATCTTCCCCACCCAGAATCATCCCATAGTATCCCATGAAGATCCCAGATATAACATCCCAAAATCATCCCAAAATCATCCCAAAATCATCCCAAAATCATCCCATGTCTCTATCCCATCAGAAAATCCCATGAAACCATGGCATTTGCATATTTTGCATGGCGATTTGTCCCCAGATTTGGTCATGCGGGGTGACCTCGAGGCGGACGGATTGCATGTGGGGTCAATGGGTCCCTTGGCGCAGTGGTCAATGGTCACCGAGTCACCACTTGTGGCGGGATGGAATGGGGGGGTAAAATCGCCGAGTTTCACACATTTGACGCACTAGAATCTCGCTAGACCCAAGTTTTTTATATCTGAGTTTTGAGGTTTTGATTTCAGGGACATGTTGAGACCCAAAAAAGATCAAAAAAGTGGACGGATAAGAAATGGTGATGATGGGTACCCAAACACCAGGTGTTTTTGAAACAGGGCGTGCTTCCATTGCTGAGGAAATGTGGGGTGCTTGTGACAAATGTGGCGGCCAGCGCAAGCGTTTCAGACGAGTGGCGAGCCGTTGACGGGTACTGTAACGGGTGGATCCCATTGCGATTTCACAAGCCAAAGAGGGATTTTTCACCCATGAAAAACGGGGATTCTTCTGATTTATCATGATTTATCGATATTTATCCATCAAGAATAGGGATTTAATTTTACTGATTTAACATGACTTAACCATTCGGGTTTTGTGAAACATGGATAAACATGGGGCATACCGGCATACGCTGCCCGTTCGAGTGGGGAACATGATGTCTGAATATTTCTGAACCATTTTTGGAGTTACAGTTACCCATTTTCAGACTAGCCCATTTTCATGTGTGAGGCATGAGGCGGTCACCCAGCAAAGTGTTCGACCCAAAGGTAAAAAGCCAGCTACCATCACTCGTCTTCGATGTGGATATAGACACAGATGATTTACCTATTAAAATATGAGGATTTCCAATATATATATCGAATTGCCAAGTTAGATATAACATGCTATAACTAGATTTAGTTTTTGTGTGTTCATCTCATTTGGTGTCAGAACATGACACATTGGTTCACTCGGCCGTTCAGGTCATCGTGCAGGCCGACTGTGGAGGTCAGATCTGCGAACGGGCATATGCGGAGGAGATTAGCAACTGCTCTCGCGTCTGTCACACGCCCACCTACTGTCCCTGGGACCGGATGACGCGGGACGCGCACTTGGCCCCGGTGGGTCCCGGTGGGTTGTGCGATGCAGTGCTGCTGCAAAGTCCGGTGAAGATCATTGGGGCTGAGGGAGACTCTGTTTTTTTGCAGTGGCTGTTTTTCTTGACATTGTGACGGTCTATTCATTGGCCCCCAAAAAAGGTCACAACGATGGTGTCCTCATGTTTCCTCCGTAGGAATACCCCCACGTTATCTTGGTTTCCACATGTTTCCACATGTTTCCACCATAAATGGACCATAAATATCCATAAATCATATAAATCCAGCAATTGTAGGTATCAAAACCAATGAAACCTATCCGACCTGGGGGTCCAGAAAAAGCGCGCATAAGCGCGGGCCGATCTTCTTGTTCGACCCTGCGGATCACCCCACGACCCACTTTCTGGGGATGGGTCAAAACCCTATGGGTTGACCATTTGACTGGGAATAAACATCCATTTACATCCATATTTACCAACATAAGGTACGTAGTACCAGGGCTTTGAACTCATAACCATATAGCTATGGTATGCTATGGTATAGATGACCCATTTAGTTCGATGATTTACCTATCAAAAAATACTCCATCAAATATATGCTGGTTTTGCCAGTAAAATTGCTGTGTCAGCCCCAATTTCAACATCAACCATCGAATTTATGGTTGTCTTCACCAACGCTCGGCCCCTACTGGGGCCCACTTGGTGGCTCATCCCACTGAGTAAGTGGGTTATAACCCCAGTTATAAGTGGATTTACCCTACTTATCCCATTTATAACTGGGGTTATAACCCACTTACTAAGTGGGATGAGCCACCAAGCACTGGGCCCCAGCTTATCCCAGCTTCGACGGAAACACCTCAGGCGGTTGGCAAAACTGGAAGAACTGGGGCGAATGCACGGTGAGCTGCGGCGGGGACGGCTTCCGCACGCGCGTGCGGTTCCTGGAGGCACACTCCACGCCGATACCAGGTGGGAGCTGGTCGGGTCGAGTGAACTTGGGGCATTTTGCCCGGCAAAATGGCCATGGATTGCTGGGAAGATGGCCATGGACCTGATGAACCATGAGATGCCATGAGATTTTGGGGTATAGATGGGTTTCTGGACTTATGAATAGTTGGATACAGTTGGCCGATCAACGGATGTTGATCATTCGACTTAAGGGTTTGTCTGAAATTTATGGGTAGAGCCTTTGCCCCAGAGAGATCCGAAAGTAAATTCCTGACTAAGATCGTGGTCGAAGTTGTTTATTCTAATTTACCCTCTGGTAATTTAACATAGCTATTGAAAATGACCATTTATAGTGGATTTTCCCATTAAACATGGTGATTTTCCATAGTTATGTTAGTTTACCAGAGGGTAATGGACAAAGTCATGAGATGAACCCAATGATCAATGGAGACTTCAGGACTATGAGACACTCTGGAACTAAAACCATCCCCACTGGGAGTTTACCCCTGGAACTGGGATCATGTTGGCCCCCAAATGGTTACTAGGCTTGGGTCGGTGGTGGCAAAATCCGATCATCACTACCTATGAAACACCTGGGAGTTTGACTATACATTCTGTATTATTCTGTGACAAGCAAACGGTGGTAGATACGGTTCATCCAGTTCCATCTTAAGATAATACTTGATTAAACATATAAACATGAACTATATCATGCAATTCTGGGGGTTGAACATGATCTAACCAACCAGAATGGAGAATCAGGTTTGAGGATTAGTTTGTCTTAACAGATAGGGGGTGTCCCACCCAAAATAGGTGGAGAACATCATTTTGCACATTGACATGTGGGTAAAATATGCCATAAATTGGCGCATCCCTCATCTGGAAGATCCCTAAAGACGGTTTCAAGAGTTTGTAGAGGTCTGGGCCATATGTGAGAGCGAAAAGATGCAAAGCAACATGGCTTTCCTATCGAATTCTGGTTGTATTAGCAATCCATTGAGAAAGAGGTGGGTGAAGCGATGAAGCGACAGCAGTGAAGATGGGTCAGGAGGTTTCCACAGGGATTTCCATGGGCGCCTTGAAAAAATTGCGGTGCAGCAGGTGTTCCAATAAGTACGAAGGTGCACTATGAAGAAGGCCTGCGAAGGGGTAGACAAATGGGGCTTCCAATGGCTGAAAAGGTCTTCAATATCTTCTGGTTGATGATTTCAAAGATGTCTTATATTTTCCCACATGTTTTTTCCCACTATTTGGGACGATCATGCAAATTTCCGAATTGTTTGGGATGGGTTGAACCCACCAGTCTTGCAAAAAAGCTATCCTTAGTCAAACATGGATGGGAAATCACCCTTGATCATAGTGGATGCATCTGTACTTAGATGGATTTCGACATCACCAGCCAACTGGGACACTGCGGAAGCTCTTTGGTGGTCTTTTAAGGATCGACCACCACTGAAGTGCTGATGAATCCTCGATGTTCGTGGGCAAAATGAACCACCAGGTACCATGAATATCATGAATTCGTCAGAACCACCAGGTCGCTTTGTTTTTTTTTTCTATAGTTTTTGAGTGACACACCAGAAATTTTTGGTTAAACCACCATTTAAACCACCATTTAAACCACCATTAAACCATGGATCTTCTTGGTGAAAGCACCATTTTTGGTCGCTTAAAAAGTCCCATATCCTTCCCATGGGCTTTTCCCATGCTTTTCCCCGGTGGCTCCAGAGGAGCCTTAACTGGCGACAGCACGGTGGAACCATCGAGGGTTGGAGGTACCAGCAATTCGGATTGGTTTTGTTGGGAAAATTTACCCTCTGGTAAATGAACAGTTGGAGCCTGAAAATAGCCAAATTTTACTGGAAACTAGTCTTCCAACCCCGATGACTGCCAGGGTCGAACTGTTAATTTACCAGAGGGTACTGGTTTAAGCCCCATGATTATTTAATGGGAAAATCACTCTGGTTTCCGGTGAAGATTTTCCCTTAAACCAATCCAATCAAACAGCAATTCGGATTGAAGAAAATTAAGAACAAGTGGGAAATCTAAGGACATTCTGGGGTGGTTAAAACATGTCTTTTTAAACCATTTTAAACATTCTGGGGTGGTTAAAAACATGTCATTTTAAAACCACTTTAAGGTTTCAAGAATTTCGGGGCAACTCGTGGGATTTTTTTGGTTGGAGAGATCGAGTCGACTTTTTTTCCGACTCGATTTTCATGATCTTTCGGTCAAAAGATGGTGTTTTTTCCGTAAAGTGGCCATGGACTGATTGGGAAAATGATGCACCGACTTTCGGGGGATGCATTTTTCATTAACCTCTGGGGGGGTTCACTGTAAATATCTTGCCTGGGATGCTGATCAACCAAAGATTCGCTGCAGTTTGGATTCTGAAAAAAGTGACCCCCAACCCAAAAAAGGCATTGGGATTCTTGGCCATCTGATGGCTTCAACAGATTTTTGTCCCGGAGATGATCCATGTCATACTGAGCTGAGGCGGTAGCCAGTTGGTACTGTAGCCAGTTGGTAGCCAGATGCTACCACGTTTCAGCGGCCAGGAATGGAAACCACCGTTGGAGGATACAGCCAAAATGGAGGACATTTATTTTCTCTTCTTCAAGTTGCCTTTTTTGTTTCGTCTTTTCACGCAGAGAAAGATTGACGGATGCATGCAGAATCATAGTTTGGAACAGCACAGCGGCCAGGAATGGAAATCACAGGCGGAGGATACAGCCAAAATGGAGGAGATTTTGGTACGCTTGCCTGTGCCGAATGCTGAAAAGGGGCTCAACTGGCTTCGAATGCCTTGTATGAGAGGATGAAACCACTTTGCCATGCCCCATGCGAGTATATTACATACTGTATTATACCATGGTGTACCATATGTAGTATATAGACACCATGGTATACCATGGTAGACCCCATGCGAGTCACGCCCATTTCCACCCACCGACCCGGCGCAAGCGCGCCATTTTGGGGCACCAGGAATGGCGGTGAGCCAAAGCTATCCCAGTGATGGAGGACATTTTTGGCATCGTAGCCTGTTAATTTTGACATACTTTTATGGGATTCAACCAGCAACAATCTATGCAATTAAGCTGATTTATCATGATTTGACATGATTTAACTAGATTTTTCACGTTAAATAATATGAATTACTGTAACCCCTATTTTGTACTGGAATAACCGCGAATTTGGCAACTTCCTATTACAATTCTATTCCTGCGCAAGGAATGCATGGCTCGTCCCATTCCTCTCACTGGTCCTACAGCAGTCACCATGGAGGCCGCGAAGCTGGGATGGGGATGACATGGGACAATTTCCATGGGATGTCCTGATGTCCATATAATGTGGTTAAAACAAGAATAAACCACCCATGACTGGGAATGGTAACCATAGCACCTATAAAAATGGTGATGACTGGGGGATGGTTTATGGCATTGTTTTAACCACATAAAATTATGACATGATATATTGTAATTATTCCCAAGTTGGTGAATCATTGTAATTCAGCCAGATGAATATATATATATATTATTTATATATAATATGTATATAATATTTGATATATGATGTATGCACATATTACCAAGCATGTTGGGAAATACATAGCTAGTTTTTTTTTATGACCTCATGGTGAGACATTACTGGAATGATAGTGAATGTAAAGGTAAACTATCCCATTGTCGGCCGTAGTTCAGGCTGGTGTTTTTTGAAGCCCAAAAATGACTCTCCGGGGGTTCTTATGATCTCCGGTTTTGATTTCCTTTTTGTATTCAGGGACTTCTGTTCAATGGGTTTCTGCTTGGGACTTTATAAACATAGGGGCTACAGTTCCTCATTTGGCACGTTGGACATTTGGGAAGTCGTTGAAGATGTTTTTGGTCTATCAATGAACTTGCCTGGCATTTTCATGCATTAAAGTGTCATTGCATTTCTTTGTCTGCCCATGCTTTGGCTGGAAAGGCACA
>Ga0126342_10017215_pt1 | contig 12524 bp, 8 predicted proteins | sample Cyp1metagenome_FD_92528 | JGI IMG/M metagenome (GOLD analysis project Ga0126342, IMG submission 92528) | Coral microbial communities from Lord Howe Island, Old Settlement Bay, Australia - Cyphastrea 1 metagenome | ecosystem: Host-associated > Invertebrates > Cnidaria > Coral ...
TATATATATATATATATAGACTTCATATATGTAATATATATATATATATTATAATTATATATATACACATATTACGTCGTGTATAAACATGTGTATAAATCTATACACCATGAATAAATCAACTGCAAAAAAAACATTCTGTCCTGGTGAAATCAGCATTTTGGCCAACCGCCTTGTGTTGCCGCGTCACCCCAAGCACCTTGTCTCCATCGCCACATTTCCAGAGACGAATGGCTTCGATGTCGTTGTATCCAGACTGCAAGGGGCGGATGTCGACACGAGTCGTTGGCTTCATTGGAAGTTGGGAAAATTACTAGAAACATCTAGAAACCAGGTCTTTTCTTGGTTTTTTACCAACTGTAATACTAGAAACATCTAGAAACCATGTTTTCTCTTGGATTTTTACCAGTTGTAAATAGCAAACGCAAAAATATAGGCGCCATGGAGAATATTTGTTACCATGAATCAAGGGAAACGTGCCAACATATCAGGATTTCCTGGTTCTGTTCAACTAGGTCGGAATGGGCCCAAAAAGTGTCATCAGAATTACTTACAGGGTGAGGCCCCGCTGTAAGTTGCTTTTATTAACCTATTAACTAGAGCTATATCCACCTGATCAACCCAAACGTTAACCAAGTGAGGACTCACCTTGTAAGTATTTCCCCCATCGGTTGTCATGAGTTTCCATCCCCGCTTAGTTCTAAAACCAACGTTGCCTAGTATCTTAACTTCCAAATTAATCCAAATAAATGTATTATAACATCCATATAACATATAATATCCATATGATATCCATAAATGTATTGTATCCATCATGAGCCCATCCATATTCAATGTGAACTCCCATGGCCAACCCACATAAATCGCCTGTCGAAGTGTATGGCACAGCACTTGAAAGGCCATGGAGTCGAAGCTGAGGCGCTGAATCGTTGGGGATGATGGAGTTTAAGCAGCAAAAAATGATGGTAGATATATTTTTTCTAGTAGCCTATATTTTTTAATGGTACATTGTATTGGTAAGCCATTGTATTTACATATTTATAAATGGTTAAATTTATAGGTTTCCATTTATAGGTTTCCAGTTTACCATATAGTTTCTCGAGTTGGTGATATACCTACTATGAAAATTGATGGAGTTCATCAGTTGGGGTGATGACATTCCCAACTGAATGGAAAGTCATAAAATTCCATGGTTCCAAACCATCAAGCAGATATTATATATGGCCATTTATAGTTGATTTACCTATTAAAAATGGTGGATCTTTCCATAGTTCCATAGTCGGGATAAACCAAACCACCAACCAATTTAGTAACCAACCCAGTTGATTTTTTGATGGTAACATGGTTGATTTCACTGGGTTTCTATAGTATGGCGTTTTTTTTTTAAATGAGCATGGATACCATAGGCAAAAGACTAGTGTTAGGATAAGTCTGCATACCCATCCAAGATTGACCTAGTATCGGTTTTCTAATAGTACAAGACATTTTTTGTGGCTGAATTCATGATAGATAATGTGTCTGTTTAATGGTAGTTATAGTTTCTAGTTAATAGATCTTAATAGCATAAGTGATAGCATCAACTTGTGCCAGAAAACTATTGTTAGCTATGATTTATAAATTGTCTAGTTGGCATTTATTTGGTTTTTGGAATTTACATAACAAGGAATCATGGTTGTGATAACTATAGGACATGTGGTATAGCTGTGATGTATCGAACATTGAGGGGAGTTATAGACCCAATCTAATTAGTTGGATCTATCTAGCATAAACCCAATCGTTAACCCACACATAAACCACCTTAGCCAAGTAGGGGGCACTTACTTGTATCTACATGTATCTACCTGGTTATTTCAGGGAGATAAGCAGGCTTGGTTCAATTATAGCCGAGGTGTTCAACAAATTGCTGAGAGGGATGAACCACCAAGTTTACGAAGGCTTTTCAATGAGCTCAGAGAGGTGGCAGTATGTCTGGCTGAGACGCCTTGCAGCACCTTGCAATGTCATAGATGCCTTGCTTGGTTGCCGAATCTACAGGCGCGAACCACTCATAGTTGCCGTTCAGCAAGCTGTCGAGGTCAGTTCCCTCATCGGCGATGGCCCGAAAGCCGCACTTGACCCTCGTTCGCGCCATCCCGTAGACGAGGTCTGCGATGTGTGGCCCTTCGACGACCGGCACACGAACATCTCTCTCGCGAGAGGTGGAGAACCTTGTTCCGAGAGATGTGATAGCCCATCTTGGCCCATGCCAGCCCCACGCCTGGCCTAAAAGCGTTGAGAACTGCATCCGCCTGAGGAGGAACTGGATCCGCTTGATCCGCTGGAGGTGCCCGTGGAACCTTGGGAGGCGCCGAGCACTGGAAACCAGGCTGGAAACCAGGACCGTAAGCAAGGCCCTCTTACCGAAATAAGTTGTAGAGCGTCGAAGGACACGTAGTGAACATGAAACACGAGTTGGACTCTGGGCCGTCCGCGTGGTGCCGGGTGTAGAAGTCCCACGATGCAGCGTGGTGTCCCAGCGAGCGTGGAGCTGTTGCTATCAGAAGACATGATGTTAGGGAACACATGCTTCAGGCAAGCCATCCGTGTCGCTTTGGCAATGGCCGCATACATTCCTGTTGTCATGTCCATCTTGCGGTTCAGGATCCAAACTGTGGCTGTCATGGCATAACATTGACTCGCTAGTAGTTTGAAGCTCTCTGCGCAATATGAAACTGATGAAAGATGTCAATTTGTTTAAGGGGAGCAACTCGGAGCAACCATTTAAAGACAAATTTAAAAGCAGCAGCTTTGAGATCCTTCAACAGGTGAAAGATCGTGTGTACTTCCAGTCCATCCTGAAAGTGTACGAAGAGCATCTTTGGTTCATCATTGCAAGCTAGGCTGAACATCAAAACAATACGCAAATGCGCAACAAAACTACCAAACCACATTGGATCGTAACTATTTACCTTCTTTCATATTGGACCCTGAGTATTGGATCCGTTCATGGAGCGGTGCGCCATTTCGGATTTAATGATCGGGGATTGGAAATACCCTTGACGTTGAGTTGTTTTGCCAATTAGCAATGTAGCCATTTTTGGGAGGATCCCAGTGGTGCGTGAAGAGGGTGCCCAGCACCATCCCAGCTTTCATTTTCCAAGCTGCTCCGCGTCGAAATTCCAGCTTTTCATGTCTTCACCTTCATCCTTGGCTTCTTGCAATCTGGAAAGCCATGTTTTTTTCAGGTTTTGGAATATTTTTTGTATATTAAATTTATTGAGAAATAACTAGGTCCTACTTAGATGGGCCATGGAGTTAGTTAACTACTTAGTAAATGAATTATAATTGGGATATAGGGGGTTACATCCCCAGTTACAAACCAATTAGCTAATCCCATGGTCCATCTAAGTAGGTCCTAGGTCATGCAAGGAACATATGAGTTCGTTCCATCCCATGGAAAAACCAGTGGAATCTTCATCGATTGCGACCCGGTTACGGACCGGGAGAGCAGTACAAACACGCCATGACAAGTTGTGAAAAAAAGGGTGAAGGTGGCGATTGAATGTATCATCAACTAGTAACTACTGGATACATATATATATATATATATATAAATATCATATACTGTATATGTATATATATATACACCTGGTTATATATATATATATATATTATACATACATTAAATACGTATGTATATATATACACACATGTATAAATATAAGTAAATATACATACATGTAGAATCATATTATATACATACGCATGTATAGATATCATTACATACATTTATCGGGTCACGACAACCTCATGATTGGCCCTGCGTTGAATTTACATATCCAACTTTTGGGACGAAGTATGGATTGTAAACCACGGATCCTAAGTTGGGCCCGCACATCCAAGTAAGGATCTAAGTTAGATAATTAAGGTCAATTAAGTATGTCAGTGTCCATATCTGGGTGTTTTATAAGGATCTCACTGGAATGAGGAATGATGAGGTCGCCGTTTCTCCATGTGGTAAACCCACTGGGAATGTTTATTTTTGGGTGTGTCTGAAAGTGGGGGATACACCCCAAATACATCCAAATACGCCATCTCATGGGGGAAACATGAAGCTTTGATCCGGAAATGATGGCTACCCCATTCCCAAAATTTCCCAAACCAATCCTTATGGTAAGTGAAAACCTAGATATTGAGGCAATGACTTACTGGTGCTTAGTAGGGAATTTTCGGGAATGATCCACAAGAACTATCAATTTCATCATCCCATTCCCCCATTCCCATCCATTCCCTACGTTTAGCACCAGTAAGATGAAATGAAATGCTTCCTCCAAAAGTCCATCTAGGCCAGTAGGATGTACGGCTTTAGTCGGCAAAGTTACTACTTGATTATCTGATGCTATGAAGTTACCGCATCTTGGCACCTGCAGTTATGGCCCGAAATACCAGTTATAAGTACTAACAAGTCACCCCATTTATAGAATGTATAATCCCCTAGAAATAGCAAGTTATAGCCATCATTAATCACTGCTACTATGAACCATTACTAACCACTATTCATCACCATTATTTAACTGTAGATTATTATAATTATTAACCACTAATCGCTATTAGCCCATCACTATTAGCCCATAACTATCGCCCCTGAGTTTCCCCACGATCTTTTGTAAAATCTCTTGAACTCGTGCAATCTTTGGCGTATCGAACTCCTGCAATTGGACCCGGCGACCTAACATGCTGTAACTACCAGAAACCCCAGTTATACAATGCCGTAGATGAGTTGTAAACCAACTTAGCTGAGTAAATCATATATATATATATATGGTCGAGCTAAATAATGCACGTAATACACATAATAAACGTAATACACAAAATACACATATATACACAATATAGAAGAATTTGCATTCTACCCAGACTTCAAACTTCAAAGTACTAACGTGCACAATATACTGTATTTTACAGTGTTTTATCCACATTGCATGTGCAGAACAACATCCCCATCAATTGTTGCTGGTTAGATCACGCTGTTTGATCCTTAATTCCTTTTTTTCTCGATGAATGTCATTTATATACATCTGGATAAATTACAGCAATTCACGAACCTATGGCATAACCTATGGCTATTTTAAGGGATAGTTACCCCTACCCAATTCCCATCATTCCAGTGAGGGAGAACAGTGAGGTCGTGATCAAAATTATATCCCCTGAGATCCCGCTATACCTCCATTGATAATGGATATAGAGTCCATGGATATTTAGATCCAAATTCTATCAATATTCCACTTTATATTCAGTTTATATCCATTTATATTCCATTCATATTCCGTTAATTTTACACTGATAGTCCATTTATATTTCAGTCATATCCCATTAGAACATTTGATCTATGTAGTAGATATAATGCGATTAATAGGGATTCCATTAGATCTAATAATGAGATATGAATGGAATCCAACTAATGTTGCATATAATCAAAGTGATCTAAATAAAATTCAAAAATAATCCGTAAATATTCCAATATTCCAAATAATCTATAATATCCCATTAATATTTCAAAATATCCAATTGCCCCTCCCCCACCGCCCCGACGCAGAGTTCACCTTTTGATTCTTGCCATACTTCCGGACAAATTCATCGAGTGGATCCGGTTCGCCCTGGAAAAAACGCTCAGCAGAGACGTGAAAAATGGATGGTGAGTGAAAGTGCATCATTCTGGTGATTTTCTAAAATGCTTCAAACATCACACATGGTGATTTCATCATCAACTACTATGTACAGTATGTGTGTATGTATGTATATGCAAATGGGTAAATAAATAATATATATATACGTATTTTATATAATATATGTATTATATATATAAATGTACTATATATAAATGTACTATATATATGTATATTATATATATGTAGTATATATTACATATATATATATATACATATACATATACATATACAGTACATATGTTGTAGTGGGATTTTGGCGCAAACATTGTGATCTCTGGTGATTTCATCGGAATCTGATGGGATTCCAGCAGCACGGGGAAAAACGTCGTTGGCGAAGTTGGTGCAAATAAGTCCAATAACTATGGCAACTACTGGTTTATTGGTGATATATCATGATATATCTATAGCTAATGGGATTATATGTTGGCTAAGTCGGTTCATATTTGTGATATATATATATATAGTTCAAGGGGATTATAAATCAACATTCACATTTCGCTGGAGGGTACCATCCTGTGGGATGAGATGATTCAATGGCTGCCTCACCTATGGAATGAAGCCTGTATATATATATTGATCAAGGATGCGAATGTAGATGAATGTAGCCAACAAAACTATTAGACTCCATGCAACCAGCCCACTAAGTGAGATGTTTATCATCAAATTCAGCAGGAGAGAAACTGAAATCCAAAGGCCTTTGCGGATGTTATTCGTTGAAAAGTGCCGTTGTTGCCACCAATGTTTGATTCTTCATTAACATCCCTATGAACATTGTCATTTGGGGTGTGTCACATTTTCAGATACATCCAACTAATTATTTATTCCAACAAACAACACCTCTAAATCCACAGCTCGTTCCATCCCTTTCCATCGAGACACTTTCGTGACAAAACGGGAGTTTCTTACGCTTTCATGGCCAGGGAAGCGACTAACGGAGGTCCCATGATTGACAAACCCAATGCAATTCCAAAGACATCCCCAGTTTATACACTGAGATCATCAAGAAATTAATATGAAAATTGGAAAACCAGCTTCAAATTGGTAGCATTGCATCATGTTTGTTGAAGCTGTTTACTCCATTTCCCCCATGTGTATGAGGCAAAAAATCAAGACCCACTGCCCCAGCCCTGCTACAATGAGGTCCAAAATAGAAAAGTTGCCTAACGAGGCAAACGGTCAGATTTATGATGGATATATCTGCAGTTGGATGAATTCATATTCCAAATTATAAAACCGTTTGCAATTCCAACATCCGCAAATTTATCTCCACACCGATGAGTTTTCCATATGTGTCTCATATCTCCCAATATGTTCGAATATACTTCCATATAATATAGTTCCATATTGTCCTATGCATGTCACATCTTAACGTACAGTATGTTTCAGTATGTCCAGTATTTCCCACATTTTCCAATATGTTCAGTTCTACGTTCCGATATGTTCCAAAATATTTCTTCCATGCGTTTTCAAAAATATTGGTACCATATGTTTCAGCTGTATTTTCCCGAGTTTCCCATAGATCTTTCCCTATGTTTTTCATATATTCTCCATGTGTATCCCATATTTGTCCACATGATTTCCCATATTTTTGTAGGTTAGCTGGACTTCATGATGGATAGTATGATATATCCAAAATGAACATAACTGGTTGGTGGTATACCTACCCCTCTGAAAAATCTGAGTTCATCAATGGGAAGGATTACATCCCATATATTATGGAAAAACAAAATCATGTTTCAAACCACCAAGCAAATAACTAGTTTTTAGTCCCCACAGATTCTCCAAATATCATCACATCCAGGTCTCCAAATCCATGACATCCAAAAAGCGGCGGCCTCTGCCTTTGGCGGTTTCTTCTTTGGCGCCATGAGAGATGCGGTTCCGGTGTCAAAAAGTCGAGCAGCAAGGAGAGAGATGAAGAATTCAAAGCCGAAAAGATGTTTGAAGAACAACAAAACCAGATCGCAAGGACCAAACAAACAACAACTCTTAAACACATTTAAAAATTCTGACCGACTTGATTGGACATGGAAGAAACTATTGAAATGCAAATGCCCACAAGAGGTTTCCCCGCGGGCTGAGCAGAGATCGCAAGGTCTTCGGCGGTTTTTGCTGGCTGTTGGGAAAATTGATCAGATGTGAATGGGGATACAATGGGAAATAGTGGAACATCATGGAAACAGATTGAAAACTAGGTGACATCACCCAACTCTTGTTGAAAGTGGCGTCCAAAATGTTTCTGATCAAGGGACATTTACCAAGCCCTCTTGCAGTTTGGAAAACACATTAAACGTTAGAGTCCAGCAAGATTTTGTGCGACTTAAAGCTATGCAAACTATCAATGGTGACATGTCTTGGATTTGCGCAAGGAATCATCGACCAATCCTTGGCTCCAAACTGTCAGAGTTTTGTCTATGGGGGAAGCCCCAATTGACTACAGTTATGGCCATTGATTCGTTATAACATGTTAAAACTGGTATGGGATTGTACATTCTACATTAATGGGGTGACTTGTTAGTACCCATAACTGGTATTTCGGGCCATAAGTGTACCCATCTTTGGGAAAACCATGGGTTTTAAACACCATCGCTGTGAATTTCAAATTTCGAGACCCAACCCACATTCTCCACCGTGGCACAGGCAGCCCTTTTGCTGAGGTCCGAAACGCCAAAGTAACTCCGCCCGAGTTGTGGGCGGAGTAGACCCTGTTTTGCACGTCGAGTTGTGCTGCAGGATCTTCAGGAACCCCCTGTCCTTGCTGGTTTTTGTTGATCCATTGTGTAGAAGTTTTCTTTTCTTTAATCGTGATCTCATCTCATCTCATCCCTAAAAGGTAGACAAAACATCTAAGTGTAAGGCAGCCAGTAAGGCTACAATCCATCCACTATTCCAGTATAATGATTTTGTCAAAACATGAAAAAGAAACATCGCAATTCAGATGGCAGTAAGTGTTCCATTGATTGAAGGAGCGACTCAAGCACCAGGCCTGCCACTTAGTGTCACTTGCGTCGCCCACATTTTTGCACTATGATGTGGTGGTTGCTCCTTTCTTCTCAGTAGTTGAAGTAATCCCATCAGCCTATTAAATTGGACCTCACTTCATGAACAGATCCAATACCCTAGTTTCGAGGGTGTCATTTGATATTGGGGAGGAAGGGAGAGTATTTTTGTTTTCTGTGCAACTTTGGTTTTCAACAAGCATTTCTTCATGAGTCATACCTGAAAACTGGGAGTTCATCGAAAATCAATGAGCATCATGACACTACCGGATTCTATTCATGAATGACTTTTCCATCATGGAAATTCTGACTGTTCCATAACACCTTTCCGGGATTTCAACATTGTTGCATACTTTTGCGACCATTTTCCATGAGTAAAACCCTGCTTTTATTTTGGGATCCAGCCTTGATCTCCGTGGCACACCGCACGTGGCACACCGCTGGCACGGCTCGTCACAACTTGGCCGCCGAGTTGTCCACGTCGCGAAAGTGGGTGTAGAAGGACTGCGGGAGGTCGCGAGAGATCGTCTTTCCCACTTGGTAGTTCATCCCACTTAGTAAGTATAGGTTATAACATGTTAGTTCACCCCAGTTGTAAATGGATTATGTAAGCCTAAGTTATCCCACTTAAAACAAGGGATATTTCACCTACGATTCGTGGGATGAGCCTCCAAGCACTGGGAAATTGGCCGTGGGTCACCGAGCACATGGGAAAAGATGGGAAAACCATGGGGCAATTCGTGGGAAACCAACGATAAACAGGATGAACAACTGCCAGTCACTGCTGAGAAATTCACCTACGACTGGGTATGCTGGATTTGCATGATTTTCTTGATCTCAAAATCCACTTCTTGGGGAATCTATAGAGAGTAGTACTACTACATGAAATGCGATATTTACTGGATATCGATATTTACTACATGCAGCTTTGGATGAGCGAACTCACACCATCCCAAGACGTCATGGTAGGTTTATGGCAGCTAGGGATTCCCACATTCAAACCCACGTCACGGCGATCCTCCAAGGCACGAGGACTTCACCCACCACTTACTAGGACTTTATCACATCAACCCTCCCAAGATATACTCCACAAAAATGGTATTAACGTACTAAACTCATTGGGTAAAACACATTAAAACACCATATTTATAGATACTGTTACATGAATTGGATGGTTTTTTGGCACGCAGAAAAACACATGTTTTCGTGGTCGTCTTACACCCTCCAGGCCATCAGAAATGGAAACTCTGAACATCTACAGTATATGAACCCCCAGCGATGCCGAAGAGTGAGAAACCAGAATGTGAATTAGACTTATGGCCCAACTAACAGTTATAAATGGACATATAACTCCAATAACTCAGGTTATAGATCATTAACAACCTATTTATAACTGTAAAGGGCCATAACTGTAGTGATAATTCTACTATTTCCAGCTTTACAACAAGGTGAGACCCCCAAAAGTTCTGTTTGTTGATGTATAAAGCCATGAAAACACTAGTTCGTTATTTCCCCTATGAAAACACCCAACGAGAAAACCAAACGATGTGCGTCAACCAGCCGCTATGAATTTCGAAAAAAATGGGGGGGTGCAGTTGAGGTTTTATAGTTTTACCCTCTGGTAATTTGCTACATAGCTATTGAACATGGCCCATAGAAATAGTTGATTTACCTATATATCAAAGATTGTGATTTTCCATATAATTCACCATTTTCCCAGGCTTTTCCCATGCTTTTCCCATGGTTTACCAGGGGCTATGATGTTTAACATGGTATAACCATGGTATTTAAAGCTGCAAAAGTGCCCCCTTCCCATCTCTCTCATCTCTCTCAACTCGCCTTGCTGAGGTTCAACCTGAGACTTCGATGATGTTCCCAGCGAACTAAAGCTCTATTTCTATGAGATTCTATGATGTCCTATGATATCCATTGATATCCCATGATATATTCTAAATACTGTATACATCTGTATACTGTGTCTATTGAATGTGGAATCTGGTGACATAAATTCTGAGGTATGACTGAATCGCTTCCACAGCATCTGATGTGGACCCAGTTGTCTACTTCTTGGTACTCAAACATATTGAGCATGTTGGCAAATAATTTGCAAAACAAACACATCCGGATTCACTACTAGATCCAACACTGACTTATCTTTGCTGGTATAATATATAATTACAAACAATCCTGAGTTTCAAGCAAACATGCATCAAATGTACGCAAAAGTAGCATCACCATGATACAGTATGGATTTCAAGTCCAAGTGCTTGAACTTTTAGAGCCAACAAACAACATCATCAGTGCTCGCATCCTGCTAAAGTTGGACAAACAATATGACATCAGCACATCATCAAATTGGATAAAGTGCATCCCGAAAAAGGAGACATAAATCCTCCAATATCAAACACGGACCTCGTATTTTCGAACGTTGTTTGGAGTCCCCCTGTCCCATCGAAAACTGTACGGATGGTCTTCATGAGATGCCGATATCACCAAAAAAAAACTCATGTTTAATGGTTCCATGGTGGTTCATCCCATGAATCGGAAGTTAGTTCACCCCAGTTGCAAGTGGATGAAAAGCCTACAGAAATCCTACTGGATGAACCAGGAAGATTTCACCTCCAGGATTCGTGGGTAGTGAAAACCACCAAGTGGCAATGGAATAGATCATGATCCAACAAAAAATATCAATATCCAGTTGAACCCCCATGGAATCTTACTATTCATGCCATTTCATTAATATCCATTAATCATCACCAATCGGTGAAAGGCCATGGCCCACCAAATTTTGCTCAATCCCAAACCAACCTAAACTAGTCCCAAATAACTTGTTCATTGGTGCAACCCCAAATAATCCAACTACCCTCCGGTGTCATCAAACGTGGCGCATGCGCTGGAAAACCCGCCGAATTTGTCATGGAGATTTCCCGCCGCATTTCCCAGGTCTGTGGCCCCGACATGTGCAAGGCATCACTGCTGGCGCAGGTCTGCAGCATCCGAAAGCCATCCCACGGTCCGGCTCAGTGGTGAAGGATCATTTTCCCAGTATCCCACAAGGTGGTGTCCCACCAGTTATAAATGGCTAAACAAATTCCATTATCTAGTTCGATATATCACCTTAGTGGTTCCGAACTGGGGCACAACCTATCCCATGGTAGGATGATCCGCGGCGCCTCTCTGCAGGAATGCATGGCCCACTGCGGAGCACCCACGTCGATGGTTCGGACCTGGCAGGGTCAAAGTGTTGAAGAAACGGAAGCCCCAAAAAGAAGAAGAAGACGATGATGATGGTTACTTACCTCTTAAGTGTTTTGAAACATAACACACACACATATATATAAGGTTTAATTTGATCTATTCGATCTATCTTTTTGGGGCTTGCCTGTTGTCAGAATCACCATAAATTCAACAGCTGATCCAGTTCTGTTTACCAAGTTACAGTAGTTTAGACTTGCCTAAGAATTGCTAGAAATGGCAGAACATGTGGGGCACTACCTTGTTTTTTTAGTCTAAGTTGATCGCAAGGGATTATCTCAGGGAATAGTTGGATATAGCTGGATAGGTGAACATAAGGTGAACATCAAACAAAAGATTGTGATTCACCTGAACATCATAACGGAAAAGGCTTTAAGCAACACACGGCCGTGAACTAAAAAAATGTGGCCGATGTCCCATTTCCCTATCGGTAATTGGTGGGGGGGTGGGACCCTGGTTTAATTTCTTTAATTAAACGGGGTCCCCTGCAGTATGGTTTTTTCCAAAATTTTTCAGTCAAACATAACCTCCGTTTATTTTTAACATAAGAAATTAATCCAGA
>Ga0126342_10017216_pt1 | contig 12523 bp, 7 predicted proteins | sample Cyp1metagenome_FD_92528 | JGI IMG/M metagenome (GOLD analysis project Ga0126342, IMG submission 92528) | Coral microbial communities from Lord Howe Island, Old Settlement Bay, Australia - Cyphastrea 1 metagenome | ecosystem: Host-associated > Invertebrates > Cnidaria > Coral ...
CCACTGATGGACCGAAAGGTGGTTGAGGTCTCCTCTCTTTCTCTCTCTTTCTCTCTCTTTCTCTCTCTTTCTCTCTCTTTCTCTCTCTTTCTCTCTCTTTCTCTGACTACCTACCTACCTACCCACTCCCACTTACCTACCGATCGATCGATCGATCTATCTATATATATATATCTCTCTCTCTCTCTCTCTCCCCCTCTCCCTCTCTCTCTCATCTGTCTATCTAACTATCTATCTATCTATCTGTCTGTCTATCTATCTATCTATCTATCCATCTATCTATCTATCTATCTACCTATCTAAATATCTATCCATCTATCTATCTCTCTATCTCTCTATCTCTCTTTCTCTCTATCTCTCTATCTCTCTATCTCTCTATCTCTCTGTCTGTCTGTCTGTCTATCTATGTATCTGCAAGCTTGAAAACGAAGCTATTCTGCGAGACTTCCTCAATTTTTGAACTTGACAACATCAAAAACGCAGCAATTCTGCGAGACTTCCTCAATTTTTGCACTTGACAACATCAAAACCGAAACAATTCTGCGAGACTTCCTCATTTTTCGAAGTTGACAACATCAAAAACGAAACAATTCTGCGAGACTTCCTTCAAAAATGGAAAGCTGAGTGCAGAGCTGACGGCCTCGTGCCAATGCGTTTTGCGATTTTTCCACTCCACCTGTCTAAAGTACTGCGCCTGCCAGGAAAAAGTGAGGCCAGGTCATACGAAGTGCTGCACCTGTCACGCAAAATCATCTTCGCAAAACTGAAGATCTGATGCTCCGAAATGCAACCCCTCTCAGGAAATCAGCGCCCGGACCTCCTAACATCTCTGATGGAACATGTCTCTTGCATTGCGTCTGCCACGGAAAATGCATCTTTGCAGATCTTCTTCAAATGTCCTACGCCTGCCGTCGTTTTTGGAAATGCTACAAAACCCTCACGTTTTGCTTACTTTTGGCAAGGTGCACAATCCCTTGCGCCTGCCACAAGAAACGACATCTGAACGTCAAAAAGTGGTCCGAGCATGTGATCGCAACTTCCAAAAGTGGTCCGGAGCTGGTGTGTTTTGTACATTTTGACTTCGACATGTCTAAAAGTGGTCCGAGCATGGCGTGTTTTGTACATTTTGACTTCGACATGTGCTTCGCGCCACAACGGCGTGCACTTTTTCGACATCTCAATTTCCAAAAGTTGTACATTTTGACTTCGAAATGTGCTTCGCGCCACAGCGGCGTGCAATTTTTCATCTCTCATCTGGCCAGCTGGCTCCGCACCCGCCGCTTTAGCGAGCCTACTTTTCGACCCTCTGGAGCCACAAATCATTGCAAAAACACAGTGTTTCGCGACTTTCCCACCTTTTCGCGCACCTGCATCTTCTTTCTTCTGACTCTTTCTCTTCTCTGATCTTCTCTCTTCTGCTCTTCTCTTCTCTATTCTGCTGCTCCACCTCTGCTTTTCATCTGTCCATTAGTTTAAATTTCCTTCGATTATATGTATAAATATGTATGTATGATGTTGTATGGTGGAAAAATATACAATCTATTATACGCAACAATCTACGGCAAAAGTGCATGACTGACGCTGGTTTCCGTTTTTGGCCTGTGAGGTTCCTCGCATTGTGGCAGCATTGCGCGATGAGCTTTGGCCTGTGCGTGAGGCAGCGCTCCAGACGCTACGGAAGCTGCGCCCAGAACAGCTGCAGCGCCTGTCTCGCGAGGTGCTTCACGCTGCATTTGGAGAACGCATTGATTGCTTCACTTTGAAATGGGCGGCTCACACTTTGGGACCAAAATGAATCTTACATCGATGAATTCAAGAAATGCAAAATCGAACTGAGGATTTTTGGTTATTTACCATTAGTATCCCTACTACAGTGGTTTGGAGGGTCACGGCTGAGGAGGGTTGAAACTCAAGACACAACAGAACACACATGCCGCCACCCAGATAGGTCGATTTTTCCCAAGTTTCCGCTAGGAAAAGATGCGCTTAGTTGCTGTGCTACAAGTTTCTTCAAAATGAGTTTGATTTGTTTGAACACTTCTGTTAAAGCATCATCAAGTCCAGACCATACATGGCCACAGGGAGCACTCCATTGAGACCCCGGAGGGATGTGTTGAGTAATGGCTCAGCAAATTGTTTTGTCCAAAAACAGTGATAACCCAATTTATGACAGTTTTAATGGTTACAAAGATCAGCCATGAGATTTTGCACATCCTGTTTTCAGACAAATCCCCACTGCAGATTTTCCCCGCTTGGATTTTCTGTTGAGAATTCTCCAGGTACTGGGCACTCCCAGAGCTTCACAATCCAATAGCTTGAAAGAGTTCTTTTCAGAAGTTCACGGGGATGAGCTAAGCAACTGGGGTTGATATCAAATTCTTGGTTATTTCTATATTCCCATTGTACACCCATTATATTCCCATTATATTCCCAGTATATATATATATCTAGCTATATCTATATTCATTGTTAGCTAGTTACCAACCTCACAGCCAGGTGTTGCGTTGCAAGCTGGATCCCAGCCTGAGAGTTCGCTCTGCTGCACAGCGAGTGCTAGAACGATTGGCGCCCAATGTCTTGGCAGATTTGGCATGTAGAGGAGCACGTGGTGGAGCTTCCCCCGATAATGTCTATTGCTCAACAACTTATTAAAGGCAATGATAGTGGCTGATATCAAACAAAGGATAGGATAAAAAAGGATGCAAAAGTCCTGAAGGGCCGCTGTCACAAGATAGTTTGGCAGTTCAGGGTCAACAACAGCACAAGTTTGTTGAAGTACAGGGTCCTTTTTGCTGTTGCTTCGGTCAAGCCGAAACAATAGAGGCTGTGGGGGGGGGTTGCAAGGCTTGAAGCCATGTAACTGATAGGTCACAGAAAATTCTATCTCTGAAATGGTTTAAATGCAACAAATTTCTGAAGGCCCTGGCCCTCTACAGTTTCTTTTCTTCAGCAGAACGACCTTTTGCTCTTAATTTTGAGCCAACCTTGCCCTGCGAAGCAGGGCATGAGAAAGGCATCCAGTCGGACAGATGGTTTCCATGCTAGCAAAAGTGGTAATCCCTTTTTTTTGGCAGAACTCAAGTTGAATCCAAGTTGTGCTTCAGCAGGAAGCGAGTTGTGCTTAGGTTGGCAGAGCGAGATTTTTCATCGGCTAAGCCCATTCAATTTCCTTGCCATATCAAAGAAATTTGTATGAACACTGCTCTAAGACCTCAAGCGTTGTCCACCATTGTTCCCGTCAATGATTGCCCCCCTTCATATCCGCAATATATCCCTATTATTTGGGATCTTTCTGTTGCCGCATTGCCGCATCCACCACGTCGCAAGACCTTAGGTTTTCCTACATGCATCCTTTGCGTGGATCGGAGGAGACCTTTACGGTGGGGCAGCCGTGAGAAACGCCACGAAACGCTGCGAGGAGATATGACTATAAAGAACAATGGGATATATCATACATACAATAGATATACAGAGCAACAATAGGCGTTTAATGGGATTGAATGAGGATATCATGGAGTGGATCTATATAATTAATTATAATTATATATACATGATTGTATATCTATACACCGTTATATATATATATAGATCGTATATAGCATGTATACAACCAATCTACCACACCATATTTAGAGGGATGAACATCCAGCTATACCAGCTATTTTGAAGTGAACTACAGGGTGCCAGGGTTTTGACACATATGATATATAAACAGACTATCCACATCCACTGAGAAGAAGAAACCCACTCTCCGAAGACCATCCGACTTCTCCGCCACGGGGTCTCACAACCCATGCTGAGGTAAAAGCGCTTGTCATCGGCAACAACCTAGCTGCTGCAGCCTCTACTTCCGGTCATGTGAAGTTGGAGTGTTCCCAAGTGACTTTGGGATGACTTCCCCTTACAATTTGCCAGGGTCAGAAAGCAGAAGAAGGGCCCCTGCGAAAGACTCTACCCTCGATGAAGTCTGTAAGAACGACCGTGAATGCGGGTGAACAAGGTTGAACGAGGGTGAACGAGGGCGAACGAGGGTGAACTATGTTGAACGACGGTGAAAGACGATGCACAGTGAACGGTAAACGGTGATGATGACGACGACGACGAGGAGGATGACGACGACGACGACGACGACGACGACGATGGTGATGGTGATGGTGATGGTGATGGCGATGGTGATGCTGATGATAATGGTGATGATGATGATGATGATGGTGGTGATGGTGGTGGTGATAATTCTTGGAACACGCCTGCTCAGCCAAATAAGTTCAGGCCTGCAGGTGGCGCAATTTTCGTTCCGCAAAAAGAAAAGTGAAGCCTGTCTTCCCAAGGTCCATGCGGACTCTTCTACTCCAGGTGCTGATTTGCTAAGTATCACCTTGACAGTGGACCAGGCAATCAGCGGCGGTGTGTTGGGGACACTTAATTAGCGTTCCAAAGTTGATACCTACGCCTAGTTGATGGACCCTGAAACAAGGGATTTGAGCACTCCATTCTGATGATTCTTTATTTCCAGAACTTTATTCGGGTTTGCGCAGAAATGGGGTACCCCAAAATCCGACAGTTATCTATACACATTTCTACCCATTAAGCTTGCACTTTTGATTGATTTCTGATTTCTGTGTATATAATATATATATATTCACATTTTTTTCAAACATGATTTTGGCATAATGACATAATGGGTCCCATTGAAATCCAATGGTTTCTCCCAGGAGAACCTGGATGGTGATCCCACAGCTGTGGCTGCTCGCGCTAAGGAGCTGTGGCCTTTCGGGATATCGCGATACCCGAAAGGCCATTAGGAAGGGCCATAAACCATGGGATTTTTGGGGAACTAGATGAATTAGATTGAATTAGATTGAATTAGATTGAATTTGCTTTTTTTCAGAATCGAATGGATTCAAGTGGCCAGATATTTTGGTGGGAACATATGATGATAATCCGTTGGAATTGGGAGTAGCTACTTTTCAGACAAAGCCAAATGAGTGAAGAATCTGAGTGATTTACGATTGGTAATAGGAAGCATCCCAAATTCACATTATTTCCTGCTCCATAGCAAAAGTATACTTAGATGGGTGAATAAGCCAACTTATAACTAGGGGGCACCACTTTGTAGGTGTTTGACAAATACATGACGATTAGGCACCCAATGAATCAATAATGGTCAGCCGGCCCGCCCCAATTCGCGGCAATTTCAATAGGGGAAATGAGCATACCATTGAATTTTGGGAGATCCATTTTTGGACAATCCTCAATGTCCTTTTTAGTTGGGAAATAGGACAAAAGCTTCCAGGACTGGCAGGAGAAGGTGGCGACTGGAGTCTCGCAGAGGTGGATGATCCAGCAGAAACACATATGGGGTACCCCAGATCCCAATGGACCATCATCTTTTTTCGCATTCAAATGACAAGTTTGGATAAGTTTGGGGTATACCCCATTCTTTGATAAACCATGCGGCTGTGCTGAAACATATCAATCCCCCGAAACTGGAAAAGATCAACCAATCGGCAAATGGTCAAAGACAAAGATTAAACACCACCCCTCTCGTGGGTGCGTTGGTACGCCACAAATCTCCGCAGGCTGTTGAGCCGTCAGAACTCGACCGCTCGCTTGGGTGCTGCATTAGAGGCCAGAAACCCCAAAGAAACTAATCACATCCAATCACTTGAGGATGGGTCATTCCACCTGGACCATTGGTAACTACAATTCATTGGGGAGATTGAACCTCAAGTTGTCAAGCTTTTTTCAACAGCTATTTAGGTGTGAAGATCAGTGTGCCAACATGAAGTGACTAACATCCATTTGAGTGTGTACCAGCTGCTCAAAGCAGAATTCACGACCTTTGAGAAAATTTCGAAGCAGTAGTCAGTTTTTTTTGCAACTCTCGAGCTTGAGATGTCACGTTTGTCACAAGACCTGGGTTTTAGCTTTCTTCCGAGAATTTGGATTCGCGTGCCTCTGATTCCTCCTACCTCGCTGCCAAACCAATCTTTTTGCTCCGAGCTTGTTGTCAAAACTGACACATATCTGATAGGATATTCTTAGAACACCAGCAACAAGTAGTTCCAGTGTCTTTTTTGCAGGTATGGCCGGTATGGCGGTATGGCATCATCCACAATCAGCTAGCCAGCTGCGCAGCTATCTGCGGCCATGACGCAGGAAGGGCAGACTCCGGCGACTCCGCTGCCCTGCAAGACCTTGGCGGTTCTGTGCTGCATTGCCTTGATTGATTGTATCAATGCTACCATTTTGAATCCTGGATTTGCTGAAGATTATTCCGATTGAATCCCATTGAATCCCATTGGGTCCCATTGGTCAATTCATAATGTTGAGATATCTACTTGAAACTTGAACTATTATGATTTTCATGGCACAAATCCAAGGAATCCCTACGTGGATGACATGGTTTCCATGTTGCTAAAGACGGAGCGCGGGAGTCCGGATGTGTCTCTGTGGGTCTCCGTATTGGTGGGCTCCTACTCCCTCTGCGAGGTGAGCAAGTCACAAAAAATGCCCATCCAATAGGAAAATCCATAGTCCACCCTCTGGTAAACTAACACTTTGCAGTTTGCGAACTGGAAAATCATCATCTTTTATAGCTAAATCATGCTAAATCAACTATTTCTATGGGCCATTTTCAATAGCTATTTTGACATAACCAGAGGGTTTTCCGTTTCTCAGGTGATCTTTTCGGCCATGTGGGGCATGCTGGCAGACAAGGTTGGCCGCAGGCCGGTGCTGCTGGTTGGCCTAACCGGATCAGCAGTGGCGCCCATCATTTTTGGCATGGCTGGGAGTTTGCCTGTGGCCCTTGGAGCTCCCTGGATGTGTGGCGAAAAAAACACTTTTGGATCATGGGAAAGCCACCATTTGGGGAATCTATGGGAATCCCAATGGCCCCCCAAAAAGGACACATGTGTTCAACATTGTTTTTGGGATCCCTTGGGCAAATCCAAGGCTCGGTTGATGGATGGCTTCTTCTGTGGGAACATTGGAGTGGTGAGGACCTACCTGGGCGAGTTGGTGGATAACTCCAATGAGGCCAAAGCTTTCGGTATATTGGCCGCCACCTTTTCCTTGGGTCTGATTATTGGCCCAACGCTTGGGGGAAGCTTGGCATACCCGGCAAGATGGTATCCTGCGACTTTCCAAGGAACAATCTTTGACACTCATCCTTTCCTGCTGCCGAACCTTTCTTATGCATGTCTGGCTATTGCAGCTCTCCTCGTAGGATTCTTCGCCCTACCAGAGAGTCGAGCACGAGTTCAGCAGCAAGCTGCCCTTTTGGCCAGGAGTGGAGCTGAAAGTGAGGAATTTCAAGCAGTGAAGTTTTGGCAAGGCTTTCCGAAAGGAAGGAATTTCCGACAGATTTTGATTGCCAGCAGCCTCTTGAATGGATATGTGGCTGCGCGCTTGAATGCCTTTGTCCTGGTCTCTTCGCTACCAGAAACCATGGGTGGCATGGCTCTGTCCCCTCACCAATTCGGATACATACAGGTCTGTGCTGCTGCCATGATTTTTCTGAATCAGGTGACTGGGTTGTGATCTTAAATATTTTCTCGATATTTATTGCCATCCCTGAAAATGAGATGAGATACCCCAATGACCTTCATATGTTGGGTTGAAATCACCCAGGCAACTTTTTATCCCATCCTTATGCGCCGATTTGGGATGCAACGCTGCTTTGCGCTCTGTTTGAGCTGGACAATTGCCATATCTCTACCGATTCCGGTTTACTACATGGTGGCGGACCCGCGCTTTCATTTTTGGCGCTACGTGCCGATCACTGCGTGGCAAATGCTCAGCCAATTCGGACTTGCCACCTGCTTTCCAGTTGCTGTGATGCTAGTAAGCAGACATCCGACTGCATTTATTATCATTTATTGATTCATATGGAGGAGTGGTCTGAGCTCTTTCTGAACTCATTTTTGAACGATTTCTTTCCATGTTGATCTTTTCGCTGAGGAGAATGCTCCGTGGAAAATCGTGGAAGTGTCAATGGCTGGTGCAACTCGTTGAATTCGTTGTCCAGAGGTTTGGGACCGCCGCTGGCTGGAGGACTCTTCCGCTTGGGATGCTACCTGGAAAGCAGCAGCTTTCAGCTGGGTCGATATCTCCCCTTCTATGTCAACATGATCACCGCAGTTGATCCTGGGCACAATCAACTTTATGGAGATCCCCAGAAATTTTTCAGAAATTCGATGAGTTCCGCCACAAATCACGAAAATTAGGGAATGTTAGGAATGTTGTGGAAATTTGCTAAACACCTGTCCAATCTGTCCATAAAGCAATGCTTAAATTAGAATCATTTGAGGATGGGAAACTCATGGAAACTCCGGCTGAGGTATGCATCCGCTTGGTAGCGGCACAATCAAAGACCGAACCAGCTGAGACTACTGCAGAGTTGCCGTCTGCTTGAGAACCTGACCAGCGATACCAGCGCTCTAAAAAACTCAGGTTTCAAGATGAAGAATCTCTTGTAGCTGATTGTAGCTGAACTTTTTTGCCATCCTGTTGTGTTGTCGGATTATCATTCCCGGCTCTGCGCGAAGTGCAGACTGGGACGACAGCAGCGGACCGAGGGGTCTGTGCTTCAGGTGGCTGCAGAAAAAGCTGCAACAGCAAAGCTTCCAAAGCTGAACAAGTCATGGGGGAGTTGTTGAACCATGGACCCCAAGTTCTCATCCAAGTTATCGTGCTCTATCCAATAATAGTATGTAGCAAACGGCCTACAGAATCCATTCAGGGTAGGTGAGAATGTAAGGGAAGTTCGAGTAACAATGCTGACAGTATCTCCTTTATCTCATGTGGCTTCGCAGCACCTGTTTCAGCTATTGCAAGTGGTCTGGCTAAGCTTGTGAGTCCAAAGTTCAAGATGGATTATGCAGCTTGATCATTGATATAAACAATCATAATATATCAGAATAATCCCATGACCCGGACTGATCATCATACGTGGACCAAAAAGTCAATGGTTTCGTATCAAATCGATCTATTTTAGGGTACCACAGATACCACAGAGGGTCATATCGTTACCATGCCAGGCAACCCCAGCGCAGGCGAGGGCTTGGTGTTCTGACGATCTTTTAGCACCAATTTATGGCAATTTCAATGGGGAACATGATGAGACACCACTGGGTTGTTGGGTAATCTTTTGCGACTTCCAGGATTTTAGGTGAGGTTATCTCATAAAGGTGCTGTTCCCCAATGTTCGCCACAGATTGGTTGAGGCCAAGAGAATCGAAGAAATGGAAGCTGTAAATGGTACTAAGTCGAACCCTCTTAGAGACAAGATTGGTTGAACTCCTGTTTGCTTCATCTTGGGTCCATTCCGTCGCTGGAATTCTCACCAGGCGAGCAATGGTGGCACCAAGCGACGAGTTGTAGAGGAAGCGGCCGCAGCGGTGAGTATACCATTGCCAATGCCTGTACCCCCCATTCATGGCCATTTTATGATTTTTATGAAAGGGATAGTTTAACATAGGGATAATGATGATTGATCAATGGATATGGTACCCATTGGTACTCTTTCAGACAAAGCCACTGAGACTTGATTGATTTCCAGAGCGGGCTTCGAGGATCAGCCAAGCCAGCCTGGTTCTGAGACGACTGGGCCCGGGATGGTATAAGATTTATGAATTTATGATGTACATGTACCTGGATGGCTTTGAGAATCATTCTTCTTAAGTCACCGGTGTGTGCTCTGACTTGTTCCTGGAGATTTTTTTGAGTGGCTATTTTTGAACAAGGCGCCATGTAGGTTTCACAAAAGAAAGTAAACAGCTTCTGCCTTTCAGCTAGTGTTTCTGTACCTGTCCTGTCACTGATCCACTCAGATGAATACATTTCCATGTAAGCAGTACAACTGTTGAATCCTACAAAAGTTATCCGACATCCAACCATTCTATATGGTTCCTGGCATCGGCGTTGAACAAAGCCGCCGTTGCGGATGAAAGTCCCTGCCCCATGTCGCCATGTGCATTTAGGTTAGTCAAAAGATGGAATCTACCGCGTGTATACAACTGGGGAATCGTCATACTCCCCATGGTTTCATGGCCCTACCTCCGTGCCTCAGCTGCTGGCTCAAACTGATCTCTGCCATATTGGCACATCAAAGGAATAAGAGGAACAAGTGCTAGAGATACATGTAAAATGTATGTGTGTATATGTGTGTATAATCTATACGTATGATATACATACAATTATAATATAGTTACATATATGCACATGTAATGTATACGTATACCAATATCTAATCTGCCAAAGTTGTTTTTCTGTCATGTGAATTCTGGATCAGAGCAAACATATGCACATCTATCCACACACTCTGATCAGTGGGAGCCAACACCGTACAGAAAAGGCCTTCCACCTTTGTACCAAAGTACAAAGGGGAGGGCCGGCATAACTCATGTCCACGGCAGCCAGCAAGGACGCCGCTTGGTATTGACTATCTTCAGACCCGCAGCTAGGAAAATAGTTGGCTTTCCGAGAATTGCATGCCCACAAGAGCCTAAGACCTAAGATTTTGTTAGCCAACTTGGAACCCTTTTTGGATCAGGTCAAAAGATGGTGTGGCAACAGACACTTGAGCTTGATTAGACCACCAGTGCATCTTGGCTGACCCGATCCTCACAGTTTCATGTGGGAGTTGTTTGCGAGGCCTGTTTGGTCACTGGATCCATGGCACATGTTTTTCCTTCGTGTCCTATATCCTGAACACTAGCAACATCTGAATCTATATTTGTTGAGTCAGGCAGCGCGCATTGTTGTGGTCGCTGCCAAGCTTCTGCTTCTTCTCCCTAGCAAGAGCCGAAGCGGTTGCAGAAATGTGCACCTTGGTTGTGCGAGCGGTGGACCCTTGGTGGGATTTTGCGCTTTGCGGCCTGAAGAATACCCCAAGATCAGGCATTTTATTGTCCTTGAGATTCTAGCATTGTGGCATTGTGAGCTTCTACCTTTCTCGAGGTACCAAACCTTATTTCTCATGAAGGATACAGAGATTCAGAAAGGATACGGTCACCTCCACCCCTTCAGGTCATAACATCGCAGATGATTTGGGTGCTAGCTCTTGCACAGAAGTTCTCAATGAGAATGGCAAAGGCTTCCGATTGGTTGGAACTCTGGAACAGCCTTTAAGGTGCGATTCGCACTGCCACAGTTTCCCCTTGCCACTTAGATGTCCACTTAAAGTTGGGGCCCATCCAAGCCGCCCATTTCCGGAGACCCCCAGGGCCCCCAGTGGTCAGTTGAGTGTACCTAATTGATCCCCATTGCCAATCCCCTTTTTCCCGAGAGCGTCTGAGCGCAGGGTTCTTCCAATAGTGGGGGTCTGTAAACATCTTCTCCTCTTCACATCTTCCCATCCTCACATGTTCCCATCTTCACATCCTCACATCTTCACATCTTCTCATCTTCACATCTTCACATCCTCTCATCTTCACATCCTCACATCTTCACATTCTCACATCTTCACAGCTGCTCATCTTCACATCTTCACATCCTCTCACACATCTTCTCATCCTCACATCTTCTCCTCTTCGTATCTTCTCATCTTCACATCTTCATATCTTCTCATCCTCAGATCTTCTCATCTGCTCATCTTCACATCTTCTCATCTTCTCATCTTCTCATCTTCTCATCTTCACATCTTCTCATCTTCACATCTTCTCATCTTCACACCTTCTCATCCTCACATTTTCTCCTCTTACCCTCTTGCCCTCTTGCCCTCTCCTTCTTTTCTATTTCTCTCTTGAAGGCGGGGGCAGGGGCAGTGCCAACGAGACGGCACGAAACGCAAACCTTTCACACGAAATGAGGTTCGATTGCCAAAAACTGCGGTAAAATTGCGATTTCAACTTGTCTGGCGCAACCCTTTCACACGAAATGAGGTTCGATCGCCAAAAACTGAGGTAAAATTGCAACTTGCAAGTCGTCCGGCGCAACCCTTTCGCACGAAACGATGTTCGATCGCCAAAAACTGAGGTAAAATTGCGACTTGCAAGTCGTCCCGCGCAACCCTTTCGCACGAAACGAGGTTCGATTGCCAATAACTGAGGTAAAATTGCGAGTTGCAAAACGCCCCGCGCAACCCTTTCGCACGAAATGAGGTTCGATCGCCAAAAACGGAGGTAAAATTGCGATTTCCAAGTCGTCCCGCGCAACCCTTTCGCACGAAACAAGGTTCGATCGCCAAAAACTGCGGTAAAATTGCGACTTGCAAGTCGTCCCGCGCAACCCTTTCGCACGAGGTTCGATCGCCAAAAATTGAGGTAAAATTACGAGTTCAAGGGTCCAATCGCAACCCTTTCGCATGAAACGAGGTTCGATCGCCAAAAACTGAGGTGAAATTCAATTTCTCTTGTCCAATCGCGCCCTTTCGCATGAAATGAGGTTCGGTCGCCAAAAATTGACATTGAGGTTGCAAAACCAGCGGTATTTGAAATTCAAAAAAGCAGCCACTTGCAGCCACTCGAGTGGCCGCAAGTGGCCGCAAGTGGCCGCAAGTGGCCGCTAGGGCAAGTGG
>Ga0126342_10017217_pt1 | contig 12523 bp, 12 predicted proteins | sample Cyp1metagenome_FD_92528 | JGI IMG/M metagenome (GOLD analysis project Ga0126342, IMG submission 92528) | Coral microbial communities from Lord Howe Island, Old Settlement Bay, Australia - Cyphastrea 1 metagenome | ecosystem: Host-associated > Invertebrates > Cnidaria > Coral ...
GAGCTTATTTTGTTCCCAAATTTGAAATCGAATGCGTTCACGCATGGATCCTCATTATATAATACATAACTTATATTTTATGTATATGATCTGATCAACGAAGAACAAACCCTTCCGCGATTGTTCACTGTGGTACCGCGGTTGCTACGCGATTGGCTGAGCGATTGAGGGCTGTCCGGGAAAAGGTATTTTGGACAACCCCCATATATATATAACACCATAATTTGCCTATTAAATGCCCATTTAAAGGGGATTTCCATTGCAATCTTTGATTGCCGGAGGGTATACTGGTTTTCAATGGTTTTCAACTTTCCCTTTTGAATTTGACATATGTGACCCCAGGATGAAGCCATGCCAGGTTATCTGATACAGTCCTTCCAGCAGCCAACCATTACGGCTTCAATCAGCATGTTGACATTTGCAGCCTTGAATGCCACTGGCCTGTGGCTGATGAAGAAGCTGCAGCTTGGGAACCTTTGGGAGGTATCTTTGGGATGTCCAAGGCTGAACCCCTTTCAGCTTGTTATCCATATTATTAGGCACTATTTCACTATTAGACTACACACACACACACTTACATATATATATATAATTATATATATATTTATATCTATATGCACTGTGTATAATATATATATAATATGCGCATATAAACATAAAATCGTATAACTGTATACTGCGGATGCATGCTATTGTTTGCCGGCAAATGTCATTTTTTTTCCTCGCCAGGTGGCGATCATCGCTGTGGCATACTTCGCCTCCACGGGCTTCGTTTCTTTGTCGCTGGGCATTTTGTTCTCTGACTTCCTGTGGTCCTATTTGTTGGGAACCTTCCTACAGGCCAGTGCGATCACCATGGCGTTGGTCTCTGTGAACGTGCTGTTCTTTGAGCCCTTGCAACCTGGTAAAAAACCAGGGAAAACCCAAAAAAAAGGACGGGCCTTCAAAAAACATGGTTCAAACGAATACATTTTCCCTTGACACGTTTTTTATGGGCGCCTTTGCGTCCATGACCTGAGGCAAGATTGCGCTGGCATGGCTGCTTCATGCGAGATTTGTGCCAAGAGTCTGATTCCATGTTTCTTTTCCATGCTTTCAACCCAATCCTTGATGCACTGGGGGCCAAAAGGCCTGACATTGCTTCTTGGCGGGATATAGTCATGGTGGCTGCACCGGTTTTGTCATAGTTTTCTTTCTTGATGTCAACTCCTTGAGCTTCGAACTTGAAGGGCCATGAGAGCCAAGAGGGGCCAACCAATTCATTCCAGGGAACTGGTTCCCTGTGTTGCATGTTGTACATGCGCAGCATTGCGCAGCAGTTGTACCACGTGCCCCCAGGTTCCAAGCGAGCGCCTGTATCTCATATGGCTTGGTCTTTTGTGGCTCCGCCTGGTGCAACAAGCCAAACAACATGAAGCAACAGCAGTGAACGAATTCCATGGAGCCTCGAATATTCATCCCATGGTCCAAGAGTTTCCAAGCTGTGGAGGCACACTGGAGGCACATGAATATTTCAATGGGAGACATCAACCCGAAGCACCTTGAAACATTGGCATTGGCACGAAGTACGTTGAAGCATTGGGATTGGCGTGTGCTGACCTACGGGCCTTTTTGAAAGTTCCGAGCGCAGTGATTTTGGTGGCACATCTCACTGGGAGACATCAAGAACTGGGAACATGTTGAAACATTGGCATTGACGCACGTGACAAACAGACCTGCGGCAGAAAAAAGAGTCCAAAAACCAGCGACGTCCAGAATTCGTCGATTGTTCTGGTGTTTGGTATATTACTTGATCGTCAAAGGATGGTAATCCCCCCACTACAATAGGGATTCATAATGGTTCATATATGCACACTAAATATCCCAATCATATATCCCACTAATCACCGTTAACATAAAAATCATTTAGAATCCCATATAATCCCATGATATCCGTCTTAAATCCATGGATAGTATAGATGTATATCTCCATTAAGAATCATTAACATCCCACTCAGGAAATCTTCAGCAGCGTCCGGGCACTGGATGGAAAATTGGAAGCTGCTGATCTCGAGCAGCTCTGCGGTTTGGTGCCGCTGGCGCCAAAGGAAAGGGTGACCTGGCGAAATACGGCCAAAGTTTTGGGGCGGAAACAGGGGTCCTAGATGGTCCAAATGTGGATGGAAGAAACCCTGCATGACCTGGGATGGTTGAAACCCTATGAATAATGGGATAAACCATCTATCAACTGGTCCAGAATTTCTTCCATCCACTGTAGTAGTGTTCCGGTGTTCCTAGGATCTGTCTGAAGTAAAACATCGGCTCCGCAAAAAATCTGGAACTTGTGGACTGGTTCATAGGCAACTTTGAATTCAATGGTTTGACCTTGGTGCAGGCAAGCTTTGGAGTTGGGTGTGCCAATGTCTCAGCCCATAGTACCAGTGTAATTCAGTATTTCATGACAGATTAAGTAATTATCATATTAATCCATTGTCATTTTCAGTACATCAACGGCCAAGGGCTTGTGATGCTTGTGCCGATGAGGTGATGGCTTCGGGTTCCCTGGCTTTCCGCAGTGACATGACCCTGCAAGCTTTCTTGGAGCACATCTATGGGACACCCACAATCCTGGGGTGGTGGCCCAGCCTCATGGAGGATGCCGTTGGAATGGGTTGGATGTGTCCAGATATATCCAGATATATGCGCGAATATGTATATCACACAACACACATCATATATAATTATATATATATATATATTATATACATATATATATATATATATATTATATACATACATATATATATATGTATATATATATATATATTATGTATATGTATATATTTAATTAAATTATATATATATATATATATACATATGTATTATATATAACTATACACACACATATATATATATATAATTTAATTATATATATATATGATTAATGAATATTAATTATGATTATACACAATCATTGGGACCCATCATTGGGATACCATTGATCATGATTCTATATAACGATAACCGTAACCGTAGCGAGTCGCGGCGTTGTGTCACAGGAGGCAGCCAGTGACGCAGTCCAAAGTGGACTTCCTTTGGCCGACGTTTGCAGCGCCTTCGAACTGGCGGCCAAGCGGGGACATGTCGAGATCCAGGTGTGACATCAGCCAGCGGACTTGGAGAAATGGACTTGGTATTTTTAAACATTTTTTGTTCTTTTTTCAAACTGGAAGGTATTGGTCATGAAAAATATATGACAGAAATATGGCAGACATATCAGGTGCAGTTTCTGTTTCTGACATCGCATGCCCGGCAGGACTTGCATGATGTGCTGCTGCCAGCCTTGGGGTGCCCTGGCTCCCAAATGTCCGTTTTGAATGGAAAAATGGGTGATCTTGGTCTGAGATGGTCTGGGACCTGGGATGGTAGATGATTTTGAAGCACGCAAGGGAACAGAACGGGGCTATGATCCCGTGAGTCTTCGTTCATTGATGTTTGAGCGAAGCCTTGACAGTCCTGGCTCCATTGCTTAGGCTCCCGACTGAAGGATCGGTTGCCGAGGCCAGCAACGGGCTTTGGTGCAGGGTATTGCAGGGTGGAGGTGAGGTTTGACGTAATGGCCATGGCCCAGGAAAAGTTTGCAGAACTTCATGGAAGCGCACCACTGCCCTTCCGCGCATTTACGAAATGGCTAGCTGCTCCTTGGTACGACACTGGTATAGTATGGTATAGTATAACCCCAACCGCTCTGACGATTGCCGCGAGACTGTGTGTTCTCTGAACGAGATGGGACATATGACAAATCAGAGTCATAGGAGGAAAAATCAGAGAGAGAGAGAGAGAGGATTCTTGTCCCACTATTGCGACATATCAACCCATTCGTTAAAGGAATTGGATACAGTATATACGATTAGACAAGATTATGGAGTGCCCTGCATCATTTTCTTATGTCCTCCATCTTCCCTTTTGTTTGTCGCCTTGCGACCTTTTGCTAGCCTTGCCGGGACACGGCCCAGGACTTTTACATCAGGTTGACACAGGCCACGAACGAAGAGGGATGAGAATTGTAGGAGTTGCTGAAATGCTTGTATGTGCTTGGTCTTAGCTTGACCCCGCTTGATGCTTTTCCACAATGGTGACGTGTACAGAATCGCCCCATGTGTTGGAACTTGGGAACTGCCCTGGAACTTTCTCCAGGCTTACTTTGCCCCTGACTTGAGGCGAAAAAAATGGCCGATGCAACAAGTTTTCAGAACCATCCAGAACCATCCAGAACATTCCAAAACCATGGGTGCTGTATAGCTGCTGTACCACTGCCATACCATTCCAGCCATCACCGTGCTCTGAGGTCTACGTATGTCACCCCACTGGCAAGCCATTGGGCATTAGGCCAGTTTGAGGAAACAGCTTGTTGGCTGATGATTTTGAGGGTAGGTGAGAATGGTGAGAGACTTTGTGATTTTTGTGGTGCTGTTTAAAGTTGTTGAAAACATGAGTGACCAGGTGGCTGATATTAATTTAATTAATTATCCATAGTTCATTGCGATTGCATGGGAACCTGTGGGGTTTGTGGCCTGTGGGAGAATTGTTTGGAATGCCCAGCTCAACTGCTGGATTTGTCCATCTTGCAGGCCAAAACCGCAGGAGTTCGGACTGAGCTCCACGCCAATGTTGTGACATCGATTTTAGACATGGATGATGTGGCGAGGGGTGGCCATTGCTGGAGAAAAAGAAAAACATCTCAACAAAATCATGACAAAATCCAAAGATATGTCTGCAAGTGACGGAAAACCTGGGCCACACAAAGATCTGCGGCCCAATTCTAGGCTGATTTTCGCAGGAGATCGCAGAAGAAAATTGCGAGCGATCGTTAATATGTTGGGAAATTAAGGTAGGTGGCTTACCGTTGGTTCATAGTTGATGCATGATGCGGAAAGTGGGAATAAACGGTATGCTGCAGTTGCGTCCGCCTTGCATTCTGGCTGCAGGATGTGATGGATCCATGAGACCCACAATTGGACATAGCATTTTGAAGTTTGGTGATACCGGTGATACAGTACATATCATGCAGATCCAGTTACATATTTTACATTGTTTTATGTACACATGTATATAACTTATGCATAACTTTTTTTTTTGGTATATAACTTATATATATATATATATATATTTGTATATTATATAACTATTATATATAACTTTTATATAACATACATATCACTTATTAATAATGATATGATGGTCGCCCCGACTGTTAGGACGAATCAGTTTGAGCGTCTGATCGGGGCTTTTAGGCTCAAACGCAGAGCATGCCATCGCTCTGCAATAAGTGTCACTCAGGTAAGCAGAGTGACGGTGATTCCTGGTGCCTGGGCTGTGCAGCCCAGGAAAGTTCCGCGCGGCTGTTAAAGCGCCGCTGGAATAACCCGGGCTTGCGACAGGTGGCCGAGGAAACACTGGTCTCAGGCGCCAGGTTGCTTCGGGCCTTTGCCAACGTGGACAACAACCTGGTGACCTCGGCGACGAGGGACCCGCACCCTTTGACCGCTGCCAAGTCAAAGGCTGAAAAGAAGCGGTCGAGGAGTCCGGTCAGAGATACCAGGCCACCGCTGGTCAGACAGTCGCCACGCCCGCGTTCTGCTGACCGAAGGTCGGAGGCTGATTACGGAAGGGACTCTGGCAGCTACACGGAGGAGAGTGAGGAAGAGGAGAAGAAGGTGTCTGACAAGGCTCTGCCTGCACCTCCGCCGCCACCGGTGCCGCCAGAGGTCAAGGAGGAGTCTCGTGGCTCAAGGCCTCCACCTGAGCCGCCCTTTCCACCACCAAGGCGACGTGACGTGGAAGGCGAAGACAGAGAGGAAGGTCGGAAGCGACGTTCAGAGCGCAAAGCACACGCCGAAGGTGAAGAAGGACAGACAAAGAAAAAGAAAAAGAAGAAGAACAAGAACAGAGGAGGTGCCAAGCACCAGAGGCGCTGGCGTGAAACGACAGACCCACTTAGGGCGAGCCATCGGAGGCTGGATCCCAGCTATCTTGAGCTCTCTACGTCCCTGGGTGAGGCGCTGGAGCGTCGAGCCTAGTCAAACTCTTTGCCCCCGAGGCCATTGCAATGGCTGGGACGGCATTAGAAGGTTTGGATGGTGTCGGATTGGAGGACGAGGAGCCGTTTGGTGCTGTGCCAACGCCGGAAGAGGTAAGAGAAAGCCTCCGCAGCGCACCTCGGCCCACTACGCCGGTGAAGTACAATCTCGCCGAAGCGGAGTTTTGGCGGTTGAGGCATGTGCCTGCGGGCTCAGTTCTTCTCTTCAAAGACCCCAGGTCGGACCCTGCAGACGATGCGTCCGTTGCGGTTCTGGTTCTCTCGACCGAGTCGCTGGACCGTGGTGTGTGGGTTACCGTAAAGGTGGTTGGCGGCAGCGAAGAAGAGTCAAAGAAGAGGGCTCAGAAATTCTTCAGGTCGGGCAAAAGAAAGCTCCATCTGTGCAACTTAGACAGGGATGGCATGTGCATGGATGTAGAAACGGAAGGCCTGCACCTGACACAGTTCGAGTGGTTCCCACCCGGAGACTTCTCTGCAAGCTGGGTGTCTGCAACTGGACGAAAGGCAATCAAGGATGGCAAGACCATGGCCTTGGAAGAGGAAAAGAAGCGGAGGCAGGAAGAAGAAAGGAAAGAGCCCCCGGCGGATGGCGAAAGGCCCCATACCTCGAGAGTGGAGGAAAGGCTGAGGTCGCTGGCCCGCCCCTCGGCCTTGCGAACCAGCGGGCGCCATGTGTCCTTTCCTGGATTGGGGGATGCGCCAGACTCTGGAGGGGACGGTGCCGGCCGCAGGGCTACATCGAAGGCTGGTCCGGTCAGACGAGAGTCTCAATCACGCTCTCTGGTGGCCTATGCCCCGATGGAGAACGGGGTCAAGACGGAGGTGATAGATGTGGACACCGAGAGCGAGAACAAGTCGAAGAAGAAAAAGAAGAGTGCGAGCCTGGGCGAAAGCCTTGCCAAAGCGGCCAAGACACAGGTCGAGCCCAAGGAAAGCGAAAGGAAGAGGAGGAGGAGCAGGAGCCGCTCTCGCTCAAGGAAGTCGAAGAAGAAAAAGAAGAGAAGGGAGTCGAGCTCAAGGAGTCGCAGCAGGAGCCGATCCTCGACGTCGAGCAGCGACGAGAGTCTGCTCCCTCCGTTGCAACGGAAGGCGCAACGCTCCCCAGGAGCGGTCTTCCGAATGCTGGAGGAGCACATGGCAGAGAGGCTCTCACAGGATGCAGCTCTGGAGGTGGAGGAGGACGGGAGCGGCCCGAGTGGAGCCCGCCCCCGCTTCCAGACTTACTTTCAGCTTTGTCTGAGGCCCCAGCTGGATCCGCGCAGTCGGGACTGCAAGGAGCTGTCGCTCCTGGCCCGATCGCTGGATCTTCTGCGGGGGGGCCGCTTGGAGAGATTGGCAGATCTCCTTGCAGCTCGCCTCATAGCGGTCGATACCGCTACCAGACAAGGTTGGCAAACTGCTCGATATTTAGAAATCGACAACGACGCCGACGAGGGAAGCGCTCCCCCCCACATGCTCTTGGCCGCCCAGCGGCATGGGCGCCTGGTCGAAAAAGCAGGCGGCGAAGGCAGCTGGCCAAAGCAGTGGGGAAGCTACGAATGGGGAGGCGACAACAAAGGAAAGACGAAAGGGAAGGATGCCAAGGGAAAGTCAAAGAAAGGAAAAGGAAAAGGAAAGGGATGGAAAGCGGCATGGCAGCCCTGGAGCCCAGAGGAGAGAAACAAAGGAGGAGAGGCAGCCCCGAAGAAGGACGGGTAGTGATGGGGTCGCACCGTGCGGGGATGTATCCCTCGCTGGTGAGACCTGTTAAAGGTATAGCACAGGGCCAGGAGGATCCTGGCGAATCGATGCAAGGTCCGTGCGATCCCCCGTTTGAATCTATTGGGGGGCCGCTGGAGCACAGTAATTTGGAGATTGATTCAGAGCTCCTGGCTACTGGCTTGGCTCATGAGGAAACAGCTGGAGACATCCCATGCTGTCCGGAGAGTCGCGAGAGCTTACTGGCAGCGCTGGAAGCTACCGTTGATCTGGTAGCAATGGGCAGGTTGCTGGCATGGGGACTGTACCGCGGTTTTTGGGCGGAACTTGAGACCTGTGCTGGACCCGTACGGCTCCCTGCACTTCGGCAGAAGGGTGGGGAGCTGTTTCCCCTGCCAGTGGTCCTCCCGTCGGACGAAGAGTTCCGTGACAATGAGCTCAGCGCCGCTGCGAGGTTTGACCTCGGCGTGCGGTGCTGGGTGGCAGTAGGATGTCGGGCAACCAATGCGTTGTACCAGAGCGCACAGTCTGGACTGAGTCGGAAGCCGGGAAAAGTGCATGTGAAAGCGTTGGCAGACATGACAAGTAAGATCAAAAGGTTTTTGGAAGGGGCTGGACCTATTGAGGGATCGTTTAGGGGTGCGGTTGAAGAACTTCAAACAAAACGGGTAAGCTATACTGGTGAGGAAATTTCGCAACCGTGTCCCATCACTGTCAACCAGATTATTAAAGGTCTTCCCCCTATTGGTCATGGAGGCTCAATCCCCATTTTACCTTTTGTGAAGGGTCATACAAGGTGGTTATTGGAGAATCCATTGGAAGCCATGTTACCGGAGTCTGAAAGGGGTTTTTCGCCAGTTACCGCAAAGGTCCACATCAAAAAGGGTGAGGAATTGGAAGTGTTCAAGCTCTTAAACGAAAGAGGTATTACGACCTGGGTTCCAGCAAGTGATGCGTTTTCTGATCATCGTGGTGCATACCTATCAGGTTTATTCGGGGTCATCAAACAGGGTAAGTATACAGAGAGTGGGGAACCTGTTCTTCGTGTTATAACAAACCTCATCCCCACTAATGGGCTGTTCACAGTGTTGCGGGGAGATATTGATTTTCTCCCTTCTGCAACGGGATGGCTCCCGATTCTACTTGAAAGTGGGGATGTAGTGACATTGAATCAATGCGATATGGCGAGCGCATTCTACCTTTTCCGGATCCCTGAACAATGGCACCCATTTTTCTGTCTTAACTTTGTCACAGACGGTGCGTGCATCGGTCTGGAACCTGGGAAATTGTTCAGACCGACAATTCGGGTATTACCAATGGGATGGAATTCCTCTGTTGGAGTTATGCAACAAATTTCAAGGGAGATATTGTTGGGCCATGGCCTTCCCCCCGAACAGGAGTTTAGGAAGACGGGTCCCGTTCCATTGTGGTTTGCCCAGGTGATGGAAAAGACGACCCCTACTTGCAGCTGGTGGCAAGTCTACTTGGACAACTTCCTCTCGGGAGAGCGACATGACGGAGACGGGGGAGAAGATGGGCTCAAGTTACACAGCATGGCGCTACAGGCCTGGGAGAGCACAGGGGTGTTGTCAGCCTCAGACAAGCAGGTCTTGAACTCCCAGTCAGTGGTTGAGTTGGGAGTGAGGTTTGACGGTGAGCGAAGCCTGCTTGGCTCCTCTGCGGCCAGACTCCTCAGAACGATCTGGGTGTCATTATACCTCTTGAGAGGCGGCCGCTGGAGTCAAAAGGAAGCTCAGGTGGTGTTGGGTCGTTGGGTCTTCATTTTGCAGTTCAGGAGGGCCGCAATGTGCGTTCTGTCAAGGAGTTGGGCCGCTGTGGAGACACCCTGGCCAAAACCTGCGAGCAGGAACGCTCTTTTGCAGGAGCTGGTGAAGTTGATATGCTTGGGGCCGCTGTTGCAGACAGACTTGACGGCCCAGTTCGAAGAACATGTGACGTGCTCAGATGCCTCCGAAACCGGTGGAGCATCGGCAGTGAGCGCGGGTCTCACCTGGTCTGGAAGGTCGCTGGCGACAGCCCGGTGCGACACCAGGCTGAGACCTTTGGAGGTGCCGGTGGTGGTGCTTTCAATCTTTAACGGCATAGGCGGGGCCTTCCGCTTGTACGACGTGTTGGGATTGATCCCCCTCGGGCGGGTATTGGTGGAGCTTTACAAGCCCGCCAACCGGGTCACGCGGACTGCTTGGCCGAACGTGGTCGAACTTCATGACATTTGCGGCCTTACAAAGGAAGACGTGCAGAAATGGGCAGCTATGTTTCCACGGGCGGTGGAGCTGCACGTGTACGCTGGTTTTCCTTGCGTGCACCTCTCAGCTGTCCGCGCTTTCCGTCAAAACCTGGCTGGCGAAGGGTCCAATCTCTTCTGGCGACTCTTGGAGGTGCTTGAGTGGGTCGCTGAAGTGTTCACCCCGTTTTGCAAGGTCAAGTGGTGTATCGAAAATGTTTCGTCCATGGACGAGTCTGCAAGGAAGGCCATATCATCGGCCCTGGAGGTTATGCCTATAAAGCTTGACCCCTCGGACTGTATGCCTTTCAACAGGCCGCGGTTCGCTTGGAGTTCGGTGGAGCTACATCAGATGGAGGGTGTCACGCTATACACTGAATGCGAGTACGTGCGTGCCTACCTTTCGACTGGCGTGGAGGTGGATGCAGCCCAGTGGATCAGACCAGGTTGGAAGTGGCATGGTGGTCAGCAAGGTGTGAAGTTCGCGACCTTCATGAAATCTATTAAGCGGCAGCGACCTCCACCAGTGCCGGTGGGTTTGAACAAGGCCAGCCCTGAAATGATTAGCATGTGGGAGAGCGACTCTTTCCGCTTTCCGCCCTATCAGTACCACCCGAAATTCTGGCTGGAAAAGCATGGCGCTACTCCCCGGCTTTTGGATGCAAGCGAACGTGAGCTCTTGATGGGGTTCGGAGCTGGCCATACGGATGCCTGCCAAAGCGCCAGTGTTAAGAAGCGGAGCTTACAAGATCATGAAGACATCAGGAAATCATTGTGCGGGGATAGCTTTGCGATCTTGCCATTTGCGGTGATCGCTGCTTCCCTGTGCGAAGAGCTCGTCCCGCGCATGCCGCCGCGGCAGATAATGTTGCGGCTGGGACTTGCCCCTGGGCATTCGGCGCACCCTTCCGTGGAGGTCCCGTTGACAAGGCTGCTTTCTTATGGTGGAGATACAAGCCGCCCCTGCGCTGGCATTGACCTGACCAAGCAACTTGGCCTTACCGTTAATCATACTGGGGCGGATGTTCGGGTGGTTACTGGGCAGGTTCTAGGACATCGTTCACCCACTCATGCATCCGTAAGAGCATGGTGGTGGCAGTGGAAGCAGCTTTTCACTGTGAGATGGAAGGGGTCTAGCCATATTAACTACTTGGAAATGAAAATGATCTTCCATACGCTCTTGTGGCGATGTCGGAATCCTTTAAGTGTTAACAAAAGGTGGGTTCACTTGGAGGACAGCATGGTATCGTTGCTGATATTAACCAAAGGAAGAACCTCTAGTAAGCTTCTGCAGCCGTTATCCTGCAAAATTGGTGCGGTTCAGCTGGCCATGGGTGCGTACTTGCTTCATGCGCACGTTGGGTCTGATGAGAACCCCACAGACGCAGGAAGCAGGAGCTAGTGGGTACATGTCTTGCCATGCCGCGCAGCGGTGCTCGCGTGCTGCTGGCAGGCAGGACACGACGAGAGCGTCAGCAGCTTAGGGCAGGCATCAGTTTGCGAAGCTTCACAATCAGTGATGCCACGCGACGGCGTTATGAAGCCGCAGTCGGCCTGATTCTCCCCTTCTTAGAGGAGCATGGCTTGGTGGATTGTGACCAGCTGGTGTCAGAGTGGATTGAATGTCAGTGGGTGCGTGGGGAATCAGTGAATGTTATCGCTGACTGCCTGAGTGGTCTCCATTTCTTTCTCCCGGAGATTAGAGGATCGCTGCGGCAGTCCTGGCGATTGTTCCGTTCCTGGCGGAGAGTCGAAACCCCATGCCGCGCTCCTCCACTCACACCGGAGCTGGTCAAAGCAATGATTGCCAGAGCTGTCGATCAGAATCATATTGCTTTCGCTACAATGCTCGCAATTGGATTTCACGCCCTTCTCCGGACGGGAGAATTGCTTGCTCTTCAGTTCCAAGACGTTGAATTCGCAGATACATGCGGGGTTATCACCCTCAAGAGCTCTAAATCAGGGCTCCGTCATGGAACTGAGGAAGCTGTGGCCTTACGTGATGGTCTCACGTTGTCCCTGCTGGAAACGCTGTTTTCCGTGCAGGAGCATGGGCCTGGCAACAAGCTGTGGCCCTTCTCGGCACAGTGCTTCAGGGAGACCTTCCAGAAGTACTTACGATTCTTTCGACTGTCAGGTCTTTCCTTCAAACCTTACAGTCTTCGTAGAGGAGGAGCTACTTTTTTATTACAATCCGGCACACCCTTGGATGTGATATTACTAAGAGGAAGATGGCATTCTTTGTCTGTTGCCAGACTCTACCTAGAAGATGGCATGGCTCAAATACCAGCCATCAGGATTCCCCCCGAAGATCGTCCAAGGATTGCGATGTGGGCCGCGCATTGCCCTAAAACGGCCTTTCGGCCATAGGTGGGGCCGTGGAGGAGATGGAGCCCCAGAAGGTTAATTTGATGTGTTTAAATGAAAAATTCATGGCCATACCAGTTGGCTTTGTTCTGAAAAGTGGTGTCCCATCAGTCCATACCTGTTGGACCTGGGCA
>Ga0126342_10017218_pt1:0-10000 | contig 12523 bp, 13 predicted proteins | sample Cyp1metagenome_FD_92528 | JGI IMG/M metagenome (GOLD analysis project Ga0126342, IMG submission 92528) | Coral microbial communities from Lord Howe Island, Old Settlement Bay, Australia - Cyphastrea 1 metagenome | ecosystem: Host-associated > Invertebrates > Cnidaria > Coral ...
GAGCCAAAATGGCATTGAGATCTGACCCTGATCCCAATGAATGCTCAATTCACAAACGAGCCCGATCGGGCACAAGATCAAATCAATTCCTCTCACAGATCTTTCCAACTCAGTAAATAAAAATCCTTCCAATCAAATAAAAGAACAAGAGCAAGGAGATGACGCGATCGCAGCAAGTGCCCCGAGCTGGAGATTGACCCACTTATTCCTACCAACCAACCGTCAATAAGTGATCACATACATGAAATTACATGAATATTTATCACGCCACCACTTAGCTGCGGTGCGCATTCCATCCTCCATGAATTCCATCACTGGGTAACAGAACTCATCGCAAGCAGTAGCCGGACCATGGTCTCCAGCCAACACCTTGGCTTCAGCCATTGAGAAATCAATGGGGAGATGATGATCATCCATTGGAAGGTTCCCCGGGTTCCCCTCAACTTTCGGACCACGAGAAATTTGCCAATGTTTGCGTTTCGCTTTGGGTTTGTGGTTTCGCTTGGTACTTCAAATTGATGGCGAATTGAGGTTCTGGCGAATGAGACGATCGTGTATCTCTGAAACTCTCACACGGTCATGTCAGGTCACTATGGAGTTCCAGATCTTTAAGGTTTCTCCAATTCTGCAACACCAAAATCTATCGAAATCTATCCAAATCTGGGTTCCGGTCGCAAGTGAAGCCAATCCTAAACTGACCCGTCGACCCATGCTCTGCGGCTTCCAACAATAACAGGTAGCGCCTCAGGCGGCAACCTGGCACGTGGCGCAGGCTTCGCTCTGGTTCGCCGAAAAAGTGAAGAAACCAACTTATGCGGCAGCAACAAGCATTGACAAGCATCTAAAATCACCTAAATTGTCCTGAATGTCCTTAATTTATCAAATCTGTTCAACAAATTATCTACCAACTTCCGGATTGGTCTCCCAAAAAGCCTGTCATTGCTGGCTTGTTGTACGATGTCCCAAGATGTCCCAAGCCCACCTGGCAAGAGCCTTCAAGTGTTCGACGAGTGCCTTGTCCTTGGTTCGTGGATCTAAAAACCCAGGATTAACGGACCCACCATGACCAACCCCTCCACGGAGATGACAAGATGTGGCTGGAGACAAAGGGATGTTGATCCAAGATGTCCCAAAACAACTCTGGGATTGACCCGGGCTGGATCTTGAAGGGCTTGACCCTGGATTGACCCATCGCGAGTTGGTCGTTGAAAGCCACGTGTTGACCATTTGAGGTGGCCCTTCATCAAAGTCAATGCATTTCCATTGTTGTGACCTCCATATGTCCCAAAAAATCCACGACCCATGACTTGTCGATCAAATTTGTCAAATGTCAGGAAGATTTTTGGAGCATCGGTACACCAACTAACAGCCATGGCTGCCATGGCACAAGAAGCTGCAAAGCCTCTTGACTATCGTGTGTGGTCTGGCGCAGGGTCTTGCTGGGCAGACTATGACTATCTGGTTACCAGGGGTGAAGCAATGATGTCGAAAGCAACTGGGAAAAGTGTCTTACAAGCAAGCCGAAACTCGGTTTTTTTGAAACCAGTCGAAACATTCCGTTGCGACAACATGTCTATGCACATCTGATGATCCAACTGCTGAAGGAGTTCCGACCCGGCCTCCAGATGTAGGTAAGTAAATACAGGAACGTCTGCGTGGATCTCCTGTATGTTGACCACTGACACTGGTTCTGGGAAGGTCGCCACTTTTGAAACACCCGCACGGTGTCTGCACACATCACCCACCTTGAAAACACCAGTGAACCTGGGAGATATCGCTAGCCGCTATGATATTTGCGAAGATCACCCAGAAATGCATCCACATAAGACAGGGAATTACACCATGTCACACCATGTCACACCATGTCACACCATGTCACACCATGTCACACCATGTCACACCACACCAGTCATGCTAACGGTCCTGAAAGCGGAGAATGTAGTCCAGCAAATGTTGGTGCGGACGTTTCTCCCCGACGCAACCACGGCTTCCATTCCTCCATGGGCGTGGTTGGGACAGGCACCCCATATTGGTGGCTCCAATGGGATCCAAAAGTGTGGAAGCTTGCATGGAATCATCCAACATCTCTCAACATCGACGAAAATTTCAGGACAGTTGCCAAAAAATGATTGATACATCGATGGTTTTCCACTTAAATGATCCTGGAAAGGAGCTTCCACATTTGCTCCAACTGGGTCAATTTTTCTCCAACTTTTTTCTTCTGTCTTCTCAGGGCGTCACTGGGTATCACTGGGTCCTGTCTGCAAAGGTTTGATGCCATTCTTTCTGGCTAAAGCAATTGGGGTCGATTTCCAAAGAAGGAACCACGCCTGGCTTTCCACAAGCTGCTGGGGTCTGGGGTCAGCAGAAAGCTGTGATGCTCATCCCATCGGCTGCTTTTCCTATTGGTTTAAGTGGTTTACTGTAAACATGTTTGAACCAACTACCAGGTTGGGTAAGAATGATCATTTCACCACGTATCTGTCATACATGTTTGCCGGATATATCTTTGCCGGATATATGTACCAAACCGCGGTTTTTGGTGTGCAAGAATCCGATGCATCGCAGACCATCGCGCTTCACAAATCCTTCCAAAACCACTATCTTTCAGGAGGGATGACATCGTTCAACCATGTTCAACCAATCTATGCTCAACTTCTTAAGATTTCTTGGGTGACAAGCCCCCGAAAATGGTGCAGCTACTGACTTGCTGCTCAAAAAAGGTCTCCGAATGAGGATGTCCCAGTCATAAACTCACCATGCGGCCAGACTGGGGTACGTAACCCATTACTTACCCATAAAGATTGCGAGATGCAGATAATGATACAGCTCGTGTCGCCATCTACTTGGATGTGCGGGCCCCACAAATCGGATCCGTGGTTTATAATCCATATATATATATATATATAAATATCACGCCTATAATCCCATCATCATCAGTGGGGATATTCATGGATAATTACAATAAGATGCAATAAGCCATTTACCAAGTGGGATGCCCTGGCGGTCATCGGTCATCCCGAGTCATCCCAGCAATGGAGGTCACGTCAAAATTTCCTCGGCATCCCGGCGATCAAACTGATTCAAGTAGTGTCGGCAGTGCCGGGTGCCCAAGATTCCTGGACATCACCGCGATGCCGACGGATGAAACACCAGGAAAACCGGTTTTTGGGGACTTCTGAATGTCTTCGTTTTCAGTGGTTCCAAAGTGTTTCCGATTTCCCAATGTGAATTCCACCGAAGTTCATAAACCATCCAACAAGTCATCGGCATTTTTATGGGATTTCTACCATCCCCAGTCATGGTAGTTGCCCAAATTACAGGGCTAACTCTTCAGGACCCCCTGGTCGACCAGGCACCGTTGCAACCGCTGGCCCCAAAGAGCGTAGTATAACCTTGGGGCCGCAGACTCTCCAAGGGCGCCAATCCGACGGAAAGTCTGGTTTGAATGAAGAGAACCCTGGATTTCACGGTGTTCCTTTTGCCGCGTAAAGGTCAAAAAAGTTCTCTTTTAAAAAAATGTACATAATCTACAGGCAGTGTTCTTGAAGGGAGGCATGCACAAAAAAACATCACAAACACCTGTGTTTTTCAACTGCACACACAAGAGCATTGTAAGTTGATAACAATGTATGGTTTGTTGCGTCCAGCCCAAATTGAATGGCATCCATTTGTTTTAGCTTGTTGTGTATCAATCCATAGAAAAGAAACTGTTTGGGGCTCTTCTTCTGACGGTAAAACATATGGTGATGACAGCGTTTGGGAATGCGATTGTGTCAATGTGTATACATATAAATATATACATATATATACATAAACATATTTACACATTAATTAATCATATTTACATTTATATAAGGATATAATTACATGTCTAACCAATGTATGAATATCTGGCTGAATTATACTAATTCACTAACCTGAAAATCGATGAAATAAGGCCATGTGGGGATGATTCCACGAATCCTAACCATCAGTCCAGTGACATCACAGTGAGGTCAGTATAATTCACCCATACATATTTTAGCCCATGGATATAATGGACTCTAAATTTAGTCCTCATGTATAATATACATATATACATATACATATATATATATATATGCATATATATATATATATATGTGTACATATATATATATAGTATATAGATACATATGTATATAGATACATATATGTATATATAATTATATTGATATATTGTTATATATATATGTATATATTGTGAATAACCAATGTATAAATATTATATGACTCCCAAGCCATCTTTCAATTGACACAACGGTTAACTCGCTCCTTAATTAAGGGCGGAACCATGGGCCGAAGCCACGTTCCAGATCAACCGTTCCTGGAAGGATCATCTGGGAAATCCCATGGGAAAGTGTTGTGTTCCATGGAAACCCCCCAAAGTAATCAGAAAAACCAACTGGTTAAGTGGTGAAGGTTTTTCTGCTATGATTGAAGGTTGATTGAATCTCTCGATTCTGCAAAAGGCTCACCAGGATTGTCACCAATTAACATGATTAACATCTGGGGTTTTTCTGAACATGGAGTACTTCGCGGTTCCCCAACTTGATGGTTCATCATCACCTTCCCGATGAAAGTTGCCATTTGTTGGGTGATTCTTGGACGAACCCGTAGTGGGCCATGATGGACCTATGGAGAGCATCTCTACAAGGTGGTGCCCCATAGTTAGCTAAGTTGGTTTATAACTCCCATAACTATGGTTTATGGCAGATATAACTATAGTTAATGGGGTTTATAAACCAACAAACATCACTGGGGGGCACCATCCTCTATGGATGTGTTTGAGTTTTCTGGATCTGAAATGATCTGAAGAGGATTTCTCAATGTCAACATGTTGCTAAGGATTTCATGCCGGCGACAGCTGGCTCCTCAGGAACCCCCTCCAGGACTGTGTGACAATCCCAGGTAGCCTCGTGGCATGTCGAGTGGGCGGATGTTTATATGGGGGGGTTCTATCAATGGGGGTACCTCAATAGCTGGATGGCTTTTTTCATGGAAAATCCCTTCAAAAAATGGATGATAACTAAGGCTACCCCTATGACTTAGGAAACCCCTATATTGCATTTATATGCTTTATTGGGATGGCTGGCATTTGGATCTATGGCTACATGGATTTTCTGCCATTTAGCTGATGAATATCCAGATAGATGTTTAAGAGTATGGACAGTAAGGCTGCATAAACAGACCTTTTCTATGCCTGGCCCTTTCATCAATGCGATAATCCCACAAATAAATGCTGAGTTTGGCGATGGTGTTCATTCCAGCGATGGGAAAGTAATGGTCATTCGAGACCACCAACCAAGTCCCACTTTCTCATGGTGATATTGTTGATACATAGTACTAATCAATCCATCCAATATGGCGTTTCCAATGGGTTTTCCAGCACAAAGATCCGTCCCAAGCGGGAACCAGACCCGTCTTTGGGAGTCCCTTTGTTGATCGTAGCTGAAACCTGCAGCTTGGCCGTGTCAGCACTTTTTTGTACCCTGTACCAAAAAGAAATTGGATGAAATTGGAGGGTTGCTAAAAATCAAGAATGCTACACCATGCTCAAGACATAAATCATCTACCCTCTGGTAATTTAACATAGCTATTGAAAATGGCCATATATAGTGAGTTTTCCCACTAAAAATGGTGATTTTCCATAGCTATGTTAAATTACCAGAGGGTATAAATGGGGAAGTTGCCATAGCTATGTTAGTCGACCTGAGTTTCCTACCACTCAGAGCTGGTAGCATATTCGCCGCCTGCGGTGGATCCAGATGTTGCGGTATAAAATTGCTGGTCAGCGGTGGTATTGGTGAGGATGTATTATATGCAGTGAATTTTATCATGTATATATATATATATATATATATATATTATATATATTATATATATATTATATTATATATATATATATATATTATATATATATATTATATATATATATATTCTAATAATTACATACATAATTTATTGATGTTTAGATGGTCATAAGCCACTTGAGAACCAAACGCCTATCACCTTTTTCCCATTCGAATAGGCCCTGTTTGGGGCCAAAAACCCCATCCCCAGTCCCACCGTCATCCACCGTCCCACCGTCCCCGAGAACAGAGAATGCAGTAGAGCCAGGTCAGACACCTCAGAGCTGCTCCAGCGCCGCACGGCAGATATGGCATGATATGGCCACTAAGTGGAGCTAGACCGTACTCAACGACACAACGACACGGGGGTGCAGTTCCAGTTGCAAGTGGTTTCCCAACTTATTATGCGGGTTATGTCCATTGTCAATCATTGTCATACATACCCATTAAATCCCATGAAGAAGCCCTAGCCTGCACCAGCAAGGTCAATTCGGCGCCCGACCCGCCAAGTTCGTAGCTCCTATGGTCGCATGGTCCGGATGGTCGCGCGTAACGTGCGACCCTTGGACCCTTCCAACCCACCAAAAAAGGTCCGAGCCAAAGGCGTCCACGACAGTTTCTACGCTCTTCCCCCACAGCTTTTCACCCAATGTCCGAGAAATTGCATGAAATTTTGCTCCATTTACTGCCATCATTTTCAACCTACTGAGCACACCTCTTCTTGATAGCGTTGCTGCCGCAGAAAAGCCATAGTCAAAGGACAGTAGGCCTTGGTCATGCAACAATGAGACACAGTATCTGTCCGCACTGTGGCTGAATCTCTGATGCTCTTCCTGCCCCTGAGGCACCTCAAAAGCAGCCCTGGAAGCACTTTCCAGCACCAAGAAGTACACCGAAACACCTGACATCTTCTAAGACCATTGAGATCTATGCAGGGAAGACCCACTGAGTCCGCGAGATCCATCCGGTAGATGAAAGGAATTCGCATAGATTTACATGTCCTGCTTGGAATGGTGAAAAAATGTGAGTCATTCATGATTGCTTGACAGGTTGTATCCCAAGGTGCGTAGCTCAACCTTGTGCCCCAACACTTGGCTGCTGTAGTCGGTGTCACCAGGAGCAGCACATGTTTGGAAGGACCCCCTTCTTATTCACTATTCGCTGGCATCGTTGAGGATGATTCAATGGTCTATCAAAAAAGTCGTTGAAATCCCCTAGACTCTTGGTGGTTCTGATGGCCACAAAAGCCACACATCGCCAAAGCTAGGAGAACCATCCAATGCTGATTGAATCCCCATTCTTCTTAGTTCAATCGACATGACTGTTGATTAACATATTGCATTTGTCTGAAATGGGCAAACTAAAGCCCCATTGCCCATGATTCATCATAAAATTCCCATCAACAGTTGCAATTGGCTGTTTTTTTGCCTATTCTTGGACAGCCACATCCATGAATATCCATGAATCATGTGTGTTTTCGTTGGTGAAATGGGTAAATCGTCACTAAATCGCTGGTGAAAAGTATCCCCATGTTAACATGGTGATTCCTCAGCTATCCTGCAGCTTTTGCGATCTCAACTCACCTCCCAAGAAAGTCCTGGGAAAATGTCCCAGCCACTGTGCTTATCCTATGAAATCCCATAAAATTGCACATGAATTCCTATTCATTCCCTCTTAGAGTCTTAGAGTTGATGGTGAACCTCCAATTCCAACCATGGTTCCCATGTTCCAAACCTCCATTTAGTGTGGTGATCCCAGCAAATTCTTCAAAAATCCCATTCAAAAATCCCATTGAAAATCGCATGAAGATCCCATTAAAACCCCCCATTTTCTTGAAAGTTTCCACCTGCACCGCGGGAAACGCGGTGGCGCGGGTCACGAGTCACTCGCCCCAGCTTCGGAAGCCGCTGGGCGTCGAGGAAGGTGTCGCCGTGGCGACCTTGGAAAGACATGACCCAGTTATAACTGGTTGGTGGTATACCTACCCTACCCCTGTGAAAAATAATGGTTAATGATGATGGTTATTATATGGTTAATGATGGTTAATGATGGTTAATGATGGTTAATGATGGTTATTCTATGGTTAATGATGGTTAATAGTAATCTGGTTGGTGGTTGAGCCCTACCCCTCTGAAAAATAATGGAGTGAAAGTCAATGGGAAGGATGACAACCCATATATGAAATGGAAAATAAAAGCCATGTTCCAAACCACCAACCAGATATAGTTGATTTACCGTTTTTAAAAATTGTGATTTTCCATAGATGTTCGTTTACCAGAGGCTAACCAGCGATTTTTTTGTGTTTCGCATGGATTCGTTGAAGGATCTTCTTATGCGGAATCAGTTGTTGTTTCACAAAGATCGGATGTCGCTTCTGTAACCTTGAAACTAATTTTGGCAATCAACTGACTGGAAATGGGTGACAATTACTATCAATGGGGATAATCATCATGTGAAGATACAAGAATCGTCATGGTCTTACAATCACTATTAAGTACGGGCTGGGAGCACTTCATCCCTTCAATTGCACTTTGGTAGATATTCTAACCATCAATCATTTCAGCAACGGGAATTGAGAGTTCTAACCAATACAAAACGGGTTTTGCCAACAAATATTGATATTTTTTCACAAATTCCGGATGGGTCCTGTTTTTCCCGCACCCACAAATCTTGGTGCTTCCTGGGCCGGTTCCAAGTTTTAGGTTCCCTGGCCTCAAGTTTCTACTCGCCGGGGAAGATGAAGATTTCGAAAATGGTTTTACTCAATGTTTTATTCAGTTTATTCATGTTTATGCTATTCGTTTTTGTGTTCACCAAATGCTATTCGCTTTTGGAACGTTCACAAGCGTAGGGTTTTGACCCCCAAAAATAACCAACACTGGTGAACAAAATACCAGGCTTTGGGTGGAGGGATGGCACCGGCACACATCGCGGTCAATCTCAAAGAGAAAGATGTATGTATATAGATACAGAATGATACGGACAGGTTGCAGCAGGTGCAATGAATGGTAAATATATAGTTAAACAATGTTTACAGTCCTTCCACCTTTCTTTACAGTGGCCGCACTCTGGAAAGAGTGTAGGTTTGCAAGGAGAGTTACTCACTAGGCAACGAGAAGAGCGGACCAAATGCATGGTGTTTCACCGTTATTTTTACACCTCCTGCATGATCCCACCCAAGTCACACAACGAGTCCCATTGCATCCCTAACCGGGGACCCACACGAGAATGGTACTGACTGGTGATCTGCACCCTGTGAGAGATGGCACAGGAATCGTGGGACTACAGAAACGGATTCAAGTTGGTTGCAGGAAACAAAAATCACAGGAAACTGGGCATTTGACGTTACAAATTTGTATCTATTTGGGACGCACGTTGGTTGAGTGGATGAAGTGCGACCAACCAGCGGGGCGAGAAAAAAATGATCAGTTTACCGGCAATGTTTAGCGGGCCGGTCAGCCAGATATCACTGTAGAAGCAGTCAACTCAATGATCATGAACAGTAGCATGGAGTCTCCATTTTTTGGTGAAAACCCCAAGTCAAAAACAGTTGACTCATGTTGATTTTGCTGGATTTCGGCACTTCCAGAACGGGCCACGGTGAAAGGTTCAACTTACTGGGCCGGCCCTGAGGGGTCCCCTGGGTCCCCTGGGTCCTCTGAGTCCCCTGGCCCTTCCCATCCGAGTTTCAAAGGTAGATCTTTAACAGAAACATCGCGCAGTTTCACATACTTTTTGGATTCTTCCAGAGAGGCCTGCGAATCGACAAAGACCCGTTGGGACCCGAAGACTGATGGGGGAAAACCAGCTGGTTCCACCATGAATTGGTGTGTAAATGAGTCGTATAGAGCTGTATACATTTTCAGGGACCTTAGCTAAAGGCTAGCCACCGACCCATTGTTGCTTGTGAAAATATGATGCGCCCGCGACCGGATCCCAACCCACAGATCTGGTCTGGCTGGTATCCGTTTGGTTTTATTATTCTTATTTGACACCCCATGCCAACACTCACCCACAGAGAAACGCAAAGCATTGGCCACACACTCCATCAGATAGCCAAAGCATCCGTTAGATCAATCTATTTCCTTCCATGTTTGGCTGAAATTTCCCCATTTTTTTTGGTAAAT
>Ga0126342_10017219_pt1 | contig 12523 bp, 12 predicted proteins | sample Cyp1metagenome_FD_92528 | JGI IMG/M metagenome (GOLD analysis project Ga0126342, IMG submission 92528) | Coral microbial communities from Lord Howe Island, Old Settlement Bay, Australia - Cyphastrea 1 metagenome | ecosystem: Host-associated > Invertebrates > Cnidaria > Coral ...
GCAACACTTGCCGCATCTCGCAATTGGAAAACAGCCAATCCGAAGCGCTTGGGCTGGAACTTTGAGTACCTGCGCGTCGCTGCGAGTCTGGTAGATCAGAGAAATTGAAAACACATGAAAATAAATTGGGATTACAAATGAAATATGATTAATATACAGAAAATTTGTGAAAATAGTCATTTCGAAAATGGATTTTCGAATATGGACCTGGATGCAGGCGCCTACAAATTTGGAAGGCAGATGTATGGAAAATTGTGGCCTTTAGAAAATTAAGCACCGGATTTAAAACAGCGCGCGTCACTTCTAGAAAGTCATATTCTTTCTGAATCATTATTTGAAACTTCTATGACAGAAAACTGCTATTTTATAAGGGTACGCCAAACATATTGAAATATCCTATAATCAAGTTCAAAACGCCTAAACCAGAATTGCGAGTCTGGTAAATCTGAGAAAATGAAAACGCATTAAGATAAATTGGGATGGGGTTATATAATAATGAACATATAGAGAACATATGTATAATGTGAAAATATGTGACGCATTGTGACAATATGTGAAAATAACAATTTCGAATATAGGTTTTCGATGGTTTTCGAATATGGACCTGGATACAAGCGCCTAAAAAATGTGGGAGGCACATGTATGGAAAATTGTGGCCTCTAGAAAATCAAGCGCTGGATTTGAAACAGCGCGCGTTACTTCTAGAAACTCACATTCTTTCTGAATCATTGTTTGAAACTTCTATGACCGAAAAACTGCTGAAGTGAAAGAAATGAAAGAAGTGAAAGAAACTGAGGCGGTACGTTTTTGTACAGAGTTGCAGCATGCTGTACGGTAACGACATTTAAATGTGGGGGCGGGTCAGGCTGCGAAGCCCCGGAGGTAGTATGAAATACCAGCTCGTATATTTAAATGATTTTAAATTTTAAATCTAGATACCGTGCGTTTGAATGAATTGGATTTCGTCTGTTTAAATGGCCGGGCGGGCCAAAGAACATTCCCGGATATAGTCTAAAATACTTGTTCGATCTTGTTCGTATATTTAAAAATCCGTATATATAAATATAGTTACCATAGCATGTTGAGCATTTTTTTGGAAATTCATGTTTTGAAGGGTCGATCAACAGCCACGGTTGAACTGTTTTTTTTGTGGGTTGTCCTGGGCGACTATTTAGGGAAGATTTAGGGAAGATATGCGTTTTCGAAAAGCTGGGTCGAAAAAATCGAAACTTCACACTGGTTTAATTTTTTCGACTTATTTCATGAGAGATGTGGCGCTGGCGCTTTGGTCGCAGAGGCGATTTTGGCAGCAGAATCGCACTTTGGGCATCTTTGGGGTAATTTCGATGGTATTTTTGTGGGATGTTAATGGGATGGAATTTCGATGAAATTCGAATAATTCGAAGAATTCGATGGGTTGGATGTTGGGCTCGTTTTCAAAAATTTTGATTTCGAAATTTCAACATTACACCATTCAAGCAGGGTGATGTTTTTCTAAGAAGAAAATCGGTCCATAGCTTCGAAAATGCACTTCTTGGAGGGTGCCATTTTTCTAGGGTAGCTCGAATTGGTTTGATGTCTGTAGCTAGATTTTCTTGGGTCCCTAATTTAAACAACATTCATTTTCTAGTAGAAAATCACAGGCCCCAACCGGACCCGGTAAACTGCCACGAGGTTTATTTATATATTCACTCGTATACAGATCATATATGCGCATATGTGTATCTCATATTAGGTTTATGTGTGTATTTGCCATAGGTGTATATACACAATATATGTGTATATATATAATAAATACATAAGGTATCCATCGAGGATTGTCTACTAGTGACCAACCAAGCATTGGAACTACCAATCTCTCCGTGAAACTGATAACACGTATCTCATCAAGTGATTGTCCATCTTTTAACAGGACTTCAATCGGAGATGGGGGCCAAAAAGAATGAACCTATATATATATATATATGTTTTTTTCATAAGAATTCATGATCATTAGAGTTGATTTTTGTTCCAAACACTTTCAGCAATCAATTTTGTTTTCATCAAAACTTGACAAATGGAAATTGAACAAAGAAATCGAAGCTAAACTGAGCGGCAAAGCACATGCCACTTTCAGATTTCAAGTATGTGGCTAGATCGCCTTTTCGCAACACTGTCTGGTTTCACAGCGATCAAAGAAAGCCTAGTGATAAGGATCATTTCTTAGCTTCTGCGACCAAGGAAAATAGCTGAGAAGCTCTGGGGAGGGATTTTGCCCAAGAAGTTCTTTCCCTTCTACTTGCTGCTGGTCATGGTTGCTGGTCACTTTACCAACGAGTTCTTTGTTCCTAGCTCAGACAGCTGAATGGACACGCAGTTCTAGCATTGAGACCAGCGTTTTTTTGCAGGAGTCCAGTCTGGTCCAGTCTTCAAGAAAGCGCAGCAATCATCCGTCTATATCCGTCTATGACAGTAACCGTATGCGTATCATGAAGTGGAGCTGCGACAAAGTTGGTAAGCATGCAGAGGTTATCACAACTTGGCGGCTTGACGCTGGAGTAACGGGAGTAACGTCAACAGCAATCAGTAAGTGCTTTCGGACTCTCTACTCAGATCAGACAGTTTCAGCTGTTTTGCCCTAACTAGAGCTGTGCAAGGCTTGAGGAGCATCCCTCCCCTTTGTTGATCAGGTCAAGTCAAAAAAGGTCCAGCAGTTCAGTGCTTGGTTGGCCAGAAAACTCGCCGATTCCACGAAAGGACAGGCCGACACGGGCCGACGATGGTCAGAAACAGTGCCGCGCTACACAGACCCGTTTTGTGTAAGCAATACGATGCAATACGGCAATGTGGTCTGCCAGAGTCATGTTAGCCTTTGTGCGGGAGAGTTTCTTTCGTCATCTACTGTTTTATGCTTTGGACGATATTGGATGATCAGTTATTTGCCTTTAAATCTTTACATTCCTTTGCAATCCTCTGCATTTGTTTGCATTTTGGCATCTCCTGTGCAGGAATGTTGAGTGATGCTGTGCCGAGGGATAGCTCAATGGAAAAGCTTGCAGGAGCGTAGGCAGGGCTTCTGGATCCTGACACAACCTGTATGTTTCATGCCATATGCGCCAGGTCTTGTGCATTTCATTACTGCATCTTACGAATTCCAAGTGTTAGAGAAGGTTCCAGGGGTTCAGTATCATGTCCCAAGACAGCTACTGTAGAAGTGAATTTATTAGGCATTAAGATACCACATGTACTGGGCAGCTACAAAGCTCTCTTGCTTGTGAAGTTCCATACCCCTCACACGCTGAATGGGTCAAAATTAGGTACCCCAATAATTGGATGGTTAATACTAAACTAGACATTCACATCTGTGGTCCCCTTAACGGTCTTCCATTTTGACCCACATCCAAGTTGGATCGATAGATCTAGACGTATGCAGATACATAGTGTATGTGTACCTGTATCATTACCACATTATATATACAGGTATAATGTGTATATATATAATTATATATATATATGTATTATGTATTATGTATTATGTACTATGTATTACGTATTACGTATTACGTATTATGTATTGTGCGTGTGCACACATGCACGTATATTAACACAGATGCATCGGATGCGCATCATATACAGGCACACATGTACGTATGTCCTTTATGTAATGTCATGCAATGAAGCGTTGATTTTGGTAGAACTGGAAATATTAGTGTTGAGGTCAATGCACACCTAAAAGTAAAACGACCGGTAAAGCAGAGTCATGTAACGTAAAGTCTGTATGTGTGTACATTTGATAAACATCACGATTATCCTTCTACAATGATACATGCACGGACACAAAGCAAATTAGCCAGTCAAGCTGCACAACGCAGGTTGCTTCATTTGGGAGTGAGCCATTGTACAGTTGCAGCTCGAACATCCTACAAAAGGCATGACTTTCAGAGCTTGCTCCATTGACCCTTGTATATATCCCCTTGTCATATTTCGCTCCAATGCCAAGGCCAATATCTTTGGCATGTGTTGCGGGCCCGCTTAGCTTGAACCACAGTACTTTGGGCTTTGGCTTTAGGAATTTCAATCCTCAAGCCTCTTGTGCTCTCAGTGGCTTCCGCCATATTGAAGTTTTAGCAGGAAATACTTTCAATGTCATGAGGTTAGAGACAGGATTCGGAAACTCGGGAGTGGCACAGTGCTGAACTTTTAAATTCAGCTGCCCGAACAGGTTCCCGTGTCAGCTGGGAGTGTCTACACTGTAGCATCACTCACAGCAGGCACTAGACCCATACCACTCACAACGCTGTGAGGCAAAAAGTGGACCAGTCTGAACAGTAGCACAGCACGACCTCTGACTTTGACCAGGTATTGGCCACTTTGATGAGTCCCCAACAGACAGATCTTTGTAGCTGGTCATAGTTGTAACATGTTCGACACATACTCGTACCATTTTTCTCTCTTTCGGTCAAGCTCAATGACAACTATTTGGTGACTTGCGATCATTCTATGTAGATTGCCTTTTTGTGTGCTTCGGTTGCCGTAGTGCTGTCTTTCTATTCTTCTGTTGTTTCTATTCTTCCTCGCTGTTTGGCAAAGGATTCCAATATACACTGATTTCCATCGGGGCTGGGTCCACAGATTGATGGCTCGAGTAAAAGTTGATTCAAGTGCCATCGATACCCCAAAAAAAACCGCCCTCAAAACGAAACGTTTTTTGCAACACTAAGATATCTAAGATGGCACACAGGGGTCTGTGACACGCGTATCTCGTGTCGGTATAACCATCAGTCACATTTAGGTGGCATACATAGGGTGGCATGTTGTGCCATCTTAGTCGAGAATGAGACCCAGCAAGTTTTTATTTCCCCAGCATGTTGGAAAAGACCAGCTGTTAAACACGAAGCCGTCCAAATAAACACGTTTCCGCTAAAACGACCCAAAAGTGCCATTTTCGAAATTTAGTAGTCCACAGCATCGCCTAACATGGCATCAGAACAAATTTGGGCCGCCTAAAAAGTGGTCAATATCTTGAAGTTTCCTTTGTAAACCAGGTACCATTTTGTCAATGCGGAGGTGGACCGCCCCAAAAACTGGCGTTGCAAAAATAAAAATCTCAGGCCATCTCTTATTGCGTCTTATGTGAAAAAGGTGGTTTTGAGGTGCTACGCTTCATTTTTTCGGAATCGACGTGCCTGGATGTGCCGTCTTAGTGTTCTGTGGCAGCTCCCCACAGGTGGTGTTGAAAAAATATCTGGCCACCCAAAAAAGTTTTCACCCCTTGCTGGTTCCTATGTGAAACAGTCGGTTTTGAGGTTCTGCTGTTCACTTTTTCGCAATGGAAAGGGAGGAAAAAAAAACCAATCACCCAAACGTGGTCCATGTAATAGTGCCTCCTATGTGAAAAAGGTAGTTTTAGCAGCAGTTTTCATCTTTTTCGGACAGGATGTGCCTGGATGTGCCATCTTAGTCTTAGTGTTCCCTGGGAACCCCCCGGCAATCCCCCAAAAGTTTCCAAAAGTGGCTTTTGATAGTTTTTGCATGTTTTTGCACAATGTGGCAACAAGATCGGAAAATCAGGCCGCCCATAAAAGTGCTCAATCTCTTATTGCGTCCTAACTGAAAAAGGTGGTTTTGAGGCGCTACGCCTCATTTTTTCGGAATCGACGTGCCTGGATGTGCCATCTTAGTATTCAGTGGCACCCCCCCCCAAGTGTTGAAAAAAAATCAAGCCGCCCAAAGGCATTTCACCGTTTTTTGGTGCCTATATGAAACATGTGGTTTTGAGGTTCTACTGGCCATTTTTTCGGAATGGAAAGTGCCAAAAAATCCGACGCCCCACACGTGGTCCATGCAATAGTGCTTCCTATGTGAAAAAGGTAGTTTTGCAGCAGTTTTCATCTTTTTCGGACAGGATGTGCCTGGATGTGCCATCTGAGTGCTCTCCATTAACACCCCAAAACTGGTGTGTCAAAATGTTACAAAAATTAAAGAACCAGGCTGCCAAAAACGTGCTTAACCCATTACTTTGTCCAATGTGAAACAGGTGGTTTTGAACCGTTACTTTTTGTTTTTTGGATTTGATGTGCCATCTTACTGCCCCAAAACCGGTGGACAGATGGGAAAAAGAAACTGCTGCTGCCCAATGTGTTTTTTCAACACTAATATGGCATAACTGAGTTTCCTTGAATTGATTGCGGCAATTCTGCTATTCCTATTGGGTCAGGCACGCTAAGATGGCACATTCAGGGAAACCCACCGAGTCAAATGCCATCATTTTTTTTTTTGGACATTCGCTCGAAATGCCATCTTATCTTGCGCACTCAAGATGCCGTCTATTCGTGGACCCCTATAAGATCAGTGTTCATAGGTGTAGCGTCAATGGTTGTGAACTGTGTTTTTGGAGTTTCACACTTTCCTGGTAAGACACCGCATTTGCAGGCAAACTCTTTATCATTACTGCACGCAATCGCTTGGCGACAGCATCTTGGCTTTTCAGCCTTTTATTTGATCCACACTAAAACCAATTTACGAGCTAAAGACTAAAGCCTTTGATACTTCTTGATTCGGACTATCTCTTTAGTCTCTTGGTAATCATTCGATTTTAATTTGGAGGCTGATTTTAATTTGGAGGCTTCATTTGTTACGCCAGATTGCCGATCATCTAGAGTATATAGTCATTTGCCTTCCAAGAGCAGCAATGGCCAATATGTCTAGAGATGTTTAGCCAGGTTGGCTTTGAACTTCATTATGGACTCTTGGAATCTAAGGCGTTGCTAGAACTCGGTCATGAGTCTCTGCCTGAGTCTGGAAAGACGAGCAAAAGAAAGCATGTCCAGTACAGTAGTCTGGGTCTTATGAAGTCTTTCACTTTTCCCAAGGAATCCACGCATGTTCAAGATGTTCATGGGGCCCAGAACTTCTCTGGCCATCACACACCCAGAACTTGCCAGACAAGTCTTGACGCGTCCAAAGGCCTGAAGATTGTCCAGTGCACCAGCAAAATTTGACATGATGAACTGCAATGCCATGCAATGCACGGTGCACTTCGCCACTTGTGGCAGCTTGTGTGAAGGACTTTCCCAAGGCTGACAATGATGCAATCGCCTCGAAGAGCATCCAAGCATGTCTGAACTACACCAAGGATAGATTGCTCCCATTGTCCTGTGAGCGAAACAGTCTTTAGACAATCTTTTATGTTTTTTCTTATCGCATATTATATATGTCTTATAGTTCTTTGAGAAGCATAGGTTTGTGTTGGATGTGAAGGTGCCGAGCTGTTGCAACAGAATTGTAGCTGATACCCAGAGATTGGTGATGACGGCTAGCACTGCCTTGCTGTGCCACCATCTGTGCCACCATGTGTGCCACCATCTTGTCACATTTCTTTCATTTCATTCTGCTGCATTTTGGGGATCGTCATTTTTTAACAAAGTTTGCTTCAGCAAAACTTCAGCATCCATCGTGGATCCTGGGATCCTCATTTCGACCCTTGGAAGGACGGACAAAATGCATCCATCGTGATGACGAATGGCGCTCAGTGGCAGGCCCTTCGCAGCTTGGTGAGTGAGAAGACACTTGCTCAGGACAGACTACATTCACTTGTTGCCCAAGCGTATGTTCTAACCTTGCAAACAAAACAGCGGAGATCCTTTTGTTTTATATGATATGTTTGAAAAGAACACCACTTTATTCCAAGCACTGTAAAGCGTTTGCCTGGAAGTGTCTTAGAATCAAGGCAAGCCAGTGGACCCGACCTTCGAGAAGCAGGCCGTTCAGCTTGTCAGAACTTGCCTTGGTCTCGTAAAAGGCACATTGACTTCGTGCAGATTGAAACACTGACTGATTGAAACACTGACTTCGCGCGGAGGCGCTGAGAAACTTGGTGCCCAAATTCAATGAGGCAACCGACAAGCCACTTATCTGCATGTGCAGCACCTGACCACATCCCATTAGTGCAGCTTTGTACTGCAAGTCTTGCCCTAATTCCAAGAAAGTGGTGCCTGATCGAAAAAAGAGCTGGTGCTGACTTGGAAGCTGTCGAGGTTGCTGGATACCTGGAGAGGTTGCGAGCAGATTGATGCCAAAAGAGATCCTTTGCCCAACAGTGCTTTATCAGGAAGGATTCAGAAGCAACTCAGACAGTACGCACGATTCGACACGGCAATCCTTGTGTTTCGAGTGAGACGTCACCAGAACATGGACAGTGACTCGAGTGACCGGAGATGACTTGAGTGATTCGTTAGCTATTCCATATGGTTTTGGATTCGACGATTTCGACTTGCCCCTCCCGAGGACATGTCGCGGTACGCCTTGGATGTGTTGGGCTCCGCAATGCTTGGACAGGGCTTTGGCGCCATTGATGGCAAGTTTGACGACACTTATAGGCGGGTTTGGCACGGCTTGACAATTTGTGAGGTAGATAGCTTCAAAATGCTTCAAACGTGTGCCAAAGGTTGGAGATCCCCTCCCCCTTCCCATTGCATTTTGTTTGCGTATTTTTTCACAGAGCTTTGATCAATTTTGATCAGCTCTTGCGACATCTGATTTTGCACTGCAGGCATTACCAGGTCGTGATGGCAGAGATGCTGAACCCCCTCTACTTGACCTTCCCAGTCCTGGAGAGACTCCCTTTCCCGCGAAATCTGCGGTTCAGGAAAGCCGTCGACCACATGTACAAAGTGTTGGAAGGTGCTACGCTCCAATGTCGTATACACCAACACTCTTGGTTACTGTATCGTGTGTCAACACGCACATTGTGCTGTAATGTGCTATATGCTTTCATAAGCAGTTTTCGTGTAACAATAACATGACTTGTTCCATCACTATTGTACTTCTGTACACATGTATATACATTAGTGATATGATTATTGTCATTCTCACTCTACACATTTGTACGACTGCTTGTAGTGGTGGTGCTATGCTACTGATGCTGCGATTGTGACAGTCAGGATGAGAGTTAATTGGGATATATGGGTACATAGAATGCTTTCAATTTGGGTCAGTACGTGACTTTGCAGACCTTTTACTAGCACTTTTGCAATGGTTTTTGCAAGTCTTCAGACGGTCATAGCATCAAGACTTAGGTGCCGTGGATGCACGGATTCAGCAGCGACGCGAGCAGATGGAAGCGGGCACATTTCGGGATGAGCCACAGGACATGCTCGACATGATGCTTCCAAGCTTCCAACAAGACTTTTTTGTGCATTTTGTGCATTGTTCCCGACAGAATCGAAACGAAACACATGCTTTCATGCCTTATTCTTATTGTTCATCATGAAGACTGGCCACAGTAAATATGAGCCGTCTACAGAACCCATTGCTTCGTGTTTCTGGTTAACTCAGCAAGGCTTGGTTCCGGCCTCGATCCGAAAGGACTTTTGCAGCGAGCAGATGATGTGTTGATGCTGAATGTGCAAAACTATGTAGTTTTATTCTGGTCGCTTCGCGACGACCACCGCACGCACCGGAGTGTTAGCTCCGAAGTTCCAATAAACCCAACATATGTTCTATGTTGGGCCTTTGTAGGGCTCATTTTGAGCGGTGTTGGGCCCATGTTGGGCCATGTTGGGCCTATGTTGCGCCCATGTTGGCCTATATTGGGCCTGTGGTGATGTTGGGTTGTTTGGGCCTATGTTGGGCCTGCTGGGTGTACGTCGGGCCATGTTAAGCTTAAGTTTGGCAACTTGGCCGACTTAGGCCCCTTGAAAAAAACGTGGAAAACCACATGATTCAAGAGCAATAAAGGTTCCCCCCTAGTTTAATCTCAATACTTATTGCGATTGCTTCCATGCGTGCACACAAAAAAAGCCTCGGCACCTTCAGTGCGGGCGGATTTGTGCGGCAGTGCTGCACTCAGTGCCACTGTCACTACACATCAGAACCCAAACCGTGAATTTCATGAGTGGCACGAAGCACAATGACAGTTCTTTATCTTCCATGGGGAATTGCTGAAGGGGAAAACACACAAACACATGTCCAGGCCAAAAACATTGCAGAGAGAGAGAGAGGGACAGACCGTGAAGGAGTCCTTCCAGACGGATGTATGGTGCCTGCACTTTGGATCTTCTTTCTTGCCGGTCATGAAGCTCGGCTTTCACGCAAAGTTCCACGTGATTACCAGTGCAAACACCATTCAGCACAACACCTCACAGCACTGAAGCTTCCACGGGCCTTTCATGGCTGCTGCATCTCTCAGGATACCACGGCAGTTTCATTGGCATGGACCATGCACTTTCTTGCAAAGCATCCTGAAGTACAGGAAAAAGCACGCCGCGAGGCGGAGCCTTGTGATGATGCATGTCCTGGGTCGATGCAGCCACTTGTTGAACTGCTGGCTTGTGTCCCGATGACTTTTTGGGAACCCAGAGAAACTCTCACTCAACAGCAAAGATCACTACAAGATACTACAAGGATATTAGACAAAGGTACATCGAGAAATTAAGTTTAATCGGATCCATATGGGTCAGTGCTTTGGAAACCTGCAGATGTTTGAGGCCTTCGATGTTCTGGAGGGCAAGACTGATCCAGATGCAGATGATCTTGAGAGAGTTCCATACATCAATGCAGTGATCAGCGAAAGCAACTCGTCAAAGAAGAGCCATGTTTGAAGAGACTGCTGCAGTAAAGGTGCGGGCTGGTGCGAGAACAAGTCCAGAGACATGCATCCGGCAGTAAATCCCATCGATTGCACTGATCTTCGAATTGGGGATGTGCTGTTTGTACCTGACACAGGCCCCCAAGTGACAATTTTCATACAATTTCTATGTAGTATATGCAAAGGTATGCAAAGTAATGTGAGGTAAGGTGGTAGTAATGCAACGTGAAGCTATCCGATGTACAGAACCGGGCTGCACTGTCATGGAATGTCATGCAATGTCATTTATGCACGTATGCATCGTAGCAGTAGCAGCATACATAGTCGCACCATGCAGTTTGACGGAGTTTTGGAGTGCAACCTGAGGCCTCCGTTTAAGGCCTCCAGTCTACAATCTGATCTCTCGGGAAGCAGCAGTGGATACAGAGCTGGACGGATATGCTATTCCCAAAGGGACAGGTACCTTGGACATGTTCGACACAAACGGGTCAATTTCGACGAAGTTTTATGGAAAACGACATGAAACGACTCCAAGCCGCACAAGTTCAGAAACCAATCAAAATACCTTTTCTCCTGCGCAGTGGTTGGCTTTCTTGGCCTGAATATGGATTCCTCAAAAGCACTTTGCAGGTATCTCCCTGCACATCGGAGCTATCAACAGACATCCGGAGGTCTGCCACTCGCACTTGTGCTCATCATTCCGGAATCCGATGCATCTCATTTTGTACTTTAGGGCCAGATTTTGGGTTGCCATGAAGTGCTAGGTCTGGGAGAACCCATTGGACTTCAATCCAGACCGGTTCCTGCAAGATAAGCTCCTTGGAAGAATGTTTGGCAACCTGTGATCTTACCCTTATTGGTGCATGCGATGTCCCAGGCAGCCAAGAGTCTTTAACTACCTCCCATTCTCCGCAGGACAGGAACTCAATCAGCTTTGAGTATTCACGCGGTAAGTTAGAACATGTTAAACTAATTTAACATCTAAAAGATGTTATATCGACTATATCGATAGACAATTTTGCCGCTGTCAGCTTGCCTCAGTTGGTTGAAATGTTCTGCACGGATGCCTCTTGAGGACCTCGCCGGTGCTTGGGAGACAAGTTTTCTCTGCTGGAGCAGCGCACGCTCCTACTGAAGCTTCTCTCCTGCTTTGAACTACATCCAACACATTCCAACACATTCCAACACATTCACATGCAGCACATGCATGTCACAAGCACTCCTCGTGTACTGTTGCTGATTGCTGGCTGTGGACTTTGAGAACGTTCTCGGAATGCTCTGAACCGCTTCTGCTGTGAGGTTGCTCACGCAGTTCCAGGCCTGATGGGAAGTGTGGAGTAATTACCAGCGGCAACTGCGCCAGCCCTCGATAGGTCTTACCAGATGGCGACATGGTGATGCAGGAGGATACATACTCGAAATCTGCAATCAGCTTGATGCTCCTGCAGCCAGAGGACAGGCACTGGTTACGACTGTTGACACTTGTTGCTTTGCGTTGTGTGACTTGTTGGGACTTGTTGGGTTCTGGTGTGGCATCTAGAGGTGAGCAATTTGTGACTGGACAGTTGCGGATACAGAAAGTTGTACCAGCACTAGCGCATGAAGCAAACATTGTGAACTGAGTGGACCCTGCCTGAAATTGTTTCGAGACTGGAAGAAAACTGACAAACATCAAAGGTCGCAGAGTGTCACTGTGTTGCTGATCCATGCCATATTCGCATTATTCGCGTCTCTTGGCTGAAGGGCTTTGTCAAGCATGGCTGTAGATGTCAGTGATTCAGAAGATTCGGAACGATCCAAATCTGATCGTCCTGGAGTTACAGTCTTGGACCAAGACGATGATAGAGTGCCTACCGAAGACGAGGTTCTAGAGTTTGCAGAATACTTGGGAATTGACCTTGAGAAGGAACAAGATTTGTTGTGGATTGCACGGGAGGGTGTGGTGGCGCCAGTGCC
>Ga0126342_10017220_pt1 | contig 12522 bp, 9 predicted proteins | sample Cyp1metagenome_FD_92528 | JGI IMG/M metagenome (GOLD analysis project Ga0126342, IMG submission 92528) | Coral microbial communities from Lord Howe Island, Old Settlement Bay, Australia - Cyphastrea 1 metagenome | ecosystem: Host-associated > Invertebrates > Cnidaria > Coral ...
GTCGTCGTCGTTGTTGTCGTCGTCGTCGTCGTCGTCACTCCTGCAGTTTTTTTCTCAGTCTCGTAGTGGCCGACAATCGTCAAATAGGTTGTGTTTTCACATTTTTGTGACACGTAAATACCGATGTTCTTTGCGCCGCGGAAACCCAAAACCACGGTATTTACCTTGCTTTTTTTTGCCTCTGGTAGCAAACATCATGGTAGTTACAGTGTTTTTTGGCCAGTGCCCAGCAAAAACATTTGTATTTACGCAGTTTTCACCATGTTGCAAGAAGTACTTTTTCCATGCCAAAGGCACAAAAACACTGTGTTTTGGCTCTTGGCACGCACCGAAAAAACAGCAAAAAGTGCCCAACATGGCCTCCAAAAAGCATCTTGTAATTTTATCATCTTTTTTTGACCCCCAAAAACGGCAAAACACAGCGGAACTGAAGGATTTTGGGATAAGTTCGGCGGGAGGGCATGCTAAAGCTAGGCTGCAAACTACCACACAAACAGCAGCATCGCCGGATTTTTTGGGTCACCATAGCCAGACCCCCAGGAACGTCTCTTCGAAGAGGTCAACGCAGCGGACGGCCTCTTCTGGTCGTGGGGGAAGCTCAAGGAGATCGAGAGATGTGGGCCATGCCCAAGGCTGAAAAAATGGGGTAGTACCCCCTAAATAAACTGGATATTTCAAGGTTTTCAAGGGAAAATCTATGGACAAAATTACCATTCTGAATAGGTAAAGTATCAAAATCATGATAAATCATCGATTTCTGTCGGTTAGGCTTCCATGGCGATGCGAAATAACCAGAGGGTACCCCCTAAATCAACGGGGTGACCATCACTTTCCCTATTAAAGATTGCAGATCATTTGGGGGTTAAATCCATGTGAATCCCACATTTTCAGACACATCCAGTAGTTTTCGGATGATGTTGGTCAGTTTTCATTTTTGCTGGTGATATTGGTAATCAACCATGCTTGCTGGAGAATCCTCCATTCATAGATGAATTTTCCCATTGGAACCTCCATTTAGTTTTTGCTAAGCTAACATAGCTATGGCACATCACAATTTTTAATGGGTAAATCAACTATAAATGGGCCATTTTCAATAGCTATGTTAAATTACCAGAGGGTAAGGGGGATTTCCCAATGGTAGCGTTTGATTACCGGCTTTATTTTTGCAAATGGATCGAGGCCTCAGACCTGGGACACGCTGAGCGCCTTAAGAGAGCAGGTTCCGATGAGAAACCGGGGGGATGGAGGGGGTAGACATGGGAAAACATGGGCAAAGTGGGGAAAACATTTGGAAAAATGGTAAAACAAAGGGGAAAGTTGGGAAAAAGAAGGGGAAACATGGGGGTTAGTGAGCTGAAGTTTGGCAATAACAAACAAACAAAACCATGGACATTGATCGACAGAATTGGGATTGAACCGCCAGGAATGATTTGAAGCGACCAGACAGTGGATTTCACCAAGCGAAGACTTGGGATTCGAACCACTCAAAATGGTGAGTGATCCCTTGACCCAAATATCCATTTTCTTCCTTGGATTCTCAAGGTCCCCTAGAGCGGGTCCATGGTGTCACCTTTGGCAAAAGGTTGAGAGCATGGTGCCAGCGCGAAAACAAACAGATGAAGGCCGGGTTGGAAGGCTTCAACGGGTACAGCTCCAAATCGATTTTGCTGACATTGAGCTGATCGATGGTTGGAGGCTAAGGTATAAGGAGGGTCCCCAAGTAGGCAATCCGTTTCAGAGGAAAAATGCTGTTCTGTACAAATGCTGCAAAGCAAACACATATTTAGGAACGCCCAACAATTTACATAATTCACATACATCACCCAGAGATACACATCCATCATATCATATCTATGTTTTTCTTACTGGTGTTTAGCAGGGAATTTTCGGGAATGATCCATAATCACTAGTAATAATCATCCCAGCAACCCCCATTGCCATCCATTCCCTGCTAAGCATCCAGGCGCCAAGATTCCCACTTTCGTGCCGCGACCGGGACGTGGTCACGCGCCCAAGCCCAAGGCCGGTGTTTTTTTGGGGGAAAGGTCATGATGGTAATGTTGTGAAGCCAATAATGTGGGTAAAACAATGCATTTGGGGATGGTTTATACCACCTATAAAAATGGTGATTTGGGGGATGGTTTATTATTGTTTTACCCACATCAAACATGGGGTATAGTATAATATTGTTCATGGTGATAGTGAGATACTGTTAGTGCTGGAGATAGTGGGATAATGGATGATGATTAGTAGTAAATTGATGGAATCATTTTTATAGTGCAATTTGATGGGATTAGACCGGTTACATCACATTATTGGATTATGTCAACCAATGTCCTTTTCCCATTGGTTGGTTGATTAATAAAGGGGTCTCCCATTTTTCACAATCAGTAGGTACATGATAATGAAAGGTATACCAACCGACTTGATTGATAGGGATTCCCCGTTAATGGATTAGGATAATCCCAACATTTTGGGTAGTACAATCTAATCACCAACCAACAGGGGTATTGAATCTCTGGATTCAAACCAATCAACCATCGAATTCCCAGTTAACAAGTGAGCAGTGTTCAAAATCCGGTTGGCTGATGATTCGTTCGGGGGTGATTCTAACTAAAATATTGGGAATTGCCACAATCCATAATATGAAGGGCTTATAATCCCCATGGGTTACCAAAATCCATTAATACTGTGGATGGAAGAAATCCTGCACCACCTTGGATGGTTGAAACCCTAGTAATAATGGGATAAACCATATATCAACTGGTGCAGGATTTCGCAACCATCCACAGTATCTCAAATGTCACATTCCATGAGCGGGAAATCCTAGCAGGTGGAGCCCCCCTCCGCCGCGGAGCCCTTGCCGCCTTTGGAGTCCCTGGGTGTGCCGTCCATCAGCAGGCCCCAGAGAAGACACGGTGGTATATCTCCCAAAATGGCTATGGATCAATACCTATGAAAATACCATTTTGAGTGGGTTACCCTCTGGTGAACTAACATAGCAATTGAAAATGGCCCATTTATAGTGGATTTTCCCATTAAAAATGGTGATTTTCCATTGCTATGTTAGTTCACCAGAGGGTATTCACATCCAGCTATTAACCCAGCTAGTTTGATGTGAACAGAAGGGCTACTCGTGGAATTTTACCGTCAGTGTGGTGATTTTTCAGTGACAAAACAAGCTGCTGTTTTGCTGAAAACGCGACCTCTTTTTCAATCAGATCCCAATTTTTCTGGTTTATTGTGGTTTATAGACCTCCATTTTCCTTGCTTCACCTCCCATGTTTGTAGCTTTGATCTAACTTTCCCTGACCGAATTCACAGTGTTGTGTCTCAAATTTAGGCAAACATCTCCGCCAATATCATCATTTTCGTAATGAAAAACTATGATCAACAATTGGATTTTGACAAGCCAGGGGATCAACCGTTGGATGATGATCAACCTTAGGCAGGGGTTGGTAACTATCCCATTTTGGGTATATAAAGGACATCACCTTATAGTAAGTAGCCATTTGGTTGACCATATACCATTCATGGTTGGGTGATGTGACCCATGGGGACATCAGTCATGACCCATGTTAGGCAATGATAATGATCAACCGTATGGATCTTGGGGGTAAAATGCCGCAGGATGCGGCAACAGCTCGATCAGTTGCCGGGCACGGAGCCTGGCGTTGGGGCCTCCCAGTGGGGTGAGGATGGAGGAACCTGGGAACCCGTAAGAGATGGTGAGATTAACTAATAGACCAGAATACTTTTAAGAGTTCATATCAAACAAGATATGGGTAACTAATCAAGATATCTAGCTGAAAGACGGCATACCAACATTTTTGAATGGTGGTGTATATGTGTATCTTTTGATGTTTATTTTGAAACACAATTAAACATGATACATACTTACCAATCTAAACAATCGTGATCATGGAGATTGAAATGGATTCTCGTTTTGAGTACCGCCGTGATTGTACCTAGTACCTACAACTAGTAACTAGAGAGAGAGAGAGAGAGATGGAGATCTTATGAGATCTTAATGAATCAAAATGGTGATTTGCTTGACCGGAACTAATCATGAGAAACAACAACTTGGATGCTTGTTTCACGTGAAGTAATTATATCCCGTTGCCATGGTGAATTTGACCAACCGAAAAGGGATTTACGATCAACAGCAGTGGCGACATGACTAAGACTGGTGTAAACCAGGTTGGTGCATTGCCAACAACAGGTAATATGTTGTTTTTTTTTACTTGGCAGCTCATGTGCAAACAATTTTTGGTGATCTTTTGCAGTCGGATCTCCCGAGGCTGAAAAACCAGCGGAGAAGTTCGAGGTCATGCGGCAGCTTGAACGCGCTGGTCGAACTGCTAGGCCGGAGTTCGTGGACTATGTGGACTTGGTGACTTCACTTGTCCAACTTCAGGGGGGGAAACTGAGGTCTAACCTGGAAACCTGGAGTTTTTTGGATGTTGATGGGACGGATTTTAGATGCGTTTTTTTTTCACAGTACATGCATTGTAAGTCACTATACATAGTAATATATACACAGATATGGGTATGAGTCAAAACCCTTGTACCCCTAGTGAACCCTAAAATAGCTGGTAAATGGATGTTCATCCCCCAAAAAATGTAGTTATAGGTATTGATACATCTCTATCCTATGAAACACATAGCTACGCACGATTTCATGATTTGTGTCATTGTGCCTGGTCCATTGCCACAGGCAGTGCCCATTGGAGCGTTCACCGGTGTGGTGGATGGCCTACGAGTCCGTAGCCTCAGATGGAACTTGCGGATGGCTGGGTGAGTTGATGTCATCACCTGGGGGTGAGTCAAAACCTATTAATACCATTTTTAGGGGAATGAACATCCATTTACCAGCTATTTTGATGTTCACCAGGGGTACCAGGGTTTTGACACACTGCCACCTGACTGATCAAAACTGGAGCCCATCGAAAGTATCGAAAGTGCGGGAGTCGATTCCCATGGATGATTGAAGTCATGTTTCCAGCAACTGGAGCTGCTAACTCGTGGAACATCATAGATAATCATCTACTTGTAGAAATCCTGGATTTTGCCATCCAGGATAGAGGAGAACTTTTAAGCCATACAGCCAAGATCCATCCTTGATCATTAATCATTAACCATAGTCATTCATGAATCCACCATCATTAACCACAGCTAAGACTACTAAGAATATCATCCGCTTGAATCATTGAATCGCCCCATAGGACGGTCATGGAGATCGCCCTGACGGTGCCCAGCAAATGGGCCGCCACGCGGCAGCGCAACGGCCTGGAGCCAGTGCCCTTCCTGGCACCACCTGAGGCCTTTTGGGGTGATCCAACGTGTGGGGAAACGGCCACGAAAAACGGGGGAAAACAAGGGGGTAATATACCCTGTGGTTATGACTAACAGGTAAACCATCTATAAATGGGATATTTTTATGGGATATTAATGGGAAATTCATGGGATTTTATAGTGAGTCAATGGGATATTAATGGGTAATATACCCTCTGGTTATGACTAACATAGCCATGGTTTTTCGATGGCCCTAATCGAAATAGATTCGGGTTACCGTTCTTAATAGCATGGTGGATCTTTCAATGGCGAAGTGTTAAATAACCAGATGGTACCATGAACACATGGGGTAATTGACCACTTGATGATTCTTTATCTCGCCATTTTCGGGAACCCTGGATCATTTGCAGTGTTGGGAACCCTGAAGAATGAAGAATGCAGGGGTTTTGAGCAACAAAATGGGGATATCATGGGAATTTGTGGGAGAACATGTGAATTCATGGTCGGCTACCCATCCACTTCTTGGGGGATGTACCCCTCCTTGGCGGTCGTACAGGATGATGCTTCTCCCGGAGAACTGGAGCAGTACAACCTCAAGCTGGAGGCCGGAGATCATCGAAGCACGGTTGAAATGGGGGTACACCGCACCTGTTTGGGCTGTGGGTTATAGTTTGTGAACATTGAGTGGCCAAAAATGAGAGAGTTTGCCACCAAGAAAATGCCAATTTGTGACCCATGGGCCCATGGGCCCATGGCCATATCATGTGCTGTTTTTTTTTCTCGTGGCCTTGAGACAGTGCAGCAGCGGCAGGAAAGAAAGTCAAAGCTGGCGCCGGAGGAGAAGGAGGTCTGGATGACCTGCAGTGTGAGATGATTTGAGTATGGTACGGTCACAATTGGGTGCCGTTCAACTTAGTTACTGTAGTGAAAATCAGAACGACAAACATCATTTGAAAAAAAACTGTGGGTCTGTGAAGGGTCCAGAGATGTCCAGAGCTTTTTTCACCATCAACATGTGGAGAAACGGCAGGCTGAAGTTCGTGACATCTTCTGCCGCGGCTTCGCAAAGAACAAGCCGCTTGCGAAGCAAAGATGGCAGACTGATCCCCCCGCTATGACCAGTTGGTACTACGGTACGCAGAAAATCCATGGAATTTATTTCCTGAAATCTTCCAGCCTTGAAGCCTCCACCCTGGACTCCAACTTCCCCGTCTTCATCCACAACTCCAAGGTTTGGCCCGGCCTGTGGCAGGTTTGGTGCCCTTGCCTCAGAATTTGGCAGTGCCCATGTTCATTGGAATTATTGGACCGTCTAACCAGAACAACTCTTGTCAGACCTTCAATTCTTTTTTGCCCAGTGGATTTTGAGCCAAATCATCCGTTTTTAGACCAGTTGGATTTAGGCCACAATCATCGTGCCTGTTCCCAGGCTGTGGCCAAGGAGGCCAGTCTGACCACCCGCATGACCCGCGCTGGCACCTTTTCGTTGGGAGATCGGCTCAGGTGGGGCGCCCAACAAATGAGATGCCAACTTGGGTGGCCATGCCTAAGGATGCTGAGATATCTATTTATCTATCCATCTATTATCTCATCTATCTATTTACTTTATTTGTTTATTTATTCAATTTGCTAATAAATTAGTGAACTGATACCTTTATATATTTGAATATCGAAGTAACGTGCAATAAGCGCAATTCTTTTTGGGATAAATGTCCAAACAGATACAACAACTCTCTGGCACTTCGACAATTACTTGTCCACAATGTGTTTCTTGAGGTATCACCCTGAAACATTTCTGACAAGCAATCCCAAATTAAGCTGATTTCTCCCCTGATTTTTCCAAGTAATTGGCTTCAGAAGCTGGGTAGCTTCGCGCTGAGGCCACACCTGGGTCGCCTGTCTTCGGAGGCCATCGAAATGGCCAGTAATGCACGGGGGCCTGGGCTGGCAGTGGAGCTGAAGGGCCCGATTTTGTCAATGACATCCCTTCTTCACCCTGCAGCCCGAGGTTGTCCTGTACGAACTGGACATGGGGTGAGCCACGTGGGATTGATGGGACTGCTTCTCATATTTGTCGAAATTTCAGGTGGAACATGAACAAATTGCATTCCCCAAAAGGATCTTCCCCCTTCCAAATCATCCAAATCATCCAAATCCAGTTTTTGGGGGTTCCATGGGGTGTCCAAATCCATTTTCTCTATGGATTCCATGGCGGATATCCCATGGGTTGCGCGATCCTGGAAGGTTCATGGTGCCGCCGCTGGCTTCAGATGGCGAGGCTGCGCATGAAATGGTCCAAATGGTCCATAACCATGGTCCGATGTCAATGATCCATGGGATATAATGGACATATCCATGGGATCCATGGCATCAATTATCCAAATGGTCCAAATGGTCCTTCTTACATGTTTATTATTGTTTGAAACAGTGTTTCCCATGGATTTTCGAATATTTTGGAATCATATCCTCATGACTATGACCCCAACCAGCTGACACCAGGAGCGTCCTTCGCTGATTCTGCAGGGTAGCGACTTGGAACTGCTGAAGCAACGGCTGCGAGGTGGGAAGATGTCAAAGATGCTACCTGCTTCCCTCATGTTTTTTTTCGTTCATAGGCTGCGCGGAGACCAGTTTCAGTTGGTGGAACTAGTCTGGAAGTATGTTGGTCCTCTGCCCATGCCTATTCTTAACTGGGAATTTCATCACCCATTCTTCATCGTTAACCAAAATCATACTTTGTCAATGATATAACCTTTCTTCATCCTTGATCCTGGTTAAGCATTCAGTTAACCATGATACCATGGTTGTCGCTATAGTCATGATGAACCACCCATTTGGTCCCACATTGATCCGCCCCGGTGTCACCACGGTGTCCGCGCCTCGACAGGTGTGGTGTCGGTGCTGGAATCCGTGCCCCTGGCGGTGCTGGTGACGGTACACCTGGGCGAGCCAAAGCCGGACAAGTCGGGAAGCCTTGGGCATCTGAGTGGTTTCATGGGATGATGTGGGGCCATGATTGCCAAGCATTTGTGATGATAAGCCCACATCAAAGAGGGTCATTTGAGCCATTTGGATCAACTAGCATAAGCCAATTTGGATGGTTTGCCAGCTGGATTTCTTACTTAGTTGGCTGTATCTTAGCTGGTTGGTGACACACACACACATATATAATATATATATAATATATATAATATATATATATATTATATATATATATTATATATATATATATATTATACATATAAATTATAAACATATGCCAAATGTGGGACGTTCCATCCAAGATTTGCACCCCTGCAACCGGCCCAGGCCCAAAGAAGACCCGGAGGCCGAGGTGACCGAGCTGCAAGAGGTGCAGCTGCGCATGGCCGGCCTGGCCACGGTGGAGCCCATCATGGAGATCCTGCGGGAGGTCGTGGGATCGGCCGCCACCAGCTGTGAGCCGGGGAAGCTCAGGGGCGCTGTGGCTGGGCTTGGCATTTCTTGGATAAAAATGGAGAAAAGATGGATAACATGGATGTATTTGGTTGATCTGGTTGAGTCATGGTGAGTGTGAATGTATTCTTTTTGATCTGTTTTGGGGAAAGGTGATGCTCACTTGATGAGCATGTTTGCTGCCAACCGGAAATGAATTCAAAGTTTATAATGTAAGTAGAACTGTGGAGCTTGTATCTCTGGGCCAAAAGGTTCCGAGCGAGAGTTAAAATTGTCAAGATGGGTTTGTCTCAACATTGTCATGTTAATGGGGAACCTGATGATCAGCCATGGGTCTTGGAATACACCGATTTTGGGATGTGACACACTTCTTCCGAGGTTTGTTCCTCACGAAGTGTTGCTGGGCTCCAACGCGGAATTCGCACAGAAGGTGCTGGTTCTTTGGGCGTCAGGGAGATTTGTTGACTGTTTTGACAAAAGCGGGGGACTGCCAGAGGACAGAATGGTTTTGGAGGTTGAGCTGATGGATGATGTGGATAATAGGGGGTCACCATTGGACATTCGCTGGTGGATACGGGCTCTGCAGGTGCGCAATGAAGATGTCGAAGGAAAGGTTTTCTTGCTGGAGAACATGTCCGCCGTGGCCGAGGAACGCCCCCCATGCAATCTCCCTGACAGATGCTGGTACTATACCTGTGGGCATCTTTGATGTCTCTGAACTACTCTGAACCATCATGGATGATAAGATGGTATTTTGATGGTTAAGTATGAATTGATACTTTGATGGTTAAATTATGTTAGTACTTTGATGGTACTATCCTTGATATCTCCCGTGTAGAAATTGATACTAGCTCCACCGCAGTAGCTTCTGTCTGGCTGCATCCTGCCCACTCGCAGGAGACGGGCGTGCGAAGGACTTGGTTTTCACCACCACCGGTGGAAGGGTGCGGCGCCTGGCGGTTGCGAGCTGCCAGCATGTCACAGTCGGCACAGCCACTTGCAAAGCACCCAATGGTTTAAGTGAACATCTACAGGAAGCCATGGATTTCCAGGAGACTTCCGGGAAGCCTTGTTTTGCAAGTTGTGTTGTTGGTGGTGCAGCAGACAAAGTCTGTCACTTGACAAGTCAAGGCAAACAGGAGAAACTGAGATGGAGGCGCAGCTGGCTTGGGGTTGCTGGTCAAACCGCTGGACAATGAGGTCGGCAAATTTGTGACCCCTCACATGTCGTAGTTTTCCGTAACTCAGATAGAAACAATTTCAAGTTGTCCTGGAGAAGATTCACCACTAGCAGATATGAACCCTGGCTCATCTTGTGGGTCAGATAGCCTCAGCCTAGAAGTTAGAGGTCCCCATGTGGTGATGCTGCAATGTGGTACCCCGAACAAATCCAGCGGAGCGTGGTGTTTTCATGAATCCCCCAAATGATGAATTCAAGTATAGTTTATCAATGGCTTTACCCTATCAATAGATTGGTCGGATTGGTTTGTTGACCCATGAACATCCCATCATTGATGAAGATTCTCCGATTTTGCTGGATCATCATTTCAGGATATTCAATTCTTATGATGGATACTTAAGATCTACCATTTTAGTTGACTAACGTGCGATATCTTGGCTGAACCGGCCAGGTGGCACTTCATCGATTGCCGTGGGCCAGCCGCGAAGGTTGGGCGGTCTGGGCACTCAGGGGACTCAGGATGACAGCCGATACTGAGGACAAGAGTGATACCCTCTGGTGAACTAACATAGCAATGGAAAATGGCCATAGAAATAATGGATTTTCCCATTAAAAATGGTGATTTTCCATTGCTATGTTAGTTCACCAGAGGGTACTGAAAACCATTGGATCTTTAGGGTACATAGCCATACATAGCCTATTTGCAGACGAACGCATATGGCACAACATGTTGTAAATTCTCGCACCCTTGGTGAACATCCCACAAAAAAAACAATAGAATCATCTGGTATGGATCAAAACAGGGTCAAAACTTGGGATCCTCGGGATCCTCCGTGTTTTGGGGGGATGAAGATTTGGATGCTACGAGCAGGGAAGGGGTTTTTGATCCATAGCCATCTCGAAGCAGTCGAGATTGTATCCCATTGCTTGAACCTTGTCTGGGATATGGCTAAAAGAGCCGAGTATGAAATGGACCGATACGCAGTACAAGATGGTTTTTTTAGCAATGCTCAAATAAGAAGACTCCCCAACTTCAGATATCTTCTGCTGGGTCTGGTGAGTTTGAGACAAAGCTGGGAATTCCCAGCGCCAGACGTTCCCAATCCAGTGGATCCTCGTGCGATGAGGCCAGGGTTTTCAGAGATATTCAGCCCGAAAGCCTGGCAAAATCCTCAGGTCTGAGAACTTGGCAAAGGAAAGCACCATGGTTTCACACGCCATAAAGAAAGCACCATGGTTTCATAGGACAAACGATGCAACATCAGGCAAAATCATAAATAAATACATAAATAAATAGATAAAACCATAAATAAATACATAAATAGATAAATAGATAAATAGGTATATAATAATATAATAATATATATATATATAGACGGCAGGTTGATTTCTGTAGGGGCCTTGGAAGACCCAACTTGCACTGCCACGGGCCATGGGAGTTGGTACATCCCAAGAGCAATTCCCCCCCAATTTTGGGTGATGTCATGTGATATCTATGCAGGAAGCAGTTCCATTCCTTACCCATGTGAGGTGGGCAGCCTAAGTGGACTGATCATCCAAGGTTCAGGATTCGTTGTGCCAGAGCTGTCAGTCCATGACCCTCAGCACTGGTCTGTGGCCTCGGGAGCTCCTGGCTGGATTGAGAAAAATCTGGGCTTGGAAGGTCAGAAGTCCAGGATCTCAGGGTCAACCGGATTGCTGGTGCTTCTGTATTACTATGTAAGTATGTAATTCATATTAATTCATGATGCATCCCTCAATTTTTGGGTCATTCTTTCCGATGTGTACCATTTATTTATTGCCAGCCAGGCGCCCCAAAGGGTGGTGGGTCCATCCATCGAAGTCGAACTCGCCGCCTTCCTGGACGCGTTGTCCGGAGCTGAGATCCACCGGTGTCAGGCCACTGGGGGGAAATTCGGCCCTACGAAATCTGGAGGTTAAACAAATGGGAGGTTTGTTAAAAAAATCATGTGCCAAGAATGGTGAACCTGTTGTCGAAGATTGCAGGGTGGAGAGTTTCAGCATGGAAACTGCTTCCGAGGCAGCTCCCAATCCGTGCCACTGCGGCAGAGGAGGCTGGACACCCACATATTTCACCAAGGGTGGCGGTCAAACTGGTGGATGATGACCTCGCAGGAGGCGGCTCGTGCTGAATTGGAGCAGTCTGTGGTGGACGACGACGGAAAGGCGGGGACTCCGAAAGCAGCTAACGGAAGAGATGAAAACAAGCCGAAAGACCTGGAAGGATTCCAAAACAAGGCGAGACCAAGCAAAGAAACAAAAAACTAAAACGGACCTGGACGGATTCGAACCTTCAAAGATTTGTGCTCAAAATCTGCAATGACTTTAGAGACAACGCCACATCCATAGGGCAACAGGTCCTTGCATATATTGTATTATACTTCTTCCTCTTGTCACAGGTGCATGTGTGTGCCCCGCACAAGCGCTTGGTCTATAGATGGGATTCTAACTCAAACTATAAGATCTACAAGTGGGAAGTCCCTTCTTGCAGTGAGAATTCCTGGATTTGCTTTGGACATTCGTTGGCATTAGTTCAATCAAGCCAATCCATGCAGAAGATTGCCGTGCCTCTAATGGCGTCGTATCTTCAC
>Ga0126342_10017221_pt1 | contig 12522 bp, 8 predicted proteins | sample Cyp1metagenome_FD_92528 | JGI IMG/M metagenome (GOLD analysis project Ga0126342, IMG submission 92528) | Coral microbial communities from Lord Howe Island, Old Settlement Bay, Australia - Cyphastrea 1 metagenome | ecosystem: Host-associated > Invertebrates > Cnidaria > Coral ...
GCATGAGCAGCGTGCTGGGGAAGGATGGTACCCAATGGTTTAAACATGTTCTTAAGACATCCTAACATCTTTGATCCATTCAGGGTTTACACTTATTCCCCAAATATGTTAAAACCTGCATTTCGTCCCAATTTACAGGTTATTTTTGACATCCTACTTTTTCTTGGGATATGGAAGCTGAAGGTATATATATATATGCTAACATTTGGGGTATATTGATGGTACATGTATGTACATGTTACCATATATAGCATACATGGATCATATGGGATATGGAATTGTCATGGATTGTCTGTTATTAAACATCGCAACATTGGAAAGCTGGGATCATTACAGCAAGATCCAAATGGTGGGTATCCACGATTTGATGCGGGCGCCTTACGCGCAAGCAGCGCCGCTGCCACTTTGCGACGTTTTTTGATGATTTTCTGTGGGAAAAATGCCTTGTAAAGCGCATCTGCATCATCCAAAGGAGCATGGAAAGAAGTCTCAGCCACATGCTAGTCATGCTATATCCAATTTGGAAGACTAATTACTGACTACAGTAACATCTGTTTAATTTGTTCATCGTGATTGTGCGGTCAAGCATTCAACTTTCGATTTTTTTCACAACTTTCTGCTCCATGTCCCTTTCTTCTGCATACTTTGTCGATGATGATTTGATTTTCTTGAGCTCCCCCACGTGCTCGTGTGAGCAAGACGCATAGCCTTTGGCGCTGCCCTAGAAAGCCAGTGATGCCATCGGGGTTGCTTCGAACCTGCCCACAGGGGAGATTTATATAGAGACCATCGAAGATTCAGCAAGTCCCCAAATCTCAACATGACGCTTCAGGACTCAAAGGAATGCATCCTTTTACCCTTGGCCCTTGGAATGGGATGCTGCTGGAAAGCCCTGTGTCATCAGCTGAGAGTACTACGGCTACTGCAAATGGTGACAAACTGTGGCAACATATGTCATCAAGAAAACTGAAAGCTTACCCCCAAAAAAGGGGGTTCCTAAAATAGAGGTACCCCCAAATCATCATCCACTGATTCATAGGATTTTCCATAAACCATGCCATGTTAGTTATCATCTCTTCGACCTTTCTTCCAAGGCCCCAGCGGCGCTAAAAATCACCACGTCGTTCTCGTTGCCCTGCGCCAGGGTTTTTTTCGTGGCAGCTGAAAGTTGTTGATGTGTCCAGGTACCCTCTGGTAATTTAACATAGCTATTGAAAATGGCCATTTATAGTGGATTTTCCCATTAAAAATTGTGATTTTCCATAGCTATGTTAAATTACCAGAGGGTAATACCCAGCAATATTACCCTGTTTGGTGGTTGATTTCTACCCCTCTGAAAAATGATGGAGTGAAAGTCAGTTGGGATTATGACATTCCCAACTGAATGGAAAAAAACACATGTTCCAAACCACCAACCAGTACCTGGTAGACATACAACCTATAGAAATTCCTGGTGCACATTGAAATAACTACTTAACAAACTTAGAACGGGTTTAACTGCATCCAAATGGGCTTCAACTCGGTCAACGGTTTTAGACGCATATTCTTGGTTTTGGCCTAGGAATTCTTAGGTTAAAGCATGATATGGGGAACATATATAGTCACATATACACAATCACTGGTTTTGCAAAGTTCAAACTGCGCATATCTTTGCCAAGCGCCCGTTGGTCTGGTTTCGTCTTGCATGGCATCTTGAATGCGTCTTGGAACCTTTGAACAGGATTTTGCACTCAGATGTCTGAGTTGTTTCATGTGGTGCATTGTGGTGAATTTTACCGGGTGATCCAAAGGAATGCGTTCTTGAATTTAGTTGTTCTCTACAAACACATGTTCAAAAAATAGTGATTCAGACTTCTTCTAGGTGTAGCTGCAGTGGGCAAACAGAGAGCCTGCTTTTGTTGGTGTTGGAAACCACCCAAATCTGAAAATGCTGGGAATTGAACAATAGGGACCACGCATTGCCAACATTTGCAAACGCTGTTTATATAAAACTTCCTTAATCTCTTCAGCAAACTTGTGAAATTCCGTTGTCGGTCTGCAAACTTACCCATGACGGATCCATGTATGCTATATATGGTGCTCCATGGATCCCATCAATATACCCCAGTCATGTTAGCATATATACCATCACCATGGATCCGTCATGGGTTATGTCACTGCCTGAAATCCGTCCACCGTGTGAAAACGTGGATGTGGTTCATCCGCCAAAGGGTCGATGCCATGCCTTGGCAAAAGCCGTAAAAATCATCCCATTTTTTGATTTTTTTTGCTCATGATTGGAGGACAGAAACGGCTTTGGACCCAAGATTTTTAGCTCGGTGGTTGGCCGTTCACATTCAGGAGCATGGCCCTCAACATGACAAGTGTGTCATGCTTCTCAGTTCCAGCTTTCAAGCAAAAATTCACGGCACTCCAAAAAAAATTTCATACTTTACATACTTTAATATACTTTTTATGTAAATATATATTCTACCGCCACAGATAGACAATTAAGACTCCCTCTTGGTACTGCCAAATGCAGTAATTAAATGATCGAACCTTGCAGTAATCACAGAAATAACCTGATTCTCCCAGAATTGGAGGAAGATGATGCTGGTGAAAACCCCAATGTCTTTTTACTGGTAAAAACCATAGTGCCATAGTTTCTTGATGTCTCATGATGTCTCCTGGTCTGATTTTCCATGGCTGGCTGCAAGCGGATCATCATGGAGCGGCCCTTGCGCTGCTGCGCAAGTGCCACCGTGTTGCTGCCGTGGACCACCTGGCCACTAAATGCCTTCTCAATGCATGGGGGGGCTAACATCAGAGATACATATACATATATATATATTATGTATATATATATATATATATATATTATGTATATATATATTATCTATAAAAATATATATATATAATATGTATATATATATGTATATATCTGGTTGGTGGTTGAGCCCTACCCCTCTGAAAAATGATAGAGTGAAAGTCAGTTGGGATGATGACATTCCCAATGTTCCAAACCACCAACCAGATATATATATATAATATACAATATTTGTTTTTTGCCTCCCACAAACCGCAGCTGCAGCTCAGTGCAGAATCCAACTGTTTGCTATCTGCTTCGCAGAATGAAACTGACTTGTGAACCTTGCAGCACCATGTTCTTTTGTCTGAATCACGGAATATATCATAATAAATATTTTACATTATGTCAAATAAATATAATCATAATTATAATCATATTATAATCATAGTATAATCATATTATAGTCATATTATATCATATTATATCATATTATAATAATATTATAATCATATTATAATCACATTATAATCATATTAGAATCATGTTAGAATCATATTAGAATCATATTAGAATCATATTATAATCATATCATAATCATATTATAATCATATCATAATCATATTATAATCATATTATATCATATTATAATAATATTATAATCATATTATAATCATATTATAATCATATTAGAATCATATTAGAATCATATTATAATCATGTTATAATCATATTATAGTCATATCATAATCATATTATATATTTATAATTATGATTAAAATCATTTAAATACACGGATGGAACTGGCCCGCCTCCCCCATCAAGCTGATCTGCGCGTTGTAGCTTGCCATTACCTGGAGGCCCTCCCCGCAATTCTTAGGACATTTGTCATAGGGAAAAACATATGGAACTCAATGAATTGGTTTAAGGGAAAATGTTCACCGGAAAGCCTCATATTTCATGGGAGAATCGGACAGGTTTCCGCTTCATAATTTCCCTGAAACCGATCCATTCAGGAACAACATGATGAACAATATATGGAACAAAATCATGAACCAATGGATAAAAAGGACATAGAAAGGGCATTAATATTTTTCCAATGTTGAAAAAAAAATAGGCAATTTATATATGGCCTAATTTTCCTATATATGAACCAATGGATTTTCGACCAAACCCAACTAAAAACTTGGCACGCCAAGTTGCGCTGATGGACATGGGATCAAGCCCAGAGGCCTGGAAAAGCGGAGATCTCCAAACGTTTTTTTTGATGCTTATATATGGGTATGTCTGAAAATGGGGTATACCCCCAATTATAGCCATTTAGTAGGGATAATGATCATTAACCATTGGGTGTAGGGGTACACTATTTTCAGACAAACCCATATTTATATCTCTAACATGAGATACTATATTATATGTATACTATGTTGTAATGTTAAATGTTACACATCTATGTATATCAAATTTTATATCTAACATATGCCAAAAGACTCTTAAATTCGTCAACACAACTGTATTAAAACTGTTCTAGTCCATTCCTGCCAGGCAAGTTACATCCAAATGGAAAGGGATCATTGTCACAGCACATCAACTCAAGCATTGGTTCATTTGCCTGTCAAAATCCAGGCAAAGTTATGCCAGGTAGTCATCAGAGAGACCCCAAGGATTGGCCCAACGATGCGTTGCGCCGAGAAAATCTGTGCATGGCATATTTGGCTGAGGTGAAGAAGTATCAAAGCCTCCAGGACATTTTACCTTGATTCAAACATATTAAAACACTATGGATTGAAACTCAAGGTAGCTTGAAACTTACTACTACGATAAGGTAAACTATGAATTGTTCCAATAGTGTTTAGATACCTTGTTCCATAGTGTTAAGATACATTGAACAATCTTTTGATTGAAACATTGGATACGTCACATTCTGGCATGTTCTGCTACCGCCTATATGGATTGATCTACATATGTCAGACATATTGGTCACCAAAACACGGATGGGGGTTCCGAGCAATTCGCTTCCCTCAGACCAATCCTGTAACACGAAAATCTTCAGAACAACAATTGTGCTAAGACATAGAAGTAGCATTGAGTGGTTCCAAAGAAACTTCCTTCTCGAAACTGCTTCCCAGGTCTCTTCAGTTCTGGTAAGTGCGCAAGGGTTGTAATTGGCCATACGTGATCTGCGCATGTATCACATTTTCACATCGTCGTCATCTTGTTTGTGCAGTTGTTATGCAGTTCACAGACGTTGCCAGACCTCAACATACTAGAAACATCAAACATCTACCACCCCATAGTACAGTAACCCAAAAAAGATAAACAAGTAAGTTCCTACTGATGATTAATTATAAGTTTCTATCTTTTAGGGGGTTACTACAAGCAAATACCAACCACAGTAAATCTAAGTAAGCCATGAAAGCAATCAACCGGGGATGTTTGATTCAATTTTGATTTAATTAAGATCAATAATCAATGGATTGGTTTAGCGGAAAATCTACAGAAAACCACAGATTTTCCAATTAAAGAAAGGGGTTTCCTGTCATTGTTTCCCGTAAACCACTGCATTGAAATAAAGCATGGCCCTATCATGCCCTATGAATCCCTCTGAAAGCAACCTGCAAGGATCGTAGCAGTGCAGCTACCTGAGCAACTGAGCAAAGGGTCGCGTCTGCTTGTGCGCGTCATGACATGTTATGTGGACTGTGTTTGACATATATACATGTATCTATATGTGTATATATATATATATATACAGTATATACATTAATTATGATATACACATATATATATATATACCATCTGGTTATTTAACATAGCCATGGAAGCCATGGCCCATAGAAATAGATGATTTTCCCAGCTAGAAACCCCCATTTTTGGGGGATTTTCCGTGGCAAACTGTTAGTCATAACCAGATGGTACCCTCTGGTAAACATACAAAAAACTATGGAAAATTATCATTTTCAATCCGAAAATCCACTATGTCGACTGGGTCCTTTTCAATGGCTACGTTAGTCATAACCAGAGGGTATATGATGTATATGTGTGTGACTACTTCTAGTTATGGAAAATACCAACGAATTCCAGGTTATATTATTATTGTAGTGACGTTATTATCATTATTACTATTATTTATTACTAGTAACGTTATAATAATTAGTGTCCTGGTTATATATGTTATTTTCCAGGTTAGTCCAAAGGAATTCGCATTTTTTCACATTTTTTCGCTCGCCAAGGGACCACCTGAGCCTCCATGGGATTCTGCAAGCTGGCACTCCCTGAGCGACGAACCTGGCAAAAAAAACTGCCAGGCCAGGGCCATGGACGTTAGTTAACTTATCTGGTTGGTGGTGCAATAACCATCTTGAAAAATATGAAAGTCAATGGGAAGGATGACATCCCATATATTCTGGAAAAAAAACTGTTCCAAACCACCAACCAGTAGTTGAATAGTTAGTAAATGGATTACAGTATATGGGATAGTTAACTAGTTAAGCCAATACTACCCAATTAACTGGGATTATCATCGGGATAAGTTAGTGAATGGATTATTTCATTGGGATATAGGGGAGGTTTTTTAACCCCATGCTGCCCATGCTTCAAAACAATGCGAAGAAATCTCTGTTAAATCCTGCAATTGAGCATCACAGACAGCACCATTCAGCTTCTTTTTATTACTGCTTCACTTCGCAGACTCAACTCGGCATACGCCATCCCGCCCCTGCCATGCTGAGACACACACCAACTCCTCTGCAAAGTTCAGACCAGCAGAATCCTGCACGGGTTGTCCGACAACCCAATTCTCAAAGTGAGATTGATATATTATAGCATCACTATGGGTGTGTCGGAAAACTAGGATTTCTCCAATAAACAAAGGGATACAAATACCAATAAAGAAACATCAAATATGCTATTTGGATGTGTCTGAACATGCGGTATATTGTGGTATATTTATATATATGTTCCATATGTACATATATATATTATATATATTATAATACACCTCCCCAACTTGTGGTAATTGTAATAGGGAACCCCGACTTTTTAGACGAAAAAATAACATACGTCGTCCTCACAGTCAACTGATTTGCACGAAACCCGCTTCCAAGCCATGATTTGGGGCATTCGTGGCTTTGCGCTGTTTCAAGGATTTGTCCATGTCCAAGACTGGGTTTATGTTGAATACTAAGAAAACATGGTACCCGCTGGTAAACTAAAATAACTATATGGAAAATTATGGAAAATCACCAAGCTATTATACTGCTGGACTGGAAGTTAGAATGCTGTCTTGTTTTCCAAAATGTTTTTTTGCTAAGTAAGAATGCGTCTGGTATTTTTTAAAGAATGTGTCCCCCCATGGGTTAGTAACAACTATTTCTATGGCCATGTTCAATAGCAAACTGTAAACGTTTACCAGAGGGTAACGCCCATTACTTCCCATTTCATCCCAATAAATTCCATTCAATCATCAATCAATCAACATTACCCTCTGGTAAACATTTACATAGCTATTGAAAATGGCCCAGTCGAAATAGTGGATTTACCAATTCAAAATGGTGATTTTTCCATATAGTTTTTTGTATGTTTACCAGGCCGGGTCAATCCCATTGAAATCCCATTAAACCACCATAGAATCCCAATGAAATTCCATTGAAATCCCATTAAACCACCATAGAATCCCAATGAAATTCCATCAAAATCCCATGAAAAACCACCATAAAATCCCACTTTGATTATGGCCTACAGCTGTGGGGAAACATCAAAATCCCAGTCGTTTACCAGTTGCTCAGCCGATGGCATTCAGAACCGTCGCAGTCGCACCAGAAAGATCACCGGATGGTCGCGGGGTCCATCCTGGGAGCTTTTGGATTCTGGCATCATGGCGATAATATGTATCCCTATGGATCCATGGCCGCCTCCTGAGAAGGTACTTAAATGTACTTAACCCCCCAGTCATCATACCATAAAGTCCCACTTCCTAAGAAGGTACGGCTGGATCCACAGGGTATACACGTACATAATCAATGTGTATATATAATTTACATATGTATATGTATATGTATGTGTATATACATACAATATGTGCGAAGACTGTGCGAAAACAGTCTTAACCGCTCCACTTTCTGTTTCCAGCCGTTTCTTTAGCCCGTTTAACCGCAATCTGCGACTCTCGACTCTCCACCGGGGACACCTTAAAGGTGAAACCTTCTAGGAAGTTTCCAGGCAAGGCCCGGCATACCTGGCGACAATCACTGGAAGTGCAAAAAAACATATCTGTAATTACCCTCTGGTAATGACTAACATGGCTATGGAAAGATCCACCATGCTATTAATGGGAAAACTCACTATTTCGACTGGGTCATTTTCAATAGCTAACTGTAACAAATTACCAGAGGGGAAAATTATCTGTAGATCTGCAAAGTATTGTCACAAACCAATGTTTTTTTTGGTGATTAAAAATCCGACAATGAATTTGCATCCTGGAGCACAACAGAGAGGTGCTTCAAACGCAAGGAACATTCATGGCAGCAACCAACATCCAGATCCAACGATCTCAACCAGGATTTGCAGTGTACCGTTGTGCAAGCCAAGAAAAATCAGAGTTTCATAGAGTTTCTAGGCATCCAGCACAATGCAACATCTTCAAAAGGCAAAAGGGGTTGGTTCTTTGTGGTTGCGTTTGTGTCATTTTCACACACACACGCATAATTGGATGGAGCGGAAATAACATCATCCCCAAACCCAATTTTTTGGGCACCACGGAAGGTGATGTTTCCAGCTCCCCGTTGTAGAAACGCTGCGAAGGGTACTCACCTTGGCTCGTTCAACTGGGTTCTCTGCGCAGCGAAGCGTTCCTGCAAATCATTGGGGGAACCACAGAGAGAAATTTTCTTGGGTGACTGGATAAAACATATTGTTCAGCCCAGCCGGAATTCTTTGAGCAAGTTAGCGCCTTTGACAAAACTGAAATTTGACTCAGCATTTGGACATCTTTCGTGGAAACCACTTTCGGCACAACCGAAAATTTTTGCACACCTTTGCTATATATAATTGGTGCATTGCCAAGTATTTTCCTCTTCTTGCATGGCTTCCAGCAAACGATATTTTCACAACTGCCGTTGCACGCCTTCTACGCTTCAGGCCATGAAAGCACTGTGTCTCCGGAAAAAAATGTTAAATACATCAAACTGCAAACCGACACATAATTTCACATAATCGCATTCAAGATAATAAATAGCCGCGACCAACCCGGGAAACCCAACTATCACAAAAGCAACTGGTGTTGTATATGGGCAAATAGTCTGATTCATGTGGTAAATGACATACAAAATCAGGGTCAGTTTTTTCTGGCATGATCACGAAAATACTTGTGATTATTGTCTTGACATTGTAATTGTTTCTGAGAACAAATAGGGTTCACTTATGGCTTTGACATGTTGTTCCACATCCGAGCTGGCAACAAAGCCGAGGCTGCATTCGGTACTGTACCTTTCAGGCTGCTCTGCACTTGAACTCTTCAATGGTGGTGAATAGAATAAACAAAATTACATCAAAAAACGTGTCTGTTTTATAGATGGATCGACATATTATCATTTTGATGGGAAAATTAAGAACCATGGGATTTTCAGGTACCCTATTTCAATCATATGCGCAAATCTCATCCACAGTGCCTGCAGCATGTGCTTCGCTTTGTCCTTCCGACTCTTCCGGAGCACCTCAAGCTGGGCCCCGCTTGGAGATTTTCTTGCTTGCCCACCCCACACACACACACTTGGAAAAAAAACAAAACCCGGTGCGACGCAACAATTTGCAGAAAATATATGAAAATATTGAGTGTGGCGGAACTTTTATATACCGCAAGGCCATCTGAAAAGGGAAAATGGGAATGGTAAATAAGAAAAGGATGCCATATTTTCAGCCAAACCTACAATGCCGGGCAAATCTTTACCTCCAATGATTCCCGCATGGAAGGAGACCTGAGCTAAACATAGGGGCACCCTACTCAAATCACTCAAATCCAGTCCGTTGAGATCCACAGACCTACTGTAGCGTCCATCGCACTACATCAGTCACATACTGCGGAAGGTTGCGAAATCCTGCACCACCTGGGACGGTGGAAAGCCTATAGCGCGGACATCTTCTGAGTGGTGCGCGCACAGCGGCAGCAGTGCGGCGCAGCACAAGGTTCGGTTCACACAAACTGCTTTGTACACACTTCGAAGTGGAGTGGGGGAGTTCGCCCCCGCCCAACATCTGTGGTCTTCCACAGGCTGCAGAGTAAACGTTAACAAGGGAACAGGCAAGGTCAGCCTGTCGCTTTGGAAAGCTAGGATAAGGAAAACAAGTTCCTGCGAAGCGTGTGAAAGCAGGGAGCCACATGGCTGCATCCAAGCTTTTGCACGGCATGCACTCTGTGTGCCCAGCATGCTGGTTGATTGCCACACGTGAGCAGGTCAACTAGTTGAATTACTAGTAGACTAGGGCAAAGTTTAGTGCCCCATAAACCACCGCATTGGGAAAAGCAAGAAGGCGTGCCCCTGAGGCTCAAGTCACGAATGGGTGACATTGTCGCATCTCGGCAGCTCTGTTGCACAAGTCCCACGAGGAACTCAGTCTGCAAACCAACCTGGGCATTCCGCTAGTCAGCAGCGAGGAAGGAAGCTAGCAAAGCGTCCTAGTTAACAATCCAGACAGTGGCTCCTGCTGCCAGCTCACACTCCACTATGTATTCCCCATGGCCCAAGCAAAGAAACACAGCTGTAGACCCTCAAGGGTTGAGCAGCAGAAGTCCGACCATACGCATGATGCATTTTGCACTGTCTCCACTACAAGATAACCGCATGGAGGGCAAATCGCTGTAGCACTCACCAAGTGGAGCCATCAATGTAGCCAATTGGCGGGCCGCATTTGAAGGCCATTGGCAACACAGTAGGACAATAACACTGAAATGTTCACAACATTCACATCGTAGTTCCATGTGCTCAGGCGCCGCGCCCCGTGCCGTCCACACCATTGACATGGCCAAACCAATCGCACTGATCAATGCCGTTGATGATCGGAAAGGAGGAAAGCTACCAAGAGAGCCCAAGGCAACTCACAAGGCAATCACACGAAGCAGTGTGCAGCTCGATCTTTTGCGAGCGCACATGGCACCCAGCATCCACAATCCTTGGCAAACGATCTGGTCAAGGTTCGGTCGATAACAGCCGCACTACTGGAAGGACTTGACCCACACGGCTGGTAGAAAGCCTATAAAAATCAGGGATAAACCACCTATGAACTGGTGCAGGTTTTCTTCCATCCAGAGTAAGTGAATGATAATTTCACATGATACAAACATATACAAACGATGCCTCCACTGGCAATCCCCAAACGATCCCCAAACGGACCATTCGCCTCGAAGAAACCCTGCCGTTCTTGACTGAATGGTCCTAAAACCTCGGAATCTTCTGGCCTCGGCGCATTACTTTTGGAACAATTGGGAGAGTTGATGGCAAACATAGATGTCAGGAAAATGAAGATGATGATTATAATAGTTATTGTTATTAGTTATAGCCAATCATATATATACATACATATATATATATTACTATCATTATCAATGATGATGACGGTGGTGGTGGTGGTGATAATGATTAGGTGATGATGGTGAACATCATCAAAATCATTATAGGCTTTCTGAACGACTGGGCCTTGCAAATTCCTGCGCAGGGTGAAGAAAATCGAGAAACAGTCTCCGCCTCCATCGTCCAAAGAACGTCCATCTAAGATTACCTATGGAAGCAACAGAACCTCACATTTACAGTATCATGGGTTGTGCTACCCTCTGGTAAACTAACGTAGCTATGGGAAATCCTCAGTTTTAATTGGCAAATCAACTATAAATGGGCAATTTTTAATCGCTATGTTAAATTACCAGAGGGTATCCTTTTACTTTCACACAAAATTTCAAAACCTTGACCATCTGCCAAGTTTCATTACCCGAAACTTTCGAATGTGGTGAGCTATCAATCTCATAGACTCATAAGCATATTATACATCTACTTGTTTGAAGAGTTTCTAGTTTCTCAATCAGGAATCGGAATCATTGTTTCCTATTGCTTTTTTATATATATATACGTATATTATATTATATGTATATCCACAAGATTCCATTCAGCCATATTAAATCAATACTAGGTTTATCTTCAGCACGTGCGCTGCGCCCCAAGTACCCCACTATGTAATATTATATACACGTTCATAGGGTTAATTTAAGGTTTATGTAGTACATGTAGAGATTCTTTAGGGCTCTGTAGGGTTCATTCAGGGTTCTTTAGGGTCCATGTATGTTTTCTTTGAGTTTTTTTAAGGGTTGTTTTAGGGTTGGTGCAGTTTTTTTTAAAGGTTTCTTGGGGGTTTTTCAAGCACTTTGGCCACAGAGGGTTCACATGGACGTTTCACAACTGACCTAGAGCCATCTTGCTGCTAGACCTTCAACTACAACTAAGCGACAAAGTACTGTAAAGGTTACCAAACATGAGGCTTCCATCAATCATCCCGGAAGACGTTGCATAGCACAAGTGATGGCCGTATTCTGTACTTATCTATTGTTATCAAAATCTCCTATCGACTAAACTCTGGTAAACTAACGTGATGCAAATTTCCCGCGTATAACGATAGGTTTTTCCACGTTAGGTATGTGTAAAATGGCCATATCCCGATGATAGCCACGTTAGTTGCGTCCTCCTTTTGATAAA
>Ga0126342_10017222_pt1 | contig 12522 bp, 9 predicted proteins | sample Cyp1metagenome_FD_92528 | JGI IMG/M metagenome (GOLD analysis project Ga0126342, IMG submission 92528) | Coral microbial communities from Lord Howe Island, Old Settlement Bay, Australia - Cyphastrea 1 metagenome | ecosystem: Host-associated > Invertebrates > Cnidaria > Coral ...
TAACCAACTCCGCCACAAGATCCCATTTGGATCCAACCTCCGAGGCCGGGTCCCAAACCCACGTGTGGATCTGACCCTCGGCACCCCAGAGAGCCATGGCAAAACGAACACCGAGTGAACAGGTACACCCACCTTTCGGCTTGCACCGCTTCCCCGCTGGTAGGGAGATGGGCCAGAAGCTAAAGAAAAAATGTTTGAAACCACCAACCAGTTATCCTTTAGATGGGGTTAAGGATGAGCTTATAATACCAAAAAAAAAGTTCACAAATTGATGAAATAAACCACATATGTACATGTTATGCTCAGGACGCCAGATCCGCAGTCGCTCCCCAAGTTTGTCCAATTACAAAACCATGTTGGCTGACTGGTCAGAACTGTTGTATATGTAAAAATATAGCTATACAATGTACATATAGTTGTATACAAACCAATCCAATGCGTCAAAACAAATGTGTATGTATACGTATAGATACTATATAAGGAAATGTGTTTTATACATGTATTGATATACATGGATTTGCAAATTTAATATATTCATATTACTAAGGTGCCACCAGAACACCAATGACAGAAGCACCTGGCACAAAACGAAACAAGAACTACAAGGACGCAGAGAAACGCATCGTATAGTCGCAGGAAACCATGTGAACTGGTTATATCCCATCTCCATATTTCCCAATTTTCCCCCAATCTCTCTCATCAGTTACTCTACAATTCCACGCAATTCTCTCAAATAAAAATCTTATATAGTTTCGATACAATCCCCATCAGCCCCATATAAATGTATATAGCCATATATAAATCCCATGTAGTTCCTATAGAATTTCTATATATCCCATACCAGGTCAGATAAATCCAATATAAATCGGCCCAGTGGCTTCAACACAAAGGGTGGCAGCTTGGTGCTGGTGGCTGCAGCCAAGGGATCGGCGCACAGCGCGAAGAAGGCGAAGACGGTGATCCAGATCTTGTAGGCGGCCATCCTGAGGAATGTTGTTTTTTTTTGTCTTTATGTATATATATATATATATGTATATATGTATATATATATATATGTATATATATATGAAACATATATGTTTAATATGGTTAAATAGGAAAATCATGGGAACATCATCGGACAATATGTGAACATATAGCAAACCATCCTGAGGGTGTTTTAACCGAGAAAAAAATAGGGGTGTTCATAGGGGATAGATCCAAGGGTGATTTACTGCTGATATACTGGGAATGAAAACCTATCGGGGTATGATAGGGGTATAATAAGCAATAATAGGGTTATCTAACATGGTATCAATATCAATATGTAATTTTAGATAGTGATGAGAATTAAGAATGATATAGAATATATATATATATATATACGACATATCAAATGGTAGGCAGCCATCCTGGCAGGTTCAACCAAGAAATAACTTGGCAAACCATCCTGAGCCGATAGAATTGTTTGGGTTTTAAACATCACTTAAATGGAATTTAAGATGATTTCAATCAACAACACCAATTAATACACATTATATATGATATAAGACCAACCAAATAGGGATATAGTAAAGCAAAATATGTCCCACCAGTGATGTGGCTTTGTCCAAGAATGAGGGAGAGACATGGAGAGACTGTGAATCGCAATTCTGGGAAAAAGATCAGCCGTTTCATTTCCCAAACCTGACAAATGGGACCAGAGGACCTCCAAAACCGCCCGAGAAAAAGGGCTTGGATCATACCGGCATGGTGACCTAAAAAGGGGACCCGCTCAGGACTCACAGCGCAATGCACAACCAATACGCTGTAGATAGCTGGAACCGTTGATAGTATTCTATCCTACAGTTTGTGACGGGTACGTAATGATCATGGGACATCCTGTCTTTCACACAAAATCGAAGTACACTGGACCAGCTCTGCTACCTCTTTCTCAGGGATCAGCCTACAAAACTAGCAAAAACACACCTGAACCTCAGCTTTCAAGTGCTAAAAAGCAACTGTATCACAGAACCAGGGCGAGTTAAACCATGTTATAACCTGATATAACCTGTAGAATAGGTATAGCCAAGTCACCAACCCCATTCTTGTCACGTAAAATCACCAAATGGCTACATTTTTCAGAGGTAAACAAGGAAGGCAACTGGAAGGCCGGAAGGCTAGACCTTTCACCCCGCCAAGCAGCATCACCAAGGGTTGCGTCTGATTCACGAAACCTGACATGCAGGCATACATGGACAGCACGCAAACGACGATGAAGGCCACTGGCACGTAGATGGACAGAACCTTAACTCATAGATGGTTCCTTGAGGTAAATGGTGATGTCATCCGAGCGTTATGAAAAAAGAAGGGGTTAGCAATCAAAATGGGCGGAACTTTGACATGGTTCAACCATCCTGAAACGGGCATGTAAATATAATGTATATAAACTTATATTGTATAAATAGCAATACAAAATACGCCCTTTTTTGGTACCCAAAAATGAATAAATCACAATAAATCTAATACATCCCGCCAGGGTTTCGTTTCAAGGTAATATTATGTAACATTAGGGGGAGGACATGAAAATAGTGAATAGGGATGGGATGGGGATATTGCTTCGGTTAGATGAAACCCGACGGCCATGAGTCTTCTTAACCACGTAGAATTGGGATATCTGGTGATAAGAAATGATAAAATCCCATTGTAAGCCTTCAGCAAACCTCCCACATCCCAGAAATTCTCAGGACTTTCCCGATTGACACGTGTGTTCTGAATGTAATCGACAAAACCCATTCTTGGAGGTATTTGTAGCGTTGCGGCTCAACATTTCTTACAATCAATAGCACCTACAAAATACGTCAAAATACAGGATCAAATGTTTTCTGCTGGACAGCGTATATGTTGAGGCCAACAAAAATGCAATCAGCCATCAGTTCACTAGCTCTACTACCAAGGTACAGGCTTGGTTTCGGCCCATGAAGGCCAAAAGTCTCTGAAAGAAGGCAGCCTGGCGACACGACCAAACCATCGAGTAAACCTTGGCAAGTTTTGTTGGGGAATTCCACCATTGGCAATGGCAACAACATTCACAGGCGGCTGTCTGGGTGCCCAGCTAGTAACTCCAAAATCCAATGATTTATCGTTTTCCAAGAGTTTCATGTAAAATTTACCCATTCAACCATCAAATCCCTATCATCAGTTATCATCATTTTACCGTATTTTCATATGTTTATCTATCATTGATCCAGATTTACCGAACTTTTGGGTATCCCCCAGTCACAGAAACAAACCAGTCAACCAACCCGCCGCCCTCCGCCTCAGGTGTCCGTTGCGTCGCATCAACGCGAAGTACGCCACGAAGCTGCTACTTTGCGCAGCCACTGTGGCCACGGCTGCTCCAGCGGCACCGAAAGGAAACCTGGTAAACACATGGGAAAAGGGGCTGATGCCAGCCATGTTGGGATATCACGGAAATATATCATTTAGAGCTAGTGGTAATGGTAATACAATGGTAGGATAATCGAGATATCATGAGGGATTCTGGGGATTTGACAGACTAAAAGAGGTATTTAACCAGGAAAACTGGTTGTATCTAATGGACATATATATGATTCAATTTAGATTTAATGAGATGACTGACATAAGGCATAGGGTATAATATGGGTTCTTAACGTGGTAACCCCAAACATGCCACTGGGTATACTTCATGGGTTATGACCCACTTACCAGCCAACCAAATCCAGAGCCTTTCTAAGCATGCCATCAACTGGATTCATGTTGAAGGGGACACCTCTAGCCCATTTTTTCTGCACATGTAAATTGAAAGAATTCCGGAAGACTCCTGAAACATGAGCAGCTATGATGTTGGTCAATTCAGTTGGTAACGCAAAATCTGTTGGTTCAATAGTGCAAAGTAAAAAGAACAACACAACAAACATCATCAAACATCTGCATGTTTACGGGGTCTTCAACTTTAAACATTGACCCATACCAGACTTTCGTTTGATGTTTTTTTCTGGTTTTTTCGAAAAGAACCTTGAACCATTGCAGTGAATTGGGAACATCATTTCCATTTCTTGTACTGGATGACCCATCTCAGATATACAACGGGGATCCCGTTTTCACATGATCATGGGATGATTATGTCAAAGATATCAGCCAAATTCAGGATCATTTCAGGGATGGGATTGATGGGATGTGTCAAACAACAAAAAAAAACCTGGTCAGTGGCTTCCACCCCGTTTCGCCATCCCGCAAAATTTTCGGGTGAACGTCGGAACTGTGGAGGTTTCCTAGGTCATGGGGGTCTCATGGGGGTATCCATCAGCGATTGGGGTACCCCCATGACTATGGAAACCTCAATCCATTTGGAACCACTTCAGCCAGAACGTTGCCGTTAGCACAAGAGACTGGGCACAGAGCAGCCAATCGAAGAAGACATTGAGGATGGCCGACAAGTAGACCTCATGGATCGAGGGGATTGAACACCCAGTTGCCATGTGAATGGGAAGATCGTGTGCTAAACCATCAGATTTTGGCCAACCATGTTTTCAGACACAGCCATGTGATGGATCACTTGAGCTAATCAGATGGTGATGGATAGCACATGCAATGAAGGAGCAATAGCTCAGCTGTATGATGCATGAGCTTCCTTTCGACATGACACACACAATGGTCTCCCAAGACAGGAATTAGCAAGATCGGACATTAGACATTTACCTCTGGTTATTTAACATAGCCATGGGAAATGGCCCATTTATAGATGGTTTACCTATTAAAAATGGTGATTTTCCATGGCTATGTTAAATAACCAGATGGTACACGCAACCGGCAAATCCAAAAACTTGGGTGTTCATATGGTTCTATGATCCAAAGCAGATGCAACATGTGGAGCATCTGGGGGGCCAAGAAACTGTCACCACCAGAGGCGTCTTGGTATCCCCTCTGCCGACACATAAACCATACATTGCACAGGCCATGGTCGCTAAGGGCAATCCAACTGCCCGGATTCGGACGTATTTCTTGGCCACCTGTGGGTGCTGGTAAAAAGAGGTAAAAAGAGCTGACAAATATGAAATTCTCTCCGAACATCTTGGAAACTATATGAAACTATACTGGTTGGTGGCTTCAACTTCAACCAATCAGAGAATTATCAGGGGCAAAAATTCTTTCAGAAAATGGACAAATTGACACAGATTTCAAATACATAATTATGCATAATACATACGTTGTCACTACACAATGACTCATAAGAATACAAGGTAGTGCCCCTCATTTATAAGATGCTATAAGTTGGTTTATAAACCTATAGAATAGTGCTGAATATTATAGATAGTTCTGCCGTGAATTCGAGTTAAGCTACTTGTAAATCAATTTTGCTCACTAACTAATGAGGCACCATCTTATACATTTTGCATAACACATTTCCACACATGCATACTTATACATATGTAATATTGTGTAATCCATATTGTCCCACCTCTCCCAGTCATTTTTGTAGCTGAAATCCCATAAACAATCTCAATAAAATCACCATTTTCAAGTATGGTGCCCCATTCTAATCCCATTGAATCCTATTAAAACACACTAAATTCGATCCCATTAAGTCCACATTTTTAGACCGAGAAATCCCACATTTTTACATGATAAAATCACAACCACCCTTTTTAGATGGTGAAACCCATTGCAACCCAATTTACTCCTCATAAGATTCAGGTATCCCTACTTGGGGGTTCTTCCCCCGAATCATAACTGGTTAGTAACCATAGTGATAAACCCATTTATATATGGGATTACCCGCTTGGGATGCTTACCAACGGGGGATCCTAACCACTTCTGTCCTACTAAATCCCACCATGTCCACGTTTTTGACGGTGAAATCCCACCAAATCCACATTTTTAGATGACGACATCCCACTAAATCCCAATCAAATCCCATTGAAAAACCATTTTTAGATGATGAAAACCGATTGCAATCCCATTTACTCACCATAAAATCCAATCAAATCCCACTTTACTCTCCTTATTTTTTAGAAGTTTTCAGATGGGATTTCATCCCACTACTCCATGAAATCCACCATGTTTCGATGGTGAAAACATGTGAAAACCATGGCCCCGTAGAGGCCTCGATCATCACCGGTGTCGCGCCCAGCGCCAACAACAGCGCCTCCCCGAAGAGCATCGAAATGAGCAGCGCCACGAAGCCCACGGTGAGCGCCACGGCGACACAGGTGGCGTTGAAGCGAGTCATCTTGTGCCTTTTTTTGTCTGGAGATAGAAAATCATAAGGAGATTTCATGGGATTTACAGAATTTCCATGGAGATTTTTTTTGGGGATTTCTGTTTCGTATAGGATTTACAGATGGATTTAGTGGGACTTCATGGAGATTTAATGGAGATGTTATAGTGGGATTCAAGCATCTCAAAATGCGAAAGAATTGGGATTTAAACAGCTAAGAATTTGGATTTTTTGGGGATTGAATGGGCTAAGTTGGTTTACAACTAGGCTATGTTGGATTTATGGTGATTATGACTGTGGGGCACCATTCAACCATGAAATATGGGGATATTATGTAGATAACCAACAATAAAATGGGATATAACCAACCATGTCCAGTAATGGCTTTAGTGGGATATATCACTGGGATTGGATCGGGATATAACCTGCAATCATAGGATATGCTGCAATGATCTGCAACGGAAGATTTCATGGGATATATCATGCGGGTATACTGGAATACCATCCTCCCAACATAGACCCTGTTTGGAAGACTACTTCCATCAAAACATCGGCTATTCTCAGAGTCCAGGAAGATGGCGGATGTTCTAAAAATATGATGTGTGCGTGTGTCTTCTCATATCACATATTTATATAAGTACTTTAAGTACCTTAAGTATAAACTTATGGGAATTGCAACTACGGTACATAAAAAATTGCGTAAATGGAGATGAGGATGTTGGACTTGAACACACATATATGGACACAAAAATCTGCGGAAACTGACCAGCAAATATCATCTGGCAATTACAGAGACACAGCCGTTGGACAAAAGCCTGGAGAATATGGGGAGAATGCACAGAACCACCCCCCTGAAACCGAATCTCGCCATGGTTTCCTGTCTTCCCTACCCATGGTGATACCCTCGCCCAGAAGGCCCTGAACAAAAATCACCCCCATCAACTGGCCAAAAAACAAACAAGTCAACAGCAGGGAACATATCCTGCATTGTTGGAGGATTCATCCCTGATTGACTCACGAAAAAGTTAGTCATTAGACAACAAAAAAAGCAAGCATCTGCAAATTCCGATTTGGATGGACAGTTGACGTCTTTCTCCAGGAATGGTAAGCAAAGAAAAAATGTCTGCGACACTTTGCAATTCAGCTGCTCCTCATCACTGTTTTTGGCGTAGAGATTGATTGCTGCAGTGGACACAGTACCTCGTCTGCAGCGGATCCTCTGTACGAATCATCTCAGAAACATCAACAAACATCAATGGGCAACCTCGACAAGTTAGATTGTTCTCCCGAAAAAGCCAATCTGATTTCACAACCTCAAACTTCGCAGCTTAACATCAATGAATCATCCCCAACATCTGGCAGTTTTTGAAGCAAAAATATTTTTTTCGCCCAGCCGAAGCCAATGTAACACCCAGCCCAGCTGCTGCAGATGAGGTAGATCAGATCTGTCACGGTACACGCGGGCCCCAAGGCAGCGAGCTCCACCGTCCCAGCACAGCGCCCCACGAAGGACGTGTCGATGGTGGACAGAATGGGCCCACAAACGCTGACCGCGGCCAGTGGCGCGGCGAAACGGAGCAGGGCCAACCTGCCACTGTTGCTGAGGTATTCCGGAAAAAATATGGAATCAACTGTGAATCATATATATATATATTTAATATATATATATATATATTTAATATATATATTTAATATATATTTATATTTAATATATATATATTATATTAAATATATACATATATATTGATCAAGTTAGATCGAACAACAAAAATGTTTTTTGGTTGATATCGAGTTCATATCCGAGATATTTCCATCTTTGCTAGTCGACGTCAATATCTCCATCGAGGACCTGAATAAGACTCGAATATCGAATCATCATTTCAATTGTTTCATCCCCATGTCAATTACTGTATATATATATATTATATATATATTAGGGTGTCCAATATTTTCAGTAAACATCCCATATATAATACAGTATCCCCACATAATCCCCACATGGAGGTTTCCTAAAAGGGGGGGTAGCCCCAAATCATCCATTCTTTCACGGATTTTCCAATATAAACCATCCAGCCATTGGGGTATCTGCAGTATCCCCGATTTTAGAAACCCTCCCACATATCTGCCTTGTCGGCACTGTTTCCACCGTCTCCACATCCTCCGGGCCAGCGGCGCGTTTTGGCGCCTTGCCCTTGCGCTGCCCTATGGCAGCCGCGGCGGCCAAAGGCACCACGCATTGTGGGTACCTGGGAAGGCCAAGCTGGTCCAGTTGGTGAGTTGAATCAAAAGATGAGGTGCATGTTGATACGACTTCCCAATATACTTCCTGTCGTAACACATTGCCACTTGGGAAAATGAGTCCGAAAGCCACATCCTTCTTATATAGATGGGCCTAGTTCAGTTAGTTCAATGGATTACCATTGGGATAGTTTGTGGTTACAATGTGGTTACCGTTGAGTTGATATGGCTATGGATCAATATACCTATACATACCATTTTTAGGGGGATGAACATCCATTTACCAGCTATTTTGATGTTCACCAGGGGGATAGGGTTTTGACCCATAGAGAACCATCCCATGGCCCATCGCTGCCGAGAAACCACTGGAAGTTCTCAAAACGCCGCGCCCTGGCTGCCCCGGCGGCGCCCGCGAGTCCCCTGGCGCTCGGAACCGCCGCGGCTCGCCATGGCGCGGGGGCTGGACGCAGCATGGAGCGCAGTTTGGATCCAGTTTAAAGATGTTTAAATAGGAAAAGAATGATTTACTGGGATGGGATTCATTTTTTTTGAGACAAATGTGGATCAGAGGTTGAGATATATGGGGATGTGATCTCCAAAGTCAAGACATATGTATATATATATATCATATATCTGTAGGGCTTTTGGTGGCCATCATCTGTATTTGCGCTAGCTGCGCATCAATCCAATGGGATCATCGTGGCCGGTCCTGGTGACAACAGGGGTAAGGGGATCCCAAAGATGTGTGGTACATAGTACATCTGGTGATATACATGTTACTCATGTTTCTTTGTGTATGTACATACAAGTAAATGCATATATATATATATATATATGTTTATATATGTATATATTTAAATATCATATATGTATATTCCCATGTGTGGCCATGATTGTTCCTTGCTATACACAGTATAGCAACGGTTGTTTACGCTTGATGTTTCCCGAAGCCACCAGATTTGGCACATAATACGTATGCTCTCTGTTGCTAAAGTGTACCATAAATCCATAACATGCCATGTTGCTGTTTAATATTGCTGATATATTTTGCTAAGACCACCAAATTCAACGCTCAACACACGGTTCAGCTGCCGCTGTGGTTTCTGCATGTTTCTGCCCCCGCCTTTCCATTGCGGAGATGAGAATGTCCAAGGCGTGTGGTGTGGAACCGATGGAGTGGGCTTTCTCCTGACACGCAGGTTGATGGCGAATCCCCTACATCCACCATGTTTTTGTTGATGTTTTTGGGGTGGGTGGATGTTTAATCTGAAAGGGGGATGGGATTGCTTGGTGGCTCATCCCATACATCATGAAGGGGTCATAACTTCGATTGTACAGTAATTGGAAGTAGACGGTCCACTCAGGTTCGGAGCTACGAGGTGAACCACCAAGTCGCCATCAATCTGTTACTTCCAAAGCCAGTACAGGATGATTGCTTCAAATGGTGGTGAGTCTATTCTGGGCATAGAAGGAGTGTCAGTCAATCTGGTAATCTCTTGGATATATCTCCAATCCACACTGCTTCCAAAAGGACACACAAAGTGGCAGTTTTCTACACCCTGAACATAGAGCATCGCACACAAAAAATATATGTATTTTCTAATCGGAAGTTCATCCTTTGAACCCGTGCTGTGGACCTCAGTTTCACGTGCCAGGAAAACAAACCATGTTCAAATGGCGAATCGCGAATCTTAGGTACTCAACCATCATCCTATAGATCATATTTAATCCCATTCACGGCAAAAAGGTTGTAGTAACTAACTATATATAACTATGGTACTATTATCATGAGTATATATAACTATAACTAATTAATATTATGTACTGTATACATATATAAATATATATAACATATTCTTTGTGGCCAAACAAAAGGTAAGCACAACGTATTTGCACCACCCCCAGACCTGCCCCATGCCGCCGGGAGCTGGTGTCAAATCCTCGAGAACGGAGCCACAGACATGGAGGGGGATTTCAGATGATTTTCAAATTCAAATTTGGGGATTCAATCATCAATTGAGTTCTCTAAGATAATATATATATATATAATTATATACTATAGTTATATATATAGAGAGAGAGAGAGATAGTTTTCTTATAGGATCAATAAGGAACTATGCTTTTCATAATACTTCCCATTTCAATGGCAGTTGTTTTCCTTATGTGGACATTTTCTATACGACTTGCCGCTTTTCTCATCGGGAACTTTGGACATTTTCCAACCACGATCTTCGGTTCTGGCAACCGTAGTTGGATATTGATATATATATATAATATTGATGTTACACTGGATATTGTTAATAGTTGATGATATTGATGATATTGACAATATCTGATGCCGGAAAGGAAAGGACAGATACGGCACGACATGGCACGACACAAACTCTTCATGATTCCACCGATTTCCCCGCTTAGGTCGGCACCACTTTGCACACCGACATCACCACCAACCACAAGATGTTTCTCGAAAGGATTTCCTGCGCGGTGCACCAATTGGCGAAAAAAGTCCTCAGCCGGCCTTTTCTTGATGATGGAAATCTAAATGGTACTCCCTCCAAAGACCAAAATCCAAATTTACCTGCTAGACTACAGCTCTATGTAATAGTATATCTAGTCTATAATTATAAATATAATATATTATAGAATCTATAAGGACCAAACCCTCATAAATATATCTAGTCATACAATGCTATTTTCTATGAGGACCAAACCTGGCAATGTCAAATCACCGCGTCCTCCAGTGAGAAGGTGCTCCGTTGCAGCTCTTCCGAGGGCAGCTGAACGTCCTGCCAGGCAACGGTGAGGGGTTGGAAGATGGGTTGGAAGATGATAACTTCCAATATTTTAACCATGGTTGGAGGTTATGATTTTCCAAGTATGTTCCATATTACTGTCCATTGTTTTTTTTGTGTGTTTTTTTTTGTCAGGCTATTTTACGCTATTTTTAAGGGAAAGGCCCGGGTCATGCAGAGTTTGGTGTCCCCAATGACTTGACCCATTTCATCCATTTCCAGATGCCAGGAAGACGCACCATGGATCCATGGTGAATGTTTGATGGAAATGATTGGGGATGGTTTTTCAATGTTTTTCATAGAGTATATATATATATCATTTATATATATATCCTACATCACTATATATCATATTTATATATCCTACATCATAGAGATGGAAACCCAAGGAAAGGAATCTAGATTGGCATTTCAATTGTGAAGAATTATGGAAAACCTCCAAATCCATCCACCAAACTAACCAAAAACGAGATGGAAAAAAACCAGGGGCAAACCCTGCATAAATTTTGTCTGCCATGATGTCTACTAGCTCAATGTTTTTTAGTGGGGTTCTTCCATCCGCGTTAAAGGAAAAAAAACTGACGCACATGTAGCAATTCATAGAGATTGTCAATAGATATCAATAGTATATCCTTGTAGATCTCATCATATATCAGCATATATCCATATATGTCTCCGTGGTGTTTACTGAAACATCAGGTTCCCTACTGCCCCGAGCGTTTACCTCGCCTCCAAAAACATCAAGGGTTTCTTAGCTTCCGCCGCCATCTCGCTGTTTCCCACCGAGTGTCGAAGTTCCTGGTGAGATTTTTGGTCGCCACCATGGGTCTGTGGGATGTCGGGAACATCCAAACCGGTTTTACCATAGGCTTCTCCCAAAAGATAAGGGGTTCAACATGGTTCAAATGTCAATTTTTCCTTAAACCAATTCAATGAAATAACATTATAGCTGTAAGTTATCATAGACCCTGCCATTGTTCTGGTAAGGACCTCACATTCGACCCTACCGCAGCCTCACATTCGACCCTACTCCAAAAGAACCGCACGCACCCTCACATTCGACCCTACCCTAACAAAAATACGCAACCCTTCCAGGAAAAAACAACCTTTCCCGGTTCACATTTGACCCTACCCCACTTTACCCTGCCTCAAACCAAACATCCGTGAACCAACCCCCCTTGAACAATCACATTCATTGGTATCAAATCAACCAACCCCCCTTGAACAATTACATTGATTGCTATCAAATCAACCAGCCCCCCTTGAACAATGACATTCATTGGTATCAAATCA
>Ga0126342_10017223_pt1 | contig 12522 bp, 15 predicted proteins | sample Cyp1metagenome_FD_92528 | JGI IMG/M metagenome (GOLD analysis project Ga0126342, IMG submission 92528) | Coral microbial communities from Lord Howe Island, Old Settlement Bay, Australia - Cyphastrea 1 metagenome | ecosystem: Host-associated > Invertebrates > Cnidaria > Coral ...
AAAAACATGCCTCTCAGCAATTACAGTTTTTTTTGCAAAAAAAAGGGTTCTCCCAATTTTGTTTTGCCACAAAAGCGAACCCTCCAAACAATACATGAGTTTCAGAATAATTTGGAAAAAATTTGCCACAATAGCGACCCTAGGTACTAATCAGGACCCAACATTATGACATTACAATATCAATATATATATATATATTGTATACATATATATAACTATATTATATATATATAATTATATTGCTGTTGCGCCATTGTAATCATGGCTATCTCCTTTGTCTTGTCAAAAGAAAGGCATGAGATTTGCAGCCAAGGATGCATGCTTCTTTTCGTAGTGGTGTTGCATGTTCTTCGCTGAGTGTTTGAGAAATTTTGAGGGTAGTTTCTCAAGTGCATCGATGGGCTGACTCAAGCTGACAGAAAACACTGGAAATAGCCTGTATTATGGCTCTAAATGAGAAAGAACGGACAGTATTTGACAAACGGCATCAGACCAACACGTAGACAGTGCCCTGGAAGTGAAAGCCAAGGGCTGGACTGCTACTCGTCCTGGCCATGTGCATTGTAGCTGCCCCAGCTTCTCATGGTTTCAGCAACTTGCAATCTCCACGTTGTTTTTCTGGTGTGAACCACAAAAATGAGGCTCCTCTTGTCCTCTTGGCCAACTTAGCCATAGCATGGTGGGCGGATTGTGAAGGTCCAATGTTCCTTGTGACGTGCTGGACAGTTCAGGCATTGCTCTCATGCTACAGCTGTTTCGTTCCGGCACCTGGTCGATGGGGCAACGCTGGCTTAGCATTATCCTCAGCACATGGCTGATTTGGCGTGACTTGGTGACTTGCTATGAGCATGGCAGAGGATGGAATGCAACTCAGTTAGGTTTGCAGATGAACATGTTGCAGCAGAGTTTGCAGCACTGGATTCAATCATGGCACATCATGGCGCTTGAGATCAATTGAGGCCGCAGGTGTGCTTCTGCCAAGCCTAGCAAACGCACAAGAGGCCAAGTACGAGAGTAGTTAAGCATCACACGCTACCTACAAGAGTAGGCCGTAATAGGCCGTAGGTACTGAAAAGGCTGAGTTGTGGTTTCTTGTTCTTCTTTAAGTAGCAGCGTAGCATATGCGTGCTTGAAGTTCTGTGCGGCTGATGGCACAGCACATTTGGCAAAAAAAAGTGGCTGGACATTTCAGGACCAGGGCGCTGTGGCTGCAGGTGGGGGTCCCATGAATCATGCCAGGTTTTGCTTATTCTTTAAAGCACAGTCACCAGTTGTAGAATCACATGAAATGCGGACATTTGTCGCATCTCAATGTTCAATCGGATGATTTTGATCATCATCATAGGAATACTTTTACTTTTAAGATCTTTATTTATTGCCATATGTTTACATTGTTTGCACATTGTTTGCACTTTGATTTCATGGAAATTTCTCGCTTGTCATCGGGAAAAGTTCAGAAATGCTGGGAGGCAACGCTAAGGACCTGGTTGAGCAGTGGAGGTAGCCGGGTTTGGTTGCAGAACTACAATTGAAATCGTTTATTTCCAAAATAGATATTAGTTCCCATAGGATCCATGTATGGTATATAAGGTATATATGCTAACATTGGGGGTATATTGATGGTAAATGTTACCATATATAGCATACATGGATCCTATGGGGTTTATTGGATTTCCAAATCATTACTAATTATGGTTCCAATATCATATTTCAATTAATTATATAGTTGGACAAAATTTAACTATAACATGTTATGATCTACCGCGGTTTGGCTGATTCTAGTATGTTTTGCAGATTTGAAACATCATTCAAAACAAGCGGGTTGGTGGTTAGCCAACGACATGTCACAGCATGTCCGTGGGGATCAACGCCCAACAATTCTCGAATCTCCCCATTTTGCACCCTGGCAAAATGGTATTCTGGCTGGGGCATGGGGTTGCTTGATGTTCATTCTGATTGTGAGAAGCCTAAACCTTGAGCATCCTGGTCATCCTGTACCCCTTGGTAAAAACTAACGAATCATTTCAATATGCTATGGACGGGCAATGGCCCATTTATGCACGATTGACCTCTCAAAAATTCTGATTTTGCATATCTAACTCTCTTAAAACACGGTACCTCATCAAAAACGGGGGACCCCTCAACCTGTCAGGGCGTTCTCCGCCAACCCAGACCAGTTCCAGCCATCGGCTCTGGATCCAGATGCCCCGGTCAGAGACCCAGAGTGCCGCAGATGCATTGTGTCACTCCGATTCCAAGGTATCCTCCAGCAACTTGAAAAATAGATATGGAATTAGACCCATTTAGATCCATTTGGTTCGTTGATATACCAATAATATGCCATTGATTTCCCATTCGACATGGTGGTTTTCCACGGCTTTCCTGGCAGATCTGGCAGGCTTTTTATTTCCATGGATTTTCCGGCCCCAGGACTGGCAGCTGGGTACATTGACTGGACGAGCTGATCAGCAGGGATCTAAGTGGGCCATTTGATGAGCTGATGATAGCCATGAGCTGATGGGGAACATGTAGTCACATGGCAGAGAGAATCCCATTTTTGAGATTCTCCAAATTTTCGAGCGCAATGGGGGGGCACTGATTTTTTCGAGGTGGACAATACTAAAGTCAGTTTCTGTCACAAACTGGACCCCGAACCAAGGGAGCAGGTCTTCTTGATCCTTGGAGCAGTGGGACTTGCCGCCGCCTTCACCGTAGCCTTCATCCTTCCTGACCCTAAGGTCCACCAGCCTTGATTCAGAAAGGTTAGTGGGATTGGGACATATTTTCGCGGAATCACTATCCACAACTAAGATCCAAGAAGTAGAACAGTAGAACATAGTAACAGTAGACTTGTTGGACCAATCCAGGGGCGCAGGCTGACTGATTTCAAGTGTGTTGTAGAACTCGTTTCTACAAGAACGGGCTGTGTTCAGATTGCGGAAGAGGCCGGGATCGCATTACCATAAGTTGAATCATAAGTTGTTGCTTCCAAGCTTTATTTGCGATTGGATCCTATTGCCCCTTTGGGACCAATATCACATGATGAATCATGATGATATGGTCACAACATGTCAAAACCTATAATGCTATTTTGGGTTGTCATTTGTTTTGGTGTTCACCACAATAGCAATGGTGGGCCATCCTTTTTTCAGGATGAGAAAGTGGACATCGAGGCTGCCAAGAAAAGGCCAAGACCTGAATGGTTCCTTGACTGCAACGGCCGTGGGATGTCTTGGGATGTATGTAAGATGGTGTATAAATTGTATAACAAATAAAAATACAATTATGGCACAGTACCATGTATACCATGTATACCATGTATACCATGTATAATTTACAATACTACAACATCATATATATATATAATCGGGTATACTAATGGCATAAGTATGTCAAGACCACAATAAGACCATCAGGATCCGTCAGGATCGGCAGCGCCATGGCTGAGGGTCAAACAGCGTGACTTGAAGGAGGCAGAAGAGGTGAGAATGCGGAAGGACACGACCTACCCGGCCTGGTAAACGTTTACGTAACGACTATGGAAAGATCCACCATGTTTCATGGGGAAATCCACTATAAATGATGATTTTCCATAATTATGTTATAATTTACCGGAGGGTATATCAACTTTGGAAGGATGAAAAAAAAACAACCAACCTGACCGATTTTTCATTGCAACGACATGCAAACATACAAGCATCATCATTTGGTGCCTGATCTTTTCAAATACTTCCCTGGGGTTCATTAAGTTCCACCCATTGGGGTGCCAAGATGATCCCCACCTGCTTCCAGGAAGCCATTGAGCAGAGTCGCCGTGGTGGTGTGAGTGGTGGCATGATGCCACGATAGCCGGTGGCGCCGATGAGGGCCGTTGCGGGTGCACCGTTGTGCACCCAACGGTGCACGGGGGGCTTGTTGCTAAAGTCGTCCAATGTTGTAAAATGATCAACATAAAGGGTTTGGAGATATTTGGAGATGTTCTCCCCGAGTAATTTCTGTTGGTTGGCTTTCGTTTCCAAGGAACATGACGGAACACGTCGCCCTGTGGGTGTAGCCATGGTGTACCCTGACTTTTCCCATCCCTTGTTGGGGCAGCTGGCGCGACGTCGCTCCAGCCGCTGATCGTCTAGGAGGGCTTCAAAAGGAGGGCTCCGGGCGAGTTAGCTCCAGGCAATTTTGCCAGACCGCAACCTGCACAGCTTGAAGAAATGCCCTGAAAGAGAGAGACACCATGCGCACCATGGGTTCTTTGATGGTTCATCATGGTCATGCTGATAAAGATGTTATTCGGATTCTTGAAAATGCATCTGAAAAAAAGACAGCATTGAGAGCATCCAATTCTTTGGCAACATGAAAGTTGCACCTTTTAAGAAAATTCAAGATTTTTTTTCAAGAAATCAAAGTTAAGTTTGACTCAGGTGGACATTTGCAGTCTTTTAAAGTTCAAATCGCTCACCATGGGCCCATGGCCATGGCCTCCATGGCCTCGGCCTCCATGGCCTCCGTCGCCCTGCTGGCGGGCGATGCGGCGGCACGTGCTCGCGCCCACGTGGCGCTGAGTGCTGGCGCCTCCCTGGAGGAAGTGGAGGAAGCACGGCACCTGGCGGAGGACGTCCAAACGGAGCAGGTCACTGGGCGGATGGATCGAAGTTGTTAATTAATATGGATATATATATATACGATAGTTGTATGGTAGTTATATGGTAGTTACTTATAACTTATATGTTTGTTTTTTCCCTGTTCAAGGATGATTTTGATGATTTTGACTCGAATCTTAACATATCTTGACACTAAATTTGAGGGGAATTAGCTTGGAACCATCGGCCTGGAGCCAAGGCATTCCTGTCATGGCTCGCGTCATCCCTGCGGAGCTGCCGACGATATAGGGACGCTTTACGTGGGTTTTCCTCAGTCATCAAATGCATCAGTCAGCAGTCATGATGGATGCTAACCTATAGCAACCACCTGATCTGAAAGATTGATAAAATTCGATAATGGACTCGTCAACTTCTCGAATTTTGATTCGGGCGAAAATCCAGCAACCAAAAGTCCTAGCAGGCGTCCTAGTCCTATCCCAGCGGTGCCAGCCTGTCCCAGCAGACAGCAGAGGCTACACCAAGCGTCAAATGGAGCTATGGAGACAAGAGGAAGATCTGGGAGAGGTTGGACGGCTTGGACCTTTCAGTATCTTGAAAGGTGACTGGTGAACATGTTTTCGAGCCGGGCCACAGTTGTTCTTTTCAATAGTGGTTATATAGGTAATGCTAGGATATAATGTGCATATAATGCATATATATATAAAGGTCGTAACAATTCTGAACATATCTCGACTTGAAACAAAAAAGAACTGTCAACAGTTCTCCAAGAATGTATGGTTGCCCAAGTTTGAGACTAACATACCCAACAGATCCCAACAGGGCAACCTTCTTTTCACTGCTCAACACCTTGAGGATCCTTGAGGTAGTAAAAGTAGTTCTCAGCTCCATAGCTATCCTATTTGCTGAGGTCACCAAGTACAGTCGTTTGACAATGGCCATGTTGCCGAAAATGAGAGTGTTCACATGGCTCCATTCCGAATAATTTCAGATAAAGTCAGTATCTTGAAAGATCTTCGATTTGCCGACTACACGTCGTTTTCCACGCGCCCTTTCGATGCTGGATCCAACCCCAGACAGCACAGATGGACTTTCGCACCCCGTGCGCCAAACTGTCGCAGATGGCCAAATCGCTGTGCGAAATTGCAGAGCTGTGCATTACCCTGGACCAGGCACTGGCGAAGGGATGCACTGCAGAGCGTCAGGTTTGGGTTGACCTTGAAGCTTCTAGGGCGAAGTTAAAAGCATTTGATGATATATATATATGGTATAACTATGGCAGTATTGAAACATATTGAAACATGTTGAAACATGTTGAAACATGTTGAAACATGTTGAAACATGTTGAAACATGTTGAAACATGTTGAAACATAGACCTCTGATAGAAATCGAACGAAACGATGGACGTCAAGGTGGAAGAGGCCACAGAGGCAGGGAAGACGGCAGAATCGATCTTCAAGCGCTTGAAGGACGGCAGAGGATCACCCCTATAGATTCATTTTATGTGGATGATAATCCATATAGATCCATAGTAATATATATATATATATCCATATAGTAATCCATAGTAATTGTATATCCATAGTATATATATATATATATTTTCCCATTAAGAGTTGGTAAAACAAATGGTTCTCTTGGAGAATTTGCTCACATAAATGTCTTGGATGCTGGATGCTGAGCCATTGACTCCGCTGGTGGACGGATAGGTTTTGATTCACATATTAACTAAAGTAACTAAAGCCTGCAATTGAGATGTTGACACTTGAGAGGATAGCAAGGGTGAAGCTCGTGTACTGCTTGAAGTTGTTGGCGGCTCAGATGATGATGATGATGATGATGATGATGATGATGGGCCAGCAGCTTCAGTTTGTGAGACCCGCCATCTTGCAAGGTCTCCAAAGTAGAAATGCTCAAGGGTGAAGCTGCCCATGCCTCAGGCTCATGTTCAAGCCATAATAAACTGATGTATGTAATGTCTCTAAGTTTTGGAGGGGCCATGAGGGGCCATATCTTAAAAATATATTTCATTCTCCGGTACTATTGGATGATTAATGATGATGATGAACCCCGTCAACTCAAGGAATTACAAAATGGCCCATGCCCAAATGATGAGGATGTGGCCCATCTTGCAGCCAAGCAGGCTGGTGCTGTTTCCAGAGATATCTAAGCATACTGGTGACATGTCAGACACGTTGCTTTATGGATGTGACGTTTCAATTTTATGGAATGATCCTTTGACTCGTAATAGGACTCATAGGTCATAGGTTCATTTGGTCATGTTGTTCAAATACACCTCCGGCTCCCAGATGCTTTTCCCAGAAGCGTGGGCAGTGTTCGATTTCAACATATAATTCAGAATAGTGTGTCTCACGATTTTCGCGCTTTTTATGATTTTTATGCGGGAGGCATCAATACTTTACCAGAGAGAAGGCATGACCTCAGGTGAGTGCAAGGCGTTTGGGGCCTAGTTAAGGATATTCACAGACCTTCGGCATTTACTTGCGCACATGACGGTCTATTCTTGAACATGTTCAACCATGTTCAACCTTGAAGCTGTGTGGCCCAAGGCTGAAGGTCTTGTCCGAGCAGCATGTGCGCCCAACAGCTTTCAGCCATGATATGCACCTTACCGGCCACAGAATGCCGCTTCGCCCGCAGGTTTCTGCTGGTGAGCATGAAGAGGCTTTGCAGGTGCTGGGGGAGGCGGGGTTTATCGATGTTTATCGGGTTCAAAACATGGCAGCTGTGGCTGCGGAACCATATATGATGCAAACAAAGCAAATCAAGCAGCCCATCGTGAGGAGTGTTCTTTGACAGGCAGCTGTGCGCTTTCGGAAGTGCAATGAGCAGATTCCTTTGGCCGAAATGCCCGGCCCCTGGTTCCGTGCTGCAGGGCCCGAAGAACGATTTCCCATTGGTCAAACTGCTGAGGCTCATTGCTGCGGTGGCAGTACACTTGGACGTTGGGCGCTTGTCGCAAGCCCGAAAGGCCGCTGACACCGTGAGGAGCTTAACCACCACACCGTGAGTGTCAGACAGTCAGCAGTGTTTGACATCTAACAATTAACGGTAATTAACGTCTAGAGTCTAGATTGGAATCAAATTGAATCAAGAGGACTAAAAATGATAAGTCCTCATCACGTGCAACCATGCGCGCTAATGCTTCCATTGCGCAGGTAAGTCTCTCCTTGATTGAAATGAGCACTGTTCGAGCACCCCTGTTGATGAGTTCGCCAATTATGCTCCCCAATAGGAGGTTCTCATAATCCATCATAATCCACCAGGGGAATCTATGGGATTCTATGGGATTCTATGGGATTCTATGGCGAAATAATGATTATAACTTATAACAGGGGTTATCATGGATTCTCAATGATCACTATATGGTCACCATGGGAATCCCCGTGAACCACGGGAATTTTCCCATGAAGCCGCCGTAACGCTGTGTGTCGAGGCTTTAGGCGTATGTCGACAGTTGGGACCTTCAGGGCAGCGGCAACTGGCCTCTGGACTCTGTGCATCAGCCAGGCATGGCAGATTGGTTGGGTTTCGTAGAAAATAGGCTCAACAAATGTATCCGAGAGATTCAGCAGCTTTCAAGACACCTCTTTCCACCACTGCAGATCTAGTTGACTCAACCAGGGCGCACCTGGCTGACCGTGACGTCCGGAGCTGGACAATAGCAACACAAGAAGCCAAAGAGGCAGCGGTTTTTGTGGCACGACGCGTCACGACAAGAGCATCAGCCGTGGCGCGCTCTGCAGGCACAGCAACTCAGCGTAGAGCTTCAGGATGTGCGCAAGCCCAGATGCACTTCAAGGAGTAAAGAAGGTGTGAGAGTCCCTCACTTTCAGGCAAGATGAGTATGTCACTTCCAAACCATCAGCGGTGTACACCAACTCAAACTCTGGATGGTGTAGGGTGGTTCTCCATTACAGAGGCTAATTGCCAATTCCAGGCTTCAGTCCCCTGCATCCCCTGCATTCCAGACGAGACAGTCAACCATTGGTTGAATATCTACCCCGTACCCCTTGTATTCCCTTATTATATCTTATTATGATTTGTTTTGATTTGTTGGTCACATTTGGTCGTCACTAGAGTCATGACTAGCATAGTTGCACCACGTTGCACCCATTTTCTCAGTTCGAGCCCCTCATGGGAGTTATTTCCCCCAAGCTCCATGGTTGAAACAACAAGACCATACCACCTGGTAGAACGGGAATGACTATATTGGAACTAATATTGGAACAATGAATAATTTTTAATCACCACCCTTTTCGTGGGGGGTGTTCAAAAAATGTAAGCAACAATTTTGACCCCTGCGTATTTTTCCCGATGGGAAAGGCTATATGTATCTTAGACCCCTCCTACGTCAAACGACCGTGCCCTGGAAGATTTACATTTAGGGAAGGGGCGGGTGAAAGTCCGTAAGAGATAGGTCACCCCGTACCCCCCTCCGAACTCCCCCCCGCGTACTCTACGGATAGGGGGGTTGGGGGGAGGTAAAAATTGTTAAATGTCCGCAAGCAGTTTGTATACTGTTTGTGAGGTGGCTTTGTGGGGATGTAATCAACTTATGTTTGAGGTGCATAGTTCCTTGCAGAAAGTAGATAGAAAAATGTAATCATCCTACACCTGAGGCTTATAATTCCAGGCAGAAAGTGCTGAAAGAAGAAGGTAGAGATGAGATTTAAAATGTAATCATCCTACACTTTAGGTCCTTAACTCCTTTCAGAAAGTGCTTAAAAAGAAGGTAAAAATGAGATAGACAAATGTAACCATACTACACCTGAGGCCTATAATTCCTTGCAGAAAGTGCTTAAACAATAATTGTAAATATAAGATTTTAAAAAATCACCATCCTATACATAAGGTCCATAGTTCCTTGCAGAAAGTGCTCGAAAAACAATGTAAAGCTAAGATTGAAAAATGTAACCATCCTACACCTCAGGTTCCACAGTTCCTTTCAGAATCAACATGACACATGTGTAGATTGTTAGAATAAAAATGGTTGGAGGGTCATAAGGGGGGCTAGATAGGAACCGTGGCAGAAGGGTGTTTAAGTTCGATCATGTAGGTACATAAAGGGAGTTTACCATGGGGACCCCACAAAGGTTCATATGAGGTCCTTTTGAGATCTTTATTTGCATTCTATTGTTTTTCCATAGCTAGGAGGTAAATTTGAAAACCTTCAACATCTAACTTTACATTTATTTGAAGCCCAAGGATTTTCCAGTAATTTGCAAGGAATAATATACCTTCTATACCTCTATGTTACATGTGGAAATTATAATAAAAGCGTAGAAAAAGTGTAGAATGTATTGGAAATACCAGGCAATTGGGGACCTACACACTTCCAGTTTGCATTTTTGATTTTCTGCAATTCCGCAGCTATTTGCAGACGTTCACACTATTGGTTTACATTTTTTTCCTTTTCTTACATTTTTTTCAAACATGCAATGGACAATATTGAACGCCCCCCTGTCTCTTTTAAGAAAATAAATGAAATCCCGTAAAGAATGAGGTGACCTACTAAAATGACATCTTGCAAATAAGACGCAGTTAAAAGAATAAATATAAATGCTTGCCAACATTTAACAGGACCACCTCCCTCAAAAACGTCTAAATTGTGTCTTGAAATTTGGGTACGCCCCCCCTACTTAAAGGCGTAGTGATATTAAATATGGGAATAAATATTGGAACCTATATTGAATAAATCTATAAATCCAATATTGGAACCGTTATTGGAACCCTGCGATTAAACAACCAGTAGGTTTGGGGATAGAAGGTGCGCTAGGTGCAACTCATTTTGACTCGTGGAGGGCTACATTTCAGGAAGGTAACTCCAGACAATCCAATAATCAATTACTAGCTATATTCACTGATAAGCGTTTAAATCTATGCGATCGTGGGATTTTGATCCACGTCATCGGATAAAGAACGATCAAAACGATCACAATCTCTATGATAAATGTGATAACCATCATACACCATTCTCAAATCGGCATTAAGAAACACATCATAAACCACAAAGAAAACATATATGTTTGACAAACCATTATAAAGCAGTATAGAATCATCATAAAACCATCAAATATACCAGAACTCTCGGAGAGGGCGATGGAGAGATACCATATTCCTCATGTTGTCCAACGTGGTTGGATATACAATGCCTGGTTGAATTCCCCATGAAAGGGATAAATTGGGATGCTATTAAAACATTCATGGATCATATTTTTGAATACCTCATGTTCCTTATTGGATGATTAAAATCGTTAAATGTCCCAGAATAACCCATAGGATCCATGTATGCTATATATGGTAACATGTACCATCAATATACCCCCAATGTTAGCATATATACCATCCATGGATCCTATGGGTAAAACTATCATAAACCCATCACACACCAAGGCCCAAGGCGAAGTTGCCGCGCGGCTCCTCTTGTCTGATGCGCTGATGGCTGGTGGGAAGCTTCAAGAGGCGCTGAACGAATGGTGTGAAGATTCGTCATTTTAATGGGGAATTTAACGATTTTAACCATCCAATAAGGAACATGAGGTATCCAAAAATATGATCCATGAATGTTTTAATATATAATCCCTTTCATGGGGAATTTATGGGAATTTAATAATCTTGTATATCCAACGATGATGGATAATATAAGGAATATGGTATTTGATGGATTTTGATGGTGAATTAATGTAAATCCATGTGTTATGTGTAAGGGCTTCAAGTTATCCAAATATATTATAGATGGATAGTGAGAGGCTGAACCTGGTTTAGTCCATTCTCATTGGACTGGTCAAAAACAAATTTAGGGCCCAGTTTAGGGCCCAGTTTTTCCTTAAACCAACCCAGTGATATTCTGAGAAGCCCTGGTGCGGAGAGGCCTATGTCCAGCTGTCCACTTTGGCAATGGAACGCCGCACGTGTTCGGACTTGGAAGGGGAGGCGCACATGGTTTTATGTGGTTTATAAATGTTTATTTTTTTTTAGATGTTTTTTTGAGGGTGGGCAGCTAGCAGCTAGCTCTTCTTAAAAGTTCTCCTTTTGCCAGGCCATTGCCTTGTACCAATGCTTTCGAGCCCTCCGAGATGCAGGAAGCGACTCGCCTTTCTATTTCTTTGAAACCGATCTTGCACAGGAGGAACCTACGGAACCATGCACCATTTGCTGTGCCGAGTTTCTTGAAAATCAGCTGCTGAGGCACGGAAACAGCCATTGGGACCTTGTCATAGCCTTGGATTGAACTGTGAGGGAGACATGTCGAGGAGCGTTTTTTGTTCACTTTGCCGAGGCATCAAGCGTTGAACATCTACTGGAGCCTGTCAGATGGGCACAGCCCTTGGTCAGAAATACCCTGAGAATTGCAATCGTTTAGAGTAAAATTGTCTCCCAACCTCCGATATTGTAAGTGGCGGATCTATATTTAGTTGGGGGAAAGGTCACATTTTCATGGACCATGATGTTGTTTCTTTCAAGTCTGAAGCCTGTTGTTTGCGTGCCAAGTGTGGATGTGTAAGGTCTGGGGCCATGAAATGTTTGTACGCTTTGGTTTGGACCTCAAAGACCTTCATGACCGCTCTGATGATTCTGATGAGATCACGGCGATGCCTGAGGCCCAAGTGCATTTGGCGGCAGGAGATTCAGCAGTCGACCACGCCATGTTTAGTGCCTCCACTGAAACAGCAGCAAAGATCTTTCACCGAGGCGGGGCTATGATTAGCTAATATCATCTAATATACATATATATATATACACGCATATGTGTGTGTGTGTAACTATATATATATATATTGTGAATTTCAACATGTTCCAGGGTCCATGTCACTCCAAAGCTTCAGGTCTTGACACATATAACATCTACGGCTGTCTGCAGCACTTGGCTGAGGCTAGCCATAGGGATTGGTGGGTGGGAAG
>Ga0126342_10017224_pt1 | contig 12521 bp, 12 predicted proteins | sample Cyp1metagenome_FD_92528 | JGI IMG/M metagenome (GOLD analysis project Ga0126342, IMG submission 92528) | Coral microbial communities from Lord Howe Island, Old Settlement Bay, Australia - Cyphastrea 1 metagenome | ecosystem: Host-associated > Invertebrates > Cnidaria > Coral ...
ACCCCACCCCACATGTTAAAATTCCGGGCAAACCCCCCCGGTAGACCCAACATGTTGCAACCCCTTTGAAAGATCTTGCTGCATCTCGAGAGGCCTGATGGGCAAAGAGCCGCCCAGTCACCAGGTGCAGTGCCCTGAAATACTTCTCTTGACTCCGAAAGATGCAGCTGTGTAGCTGTGACAGGCGAAAGCTCCACCGATCTACTCACCCACTCCATGCCGCAGTCGTGGCAGTGGATTGTTCCACAAGTTCATTGAGCAGAGCAGAAATGCCTCAGGCCTCGGAAAATCTTTGCGAGTGATGCGAGTGATGCTGTGTTGCCACAAATCTTCGTTGAAGAGATCGGGCTATGGTCGCTATGCTGCTTTGCTACCATTTGTTCAGCATTGTGCTACTGAAACACTGACATGTACGGAAGCTCTTTCTTCACTGGCCAGGCATTGACCAACCACGCACCAGCAAGATCCCGGCGGAGGAAAGCGCTCCTGCCAGGGAGGAAGTGGAAGAATCACCCGATTCTCCAGAGGACAGGCAGGATTCTACAACAGTTGGCGGTAAAAGGCGAGTTGTGTGCTACACAAGATTATACAAATATACTATAATATACCATAATATACCGTTATATACCATCATATACCATTGAGATCCATTGAGAGTTGAATTTATCAAATATCGATCTTTTACTGTTATAGGCTGCCCAGCTGGGCTGACTCTTCCGACTTGCAGCCATGACACCAAACATGGGTCCATGTTTTGCCTCTTTGCACATGATTCTCCATCATTTTCACCATGCAAAATGGCCCATTCAGTTCAATGATTTACAATATATATATATATATATATTATAATGTGTATATATATATACACATATGGTATATATATATATATATATTATTTATCATTTTTAAAGCGTGATTTTCCATAGCAAACCATTTTAATTGCCAGAGGGTAAACACACAGGGACATCCAACTGCCATTGGATGGGGTTTTCGCCACCCAGCCCGCCAGGCCAACCTCCAGCAAGTCGCGCAGAGCGAGGAAGCCTGCAGGCCCTGGATTCAAAAACAGCGCGTTTTGGCCGTGGTGTCCCGGTTGCGCCGGTGTGGTGAGGTGAAAAAGTTGCAAAGCGCAAGGACACGAATCAAGATGTGGATTTGTGGATGTTAAGTTTCGGATATCTCGGACATGTCAAGGTGAATTCTGGAAATTTCTGGAAGATGAAGACGTCTCTTTTCTTTTTGCACCACGATACATGCGCCATGGCAGGAGCCACCAGCAGAGGCAGAGGAAAACTGCCAAGTTGAGAAGAAGAGAAAGACAGCAGCCGGAGCGCTGCAGGAACTGAGTAGTCGACTCAGAATCTGACATGCATTGCTTCAATACCAGTCACAGGCAAAGCTAGCTTCATCATTTGTTGCCGGAGTGGAATGGTCCTCCAGGAACCATGACTAAACCGATGGTCACCCTGTTTTCCAGCTGTGCAGTACCTCAACATTGCCGTTTCAACTTTTCTCAAACAAGCTAGCTAGCCCCAAATTCAGCCCCCTTTGTACACGCCGATCCAAGCAGTGGTGGGACTTTTGTGCCCAAAGATCCCGAGGCAAAAAGCCCAGGAAGACGACGACCAAGACGATTCCGGTAGGGATCTGAGGGCCTACGCATGGGTCAACTGATGATCGGTGCCTCATTTGGCATGTGCGACTATACATCCAGGTATTTGGGGTAGTTGAAATCCCTATGGTCTGACAATCGGATGAAGGTTTTTCTTTTTTGCAGGAGCCCCTATATTTCATGGGGAAAAAACAGTTTCCAGCCAACGATATGGAGAAACAGAGTCTGGCCATTGCTCAAACAAGGCTCCTAGCGCTGCTGTGGTGGCGGTGGATGACTTCGTCAGTGAAGGTGGGGCGTCACTGACACTGCGATTTGCTGCAATGTCAGGAGGTTATTTGGATACAGATTTGAGATGATTTGAGTATGGCTGCAAATTCTAATATCAAAGGACAATAAAGGACTATAAAGGACCATAAAGTACCTATATGCTATTTTGACCATTCTTTAGCTACTGAGGCATCCAATTTTTCGCAGCCAAAGATTCTTCAGATGTGGGATCTGGCACTGCAGGTCAGGGGAATGGACGGCCGCAGCGCGCCCGCTGTCCTGCGAGATTCTCAGCTGGGAACAGGTTCATCTTCATCATCATCATCATCATCATCATCAATAATCATTAATAATCATTAATAGCCATTAATAACCATTATATAGCCATTATATAGCCATTGATAACCATCATCATCATCATCATCATCATCATCACCCCAACATATTCATTTTCATGATTTTCATGGGGTTATGCGAGATTTTTCGGTGCCTCAATTTGGGACTTGATAAACTCAACCTTCAACAACCAAGTGGGCCATGTATGATGGCTTATCTTGGGAAAGTATCCATTTGATGTCCTTAAATATCAGGGTTGGGATTTTACTATGACTTACTTATCATGAATTAGAACATGAATAACTCAGAATGGCGGACACCTCAAGTCATCCGCACCATAGTACACTTGAGAAAGAAACACTTCGCATGTCCACGCCACCGCCCAATTCATTGAGCAGCCTTCCGATCATTTGGTTGCCAATCCTGTCCGACCTTCATTTTTGCGTGGTGTAAAATGGGGAGAACGGCCATGGTTTCCGATCTTTCCTTATTGTATCAAACTCATAGTATGAAAGATCGGAACTCATCAAACTCATACTATGAATATGTAATGTGGTTTCCTATGTATACTACGTAAAACTCATCAAACTCATGCAGTGACACGGGGTGTTTTGAAAATCGTCCGTCTGAGGTCCTTGCATCTTGGCGGGGTGAGAAAGCCATCTACAGTCGTGAACCTGGATCTGCCACTCCACGGGTTACGGGGCCAGGGTCTTAGTCGAAGTGAGCCTTGAGGTATAAAGCAGTTGGGATAGATTTATCACCAATGGATATGTGGGTATATACATACATACATACATACATACATACATACATACATACATACATACATACATACATACATACATACATACATACATACATACATACATACATACATACACACATATATATATATATATATATGTATATAATACTTTTATGATATACATAGAAAACATATATATATATATACATACATACATATATGTATATATATATGTAATATAATTATATAATGGATATAAATTGCCATAACCAACAGCAGTTCAATTGCAAACAACGACAATTATACTATTTCTGATGCCTGTGAATTTCTCCGAGATTCCACATCGTTCCAGAGAGCCAGGGCAGCAAGGTGGGCTTTTCAGTCACGTCAGTTTTTTCAAGTGTCAGAGTCCAACATTGTTGTTGCTTTATGAAGTGTTGGAAGATATATGAAGATATATGAAGATATATGAAGATATATGTAACTTGCAAGTTTTCTTTATGAATATATATGAAGATGCACTTGACGGTTTTTGAGCTCAAGCTCTTGTTTGGGGTCCATGGTTGAAGCCAGGAGAGAGTCAGCGAAACATCTGGTCCCTAAGTAGAAGATGAAACGTTTCTTGTGTGGACACTAGACTTGCAGTTGACATATTTTGACGTGCACAACCCACGAGAGATGGTGATTCACAGCACAAATCCCATTGAATTTTTCTCTGGAGTTTCAACAATCGCCATGGAGTTACTAGAGACACGCGCGCTTTTTCGCCGCGCCCCATACACGCTGGGGCACCGTTACCCAACAGAACGACGAATGGATCAACATCGACTGCAGAGTTCTGGACGACTGTCCTGGGCCTTGGTTTCTGCCTCGGTGTTTTTCAGACAGAGACGTCGACTTCGAAACCCCCGCGCTTTGCCCATCGAGGAGTCTCTGGTTGCCGATCCCTGGAGGCGGGGCTTCGAGGCGGCTCCAGAGACACATCCCGTGATGCTGGAGGCGATTGAAGGTGAGATTCCATCAGATTTGGTGGGAACGATCTACCGAAATTCTGCTGGCCGGTTGCGGATTGGAGCCTCAGAGTATGAACATTGGTTTGATGGGGATGGCTTTGTTTCCGCTCTTTCGGTGGATGGAGTACAGCAAAAGGCCGCATTTGCTTCGCGCTTCGTTCGGACGCCTCGATTTGTGGCACAGGAAAAGCCTGGTGCGTTTGCCAGGGCCCAGGAAGGCTTAGGCATGGCTTCTGTTGGTGCTTGGACACCTGCTGACAACGGTGACTTTTTCTCCAATGTCTTCAGGTTAGCAACCAACCCTGCCAACACCAGCGTGCTGTGGTGGGGAGATCGTTTGCTGGCACTTTGTGAAGGTGGCCTTCCCTACCGCCTGGACCCTGGTACCTTGGAAACCCTGGGGGAGGATCTCTTCAAGGATCGGAGCATCTCGGAGAGTGGCGTTTCCTTCTTCTCGGCTCATCCCAAGCGGGACCCCACCACGGGGGAACTCTTCAACATCGGGCTGACCATCAGTGTACCTCAAGCCATTGAGGTTTACTGTTGCTCCGCGACGGGCGAGTTGCTTCAGCGCGCCAAAGTGCCGTTGAAGGAATTCACCTTCGTTCATGACTTTGCCATCACGGAGAAGTACATCGTGCTCATCATGCCCCCTTGGGTGTGCCCAGTAGATGGCCTTCTCCAAAGTCTTTGGGAAGGTGGTCTGGGGCAGAAATTTGGATGGCAAGAGGAGTTGGGTACCAGATGCGTCCTGTTGAAGCGAAGTGACCTGAGCACTGTCCCTTGGCACATGACCTTAGCCAACCTAGAGGGCACTTGTTCCCAGCTGCGATAATACGATTTTTTTCTTTGATGATCTTTGCACCTATTGCTTCAGCCATGTTTGGGAACATCTTGCTCCTTTAAGGAAGACATAACATGAATGAAGATGAGGTGAGATGAATTCCCGAATTGACATGAATGAAAACTAAGGAATTAGATCCCAGGTTTGCTGTTGAACATTGACCCGGAGCAAGCAAGGTATTTGACGAGACACTGATGCCACCAGTCTCCTTGTATCACACTGCCGAAGACTCAGATGATCCTGGTGGCCCAACAAACTGCCAGGGTTATGATCCCCACATCGTTGTCGTTTGACCCGCTGGGCTTACTCCAAACGAGTCGTTTGAACACCAGTAATTTTTGAGGGTTATATGTGGCTGATGCTAAATGCCCTTTATTTCCATATATTTCCATCAAATTCTATGATGGTCATCCTCATAGCCGGGTCAACAGTTGGATTCTCAACTCCGTCACAGGGAGTCAAATAATGACATCCACTACAGAAATCAGTTTCCAAGCCATCCCAAACCCATCGAAAACCGATCTTTGTGGGAATTTCTGGGTTGTGTTTTCTTGTGAGGTCAATGCTTTTGAAGAAGACGACACAGTCAAACTCCAGATTGCAGCTCACATTGGACCACGAGAACATGTTGAGAAAAACTTCAGAGAAACTTGTCGTCAGCAAGGGCCTCGGTCCTGAGGCCCTGCCTATGGATATTCCCGCTGGGTGATTATGCCAGGTTGCCGAAGGATGACAAGGATGTGAGGTACTTAGAAGTAGAAGTCTTCTGGGAGAAATCTTTGCAGTGTCGCAATTTACCGAGCGGGATTCCACCTGGAACAGCCAAAAGAAAAGGTAAAGTGTGGCAGACCAAACCCCTCTGCTTGCACCAAAGGATGCTATGGGTCGCGTGTGACATGAGTTTCCGCCGAGGACATGTACCGCAGCAACTGGACAGATGAAACTCGTTGCAGCCTGAAGGAAATGACTCTGGACATCTCTTTGGGTCGAATCAGCATCCGTAGGGAGCTCAGATCTGAGGGAGCTACGGGGGGTCCTTAGCGTGTCCTTAGCGTGGCTTCATGTGGTGGCATCGTTTGCAAGCATTTGGGTGTGTCTGAAAATGGGGTACACCAAAATCTGTGGTTGATCATCATATCCATATTACCGATTCAAACAGCCTTTTCTTTTGCGGGGTAACTATATAATTTTCGACAAAGCCATTTACCTGCGGGTGACAGGCTCAGTGGGTCCCTCGGACGCTGCTTCGTTTGAGCTTCCGACGATTCATCCGGCCTTCATTGGAAGCTGCTGGGCAGCATTGGCTGCTGCATTTAACTGCCAAACTTCCACTTGCTGTTTGGATTCTTCCGCAATTTTAAGCTGTGATAGACATTGATTGACATCACCAAGTCTATCTTGTGCTTAGTGGTTAGCGAAACATGGGCTACTACACCGTCTCAAGGTATTCATTTAAATGCAGATGCTGGTTGCTTATGGTCGTGATTTAAATCATCCATTGTCATGAATCCTCCAAGTCGATGGAATAGGGATGAATAGGGTAGATGGTACCATCCCGAACGACCAACCATCAGTATGGTACAGATAGCATTTTTTCTTGCAACTTCTCAGCTCTTAGTTTGCTGCCAAGCCCTGGGTGCAAGATGGACCTCAGGAACGCATCGACACGTGTTTACCAATTCTGCCTACCCATCGACAGCAGCCACTTGGCTTGCATCAGTCTTCAACTGACTATTTTCCCCGTTGTAATCATATCGAATTGCCAACTGAGCCCTTGAAAAATTCTGGCAACGGGGGGCACCCAGTCCAGAGTGGCACAAAGATCCCATCGATTCAGCAACCACCTTTGCCAATTCAACAACCACAAAGATGGTGATTCTTGACATCCTCAGCTCCCGGCAATCGGCAGGGTTTCGCCAATACGGTGGAACGGCTGGACCTGCAGAAGAACCTGGTCGACCGGGCGGTCTTTGAGGAAGGTCAATTCGCGGGGGAGCCGATGCTTGGCTGATGAACCACCAGACATGTTTTGAGCTTTTTTGGGTCACAAAAATGGGGAGACATGGATGGGGAGAAAGGGATTCAACATAGATAATACGTGATTGTGCTGTATCACCACCACTGGGATATCGACCATTAGATACGCAATGGATGGTGGGTTAAAATGAGGTAATTCTTGGAATTTGAACCAGCTCAGACAAACATCTCCCATGGGTACTTGAATATGGAGTCTTAGACAGCACCCAACGTGGGTAGTTAAGTTCCATATAGTTCCATTAATGTTGGTAGCGATCCTTCATTGCATGCAAAACCAAAACACCAGTCACCAGATGTTGGTATATTACTGTACCAATCTGTACCCACCAATGCCGGGTTGTGCAGCCAAGAATGGTGGGGCAGAGTCACAGAGAGCTTCCATGGCTTCATTCTTCAATAAACATACAGCTCCATGGTGAAAACTTTTTTCTAAATGGTCAATCTTGGAGGATGGTCATCAATTGAGGAACAGAGATTGGAGCTACGCCTTTTTTTTTTAACTGGGGTTAGTTATAACATGTTATAACAGTTATAACCCATTTATAAATTTTATAAATGGGATAATCCACGAATCACAAACTTCTCCGTGGGATGATCCTCCACGGATATGGATAAGCCATTGATAAACCCATGGGATCCGGAGGGGATCCGTGGCTGGTGCTGCAGAATCCAGGATGGTGATCCCGAAAGAGTCAGCGAAAGATGAGCTTTCAACGATGCTTGGATGGAAATTTCTAGCAGCTAAAAAAAAAGCATTGAAGTGGAAGTAACTGAGTAACTTGCTCTCAGCATGTGTAGATATGATTGAGATCAGTTTCTAGAAGTGAACAAGATTTTCATTCACTCCTACGTCGTTGAAAAGAGGTTCCGTTCTTCCTCCATCCTGCTTCAAATGCATGAGCTTCAAACTGCTCAGCATGGGATTTTTCATCATACCCGCATTCAGGAGCTTAAAATCCCGAGTTTAAGAGATGTGTACTTCTCAGCCTCTTAGATGACCTTTCCCATTCCCAAATCCATTCCGGCCTTGTCACAGAAAACAGCCGGTCCCAGCGGTCCCAGTCTCAGGGTTGAGATTCGCCTAAGGTATGTTTGCACCTGCGTATACGATGCGAACAGCAACAAATCGTCAGGGGCTCGGAGATCCTCGGAGGGGGAACATCATGGAACATGACTGGAACTCCTGGATGCATATAGCTGTATCCTTCAGGAACCTTGGGCATAAATGGCCATGGTTCCAGGCTCAAACATTTAGACTCAAAGCCAGAAATGAAATGACATTTCATGGTTTCATTGAAAAGACGGCGAAGTCTGGCTCAAAACCGACCTCCTAAATGAAATGGCTCAATCATCTTTGATAGTATATGATCAATTTAATGAATGTTGGGAAAAAATGATTCCAGTGGTTCTGAGTGATTGAACCACTTGGAGGGTTTGGTGCAGAGGTTTTTCGCCTTTTTCGATGCTGCGCACCTGTCAGCTGGACCTGTTGCGAAGGCGGGAAAACAATGTGGGTAAAGAGTAGTAAATCAGAAATGACATTCTTAAATTCCGCTGTTTTTTCTGAAGCTTGCAGAATTTGCAGGTGCATTTGCCGACTCATTTGCCCTATTCCTTCCATGGGGAGTGGGTCCAAGGCGCGGAAAAGACGGTTGGATGGATGCACCCAGTTTGTGAAATTTGGAACTTACCCAATTTCCATAATATACATTTTTTGTCCAACCGGCAGCGACAAAAAAAGTATATACTCTCAATTTCTGCCTATACCTACATGAATTCAACGGATTTGTTTTTCTACCTTTTTGTTGCAACTGTCACAGATCTTGACTTCACTTCTGCTGATTTGCTAGGCAAGGTCGACGTGCTCCACGTGGCGCAAAAAGGAGGGCGACTTGCGGAATGAATAGCACCGCTGACAGGGAATGAAAAAAAACTGCGGCAACATCTGCAAGGTCTGACACCTTGGCATCTGCATCAGGGTTGCTGTTGTTTCTGTCAATTTTTTGGCTGTCAATCTCTGCAAGTGAACTCCTGGCAGAGGCTCCCCGCGGAGAAGTTCTTCTCATCCAAGGTGCTTCGACCAGAAAGCAGGATTTCAGTGGCTAAACAAGGGCGAGCAGTTGGCATTAGGGCGCGTGTTTTTTTGAGTTGTAAGCAACCCCAAGCATAGCTGGAACGACAGGAAAAGGCAACTAGCACACCTGTAAACACAGACATTCAAAAAGACATGGCATGTATATGTATATATATATATATATATATCTTGATATATTTATAATATATAATTATTATATATATATACACACATACATGTACATGTACATATACATAGCCTTTCTGATATATATATACACATATGTATATATGTATATATGGATATATATATATTCTAATATACATATTTTGATAATGATATTCATTTGATTTTAAGATCTATGACCGTCATGTTAGGATCTTGATCATTCCGGTGCTCTTGGCCAGGGAAGCCTGAGCCTCTTCCTGGCGCGCGGGCACGTCCCAAGCCGGCGAGGAGGCCCTTGTTGTAAATCACTCGTTTTTTGTTGTAATTTCCACAAATGTATGTCTATAAGATAGATAGATAGATTAGATTAGATTAGATTAGATTAGATTAGATCAGATCAGATCAGATCAGATGAGATTAGATTAGATTAGATTAGATTAGATCAGATTAGATTAGATTAGATAGATGGATAGATAGATAGATAGACAGATAGATAGACAGACAGACAGATGGATAGATAGATAGACAGACAGACAGATAGATAGATAGATTGATAGATTGATAGAAAGATAGATTGATAGACTGATAGATTGATAGGTTGATAGATTAATAGTTAAATAGATAGGTAGAGAGATAGGAAGATAGATAGGTAGATAGATAGGTAGCTAGGTAGCCAGGTAGCTGCGTAGATTTGGTAGCCAAGTAGCTAGGAAGATAGGTAGATGATGTAATCAAACTCGGTTGTTTCAGGTGATGTTGCAGGCCTCATTCCTGGCTATTTTATCCGACAGTGATTTCTGCTGATGTTCTGGCGAGCCAGGATAGAACCAGAATTGATGATTTTTTTGGGGCCATATTATACCACATTCATATAATTGGAATCATCATTATAGTTTCGGGACCCTCTCTTGTTGCAGTACCAGTTTTTGTTGCTTCGAGTCAGGCCCAGTCATCGCAAGGGCACTGAATCTGTGGCAGACTTGCCAGGCCTAGAATGTGTGGCACCCCAGAGCCCGTTGAGGCAAAGGAAAACCATGTCATCGGTCTTCACCGTATAAGATCTAAGCAACGAACTATCAATCGTCACACCTCTGTTTTTTTGGTCGTTCGGGGTTCGAGGTGATTTTACATGTAAATCAACTATTCAAATTCTCGTGATGCACTACACGTTGACATGTCATGATCACCACGGTGTAGAGAACATGTTCGCACATCTTATGAAGCAACATCTTCCCTCTCGCTTGTCATGCGTAGGGTGACAAACTCACTACATGCTGCAACAGCAGTGGCCAAAACTCCGGCTGATGGTCGTTCATTTGCGGCTGTATACTGCCATTTGGGGATTGATTATCAAGTGGATGATAGAAAGTGCCAGTGATTTCTTGTTGAACAGTATTGTGTGTTTTTATTTGTATGATTCTTATGATTTGGTTTCCCCATCTCATCTGTCATTTATGAGCCATCCCCTTTTTGTTAGTGAATACTCCTATTCATTCCTATCGTTTCTTTTTGTTTAGATTGCATGGGTTACACATATTTCTGCTGACTGATATCCCCTAGCATTCGTGCATGGTTCAGGCAAATCTGATCTCATCATTTCACTTTGAAGGAAAAATACAGGACACAGTTCAACACACCCTAAAAATGGTGGTGAAAACAAAAAACGAAGGTTTCCAAAAAAAACATATCCATGGTTTGGCGGTTTCCAACTCTCTTGAACCAATCCAGCCAGCTTAAACCAGGGTTAAACCAACCATGGCTGGAACGGCTCAGGTAGCGAGGCCTTGCCGGATCCAGATCTCGCTGCAGATGAACCATCGAGGCGTGGAACAGGATGAATCATCCGGTAAAATGTGTGAAGCTAGTGACATTTTGGAACGTCTCCCGGAGACGGGGATGGTTAGTATAATTAGTTAAAACCCATATTTTCCCATATGAGGGGGATGAACAGTGATATCTGCCAGCGATTTAGCCATGATTTAGCCATAGCACTTGATGCACATGTGGAACAGCAATGTCTTGGTGGTGGTTCCAAAGATGTTTGTTGTCCATCGGGCAAAGTAGGGATGACACTGCTGGCTTTGAAACAGTTCTTTGGTTGTGAGCTCAATCACCAATCAGATTAGCAATGGAGTCCTGCAAGACTACGATGACAAGACATGCGACGATGTTCTGAAGTACATAAAGATGAGAGCCAAACAACACTGCAGGGTTCCAAAGTATAGATGTAAATCAACATTGCGCATGCTGATTTCTATCAATTCTCACATCCAATCTATACTTTGATGATTTTTCAGCGGGTAAGACGGATAGCGTGTGCTCCTTCGTGTTTTTCTTCGCCATCCACATCGCCTTTCCAAACTGGATCCTGCCAGTTTGCTTCCGCACCATACGAAGATGCCGACGAAGTCACTGCTTCGGTCCAAGGCCTGGAGTGTAGGACACATGGGCCGACGGAATTAACATGAACCTCCAGCAATACACCAGCTCATGTGAAAACCACAGTACCAGGGGTTTCCACCAGAAGATTTGGTAAGCTCACATAGTAAACCCGAATTGGTCGATTGTTTACAACGCTTAAGATATCAAGATAGCCCCCCAAACTAGGGCTTGTCAATCCGAAGCTTTTTAGAATAACCGAAAAATCCATCATTGTCAATCAAGATCAATTATAAGCTATTATACGGGCTTATTCATATATTTGATGTGGTATATCCAATAATCATCCCCAAATTTAGCCGAAATGGGTGCAAACCCTTCAAAATGCTCCAGGGATCGGCGCGAAGGACCCGCAAGGCTGGACGATGATGGGTTGCAGGGGCTGGTTATATCACCTGCTTTGGTGATGGATCTGACAATGGGTGTTTTACCATCGTTTTATGGCCATTCAATGGGAAATATGATGGTTAACGATTTGGGTCTGACAATGGGTGTTAACCAGTGGATTTGGGTCCCATTTTCAGACCAAGCACTGTATGCGTCAGGTGAGCTGGTCGGAGGAGTGAGACGCTCGGGCCGGCCTTCCTGCTGAAGAATCAAAGCCCAATTTTACCAAGAAAATCTGGAAGGCTTCAAGTTTGGGTCAAGATCTTGGCCGCCGGCATCAACATCTATACTTTTTAGTGATAGTGATCAATAGTGATCATATAAGTTCCCCAATTCTTTTCTCATCAATTTTTGCTCCGTTTCCCATGGCGGGCTGAGGCAGAGAGAATTCGTCATCGAAAAGGTGCCTTTCTCCACAGATCTGTGGGAACCTGTAGCCAGGGCCTCCAGTGGGACCGCGGGCCGGGGTTGGTATGTATATATATATATGTATATATGTATATATGTATATATGTATATATGTATATATGTATATATGTATATATGTATATATGTATATATGTATATATGTATATATGTATATATGTAAATAT
>Ga0126342_10017225_pt1 | contig 12521 bp, 13 predicted proteins | sample Cyp1metagenome_FD_92528 | JGI IMG/M metagenome (GOLD analysis project Ga0126342, IMG submission 92528) | Coral microbial communities from Lord Howe Island, Old Settlement Bay, Australia - Cyphastrea 1 metagenome | ecosystem: Host-associated > Invertebrates > Cnidaria > Coral ...
ATATAATATAATATATATATACTATAATATATATATATATATATTATAATATTTATAATATATATATCATATATAATATATATAATATAAAATATATAATATATATATAATGTATAATATATAAATGTATAATATATAAATAAATATATATATATATATATATATTATTTAACCTATACAATATATATACATATATATATATAATCTACATAATATAATTTAATATAATATAATATAATTTAAAAAATAATGTAATATATACAATACATATAATATATATATGAGATATAATATATATATAGATAATATGTATATATAATATATATCACCATGGCCATAGCCAAAAATCGCCATTTCCATCAGATTTCCCATCGGTTTTTCAAGATCCAACCATCCCAAAACGGATGAAATCGCCGCCACCGCCTGCAGGCATTCCAAGGTGAACTCCAAGGTGGCTCCAGGAGGGATGCCCCAGGCTGGGAAGCCACCAGAACCATAGCCCTGCGAACAAGAGTGATGGGATGAACTTTGGATCGAAAATTGGAATGAATCTATGTATATATATATATATATTATAAATATATATATGTATATATATGTATATGTTGAATATGACATGAAGATGCGTTTTATCCGCAATTTTGGATGATAGTAGTTATTCTAAAATATTCTAAATATATGTTTTAAGACATTTGAATACCATAAGAATGGCAATTGGGTCAACTGGATTGGCGTAAATTCAGACAAAGCCATTTAGCGGATTGAACTATGCCACCCAAAAATAGGGGGCGTGATTTATTGGAAGAGTTGAGTTGAAGCTACGTTTGGAAAAACAAAGCTATTGACAAAAAAAACGACCTAAACTTGGAATTTGGAGCTGTTCGACATCGCTTTCATGGGAATGTAAGTTGGGATGTCCATCAATTTGACTCCATAGCAGCTTAGCAATGTCCCAATATCTTCCCCGTTTTACAATCCGCCCGGAACAAAAAGAGATGCCATCAATGCCATCGTGGGTTTCCTCCAATGATGACCATGAAGAATCATGAAATCCACCGGGGAAAGTGATGAATTGTCCATATGTTTTCCAACCAAAAAACCCGCTGGCGGTCAGCAGGTCAGCCTCATTGGCGGGAATGACCAGCTTGCGCTCCTGGGGTATCGTCAAGTCATGAAGTTTTTCGGAATGTCTAGTTCTCGCCAATCTGGGACTGGGAGATACACTAAAAATATTGGTGAGTATGCATGTACATAAATCAATACAAATATACAATAATCAATATGTATATAATTATATTATATATATATATATCTCTCTCTCTCTGTATGTGTTTCTATGAAAAATGGCAAACAGATGCAAAAACAGTTGGTTTCCCCAGTCTGATCCAGTTTAGACTGGCGTTCTGCGCCCCTCGCCGACCTGCATTCCCAAGCATCCTTGGTCCCAACCGGTAATGACCTCGGAAGCCCCAAATCATACCCCGCCCGCTTTCTCCCATGAAACACAACGGTTGGCTCACAGCTGTCCTTATGATACCCTTAGTTATGGGACAAATCATCCCCCTATAGCAAGCAGTCAGAGGTGGCATCTCTGATGGCTCAAATATGCTCAAATGAACAGAAGAGGAGACGGTTTAGTGAACGGGAACAAGTCTACACAACCATTTGAATTGTACCAAATTCTCATACGTGACAATACTATGTTCTCATGAACTTTCGCACTTGCCCCCCCGAAACCTGCAAACACAGCAAGTTCGATTGTATCCTACCGCAATATGGATATGCCTCACAATTGGGTACCCAAAAAAACTGCATTGCATGGTTTATCATCTTCCGACAAACACATGCCACAAATTGGCGCATGACTCCATTTTGAGACAAATTCACACGAACAGCGTTCAACACCCGAAATGTCGTCCCTTTATACTGCCTCGTCAATAGGGATTCCCAGTTCATGGATTATGATACGATACCCTCCAATCAAACGTGGCAATGGAAAATACCTTATAAATGGAAGTTTCTAGCTGGGAAAACCATCTATAAATGGAGGTTTTTCCAGCAAGCCACGTGGTAAATTACCGGGATAAATCGACTAATTGCTGGCTACTCTCGAAATCGGCAGAAGCCAACTCTCGAGGCTCCCAAGGCTCCCAACCTTGCCCACGCCTGCCTGCCGGTCAGATGAAATTCGTGAGGAATTGGAGGTCATCAAGTCTCTATGTAGATCATATATAGTATTAAATATATATATATATATATCTGTTTGTATGTGTATATGTATATGTTTATGTATATGTATATGTTTGTGTATATGTAGACATATCAAATGTTATTCTATGATATTAAATCATACTATATGAAATTATATCATAGTGTATGATATCATATTTTACTACATAATAGTATTATATATATATTTATTTATTTATTGATATGATACCATTAAATGATATTATCTCATGATATTATACTATATTATATTCCATCTACTGTATCCATTTCAAACCCAGCCATCATCAAGTTCCTTCTGGTTCAAATCATCCCATCGCTTGTCACTTGGGTCAACCGAGTCAGTCGCCACTTCCGCGTGGTCCGTCCTGTTATCCTCTGTGCTTTTTGCTTTACCAGGAAAATGAGGTATGGGTAGGTAACCTATTGCCAGGTGAACCCCATTTCCAAAACCTAATCTTTGGGTTAAGATAGAAATTGTCCAATCTAGAAAGGTTCTATCAAAGCTTTGATAGTTTTGTCCAGTTTTCTTTCATAAAAAGACTCTGATCAGGATTTCTGAAAGTTTATCCAAGTGTCCAGGTTTCTGACTTTTTTTGTTGTTGCCCTTCGGTCCACTATTTCGTTCGATCATATTCCTTTCAAAGCCCATGGCTAGGCCACGGGGATTTACCAGCTTGCCATGTTTAACACAATCGTTTATACTTATATATATATACACACATATATTACTTTATTTTTTGGGCTACGGCGCACAGATGCTTCACAGCAGCGGCCTAGCGAGTGAATTCTAAGCTGGAACAGCGACTTGTCGTCACGCAAAATCAAGTCCTATGAACTGGCCTTGAATATCCTTGTCCATGGTCGCACATCTCCCCAAAAAACTGGGTTCAATCTGTACATTCTCAGTAGGCTGATGAGAAATCGCAGCGGCTGTGGCTTGTGCCAGCGCTGCGCAAAAGGCCGGCGGATATTCCTTCAGTTGGGCTGTGCGATAGTGACATGAGGAGTCACGACCGGCCTATGCTTACATTTTCGTGGCACATTGGGCGTGAGCCTCCATTTCATAACGGCAGCTGGCAAACTCGGCATGTTGAGGGCAAGGATTTCAGTGGGCTTCGGGGCTATCAGCCCCTAACAAGCCTTGCGAAAGCCGATGTTTGGTCATGCCAGGGGGCCTAAGCCTAAGTCTATACCGCTGGCAGTTTCCAGATGGACGGCGCACTACTCTGTTCAGGTTCAGCGGGCTGCTCCAAGACGCCAGCGCGACCTTGAAGCGAGTTCACCGAGCGCAAGCCAGCAGAAGCCAAGCAGCTCCTTGCCATCAAGGACCAGCTCACGCAATGCAAGTGATGCGAGACCCCACAATCCGCAGAGCGAACAGGATGAGAACCATGCCGAGTCTGCAGGGCTACGGAGCGCGCCCTCGACCATATGCAGCAAGGGGGGCCACCTAAGAACGAGTGGACCCATCTGCGGCGAATACCCTCAAGCCAAAACTCTTGCACTTCTCGGTTACCAAGGTCGCCGTAGTGCAAGTCAATGACGATGTCGATGGAGATGCATGACGTGTATACGGTAAATGCCCTCGGTGTGCTGCACCATGTCTTCGAGATACCATTGGAAATCAACAAAGCGCCGGCGTCCAGCAAAGGCATGTAACACAACTCTCTCCTTGCCGACCGGAGCTGGCACCGAATGAGATTGCCACGCAGGATGCGTACCAGCAAACGCAAACATTGACATGCGCTCACACCAAATCGTGTAGTGCTCACCCCTGGCCGGTCGGCCTGTGGCCTGCCGAAAGGGCCAAAACTGGCTGTCGGGCAGTTGATCCACAACACCGTGCACAATGTGCTCAGGGATGCCCACAAAACAAGCATTGTCCCCTCGGCAGTGCTCCTTGAAGACATGCAAGGTTTCCTGGCACTGAGTCCAAGAGATGGGGAACAATCTAATAGCCGCTGCAAATCGGCCCAAAAGCCCCTTGTAGTCGGAGCTTTCCTCTAACACCTGCACCAGTTTGTCGATTCTGGAGCTCTTCCTTCGTGCTCCAAGTCCAAAACTTCTTGCCGCTCTCTTTCACCACGCCGGTGGCGTGAACCGCTGCAGTGTCCAGCTTCGCGATGGTCTTGCCAGTTCCCAGCTTAACGATGTCCACTCGCGCGTCATGACAGTCAATCCCAAAAAGGATTGCCACCGTCTCGTCTTCTGCATCGTCGTCACTGGGGTCATGGTTTCCTGCCATGACCAGGTTGAGGCCCTGAAGCGCACCAGCTTGCCGGAACTGCTCCTCACCCAGCAAGGGGTTTCTAGACCCTATCTTTGCGAAGACATTTCTGGATGACAGGCCCATGCGGTGGATGTTGAGGCTGCTTCACGCGACGGCTTCGACTTTGGGAGCAGCTGCCATCTCTGAAACGGGACCAACTAGGCAAAGATGCGGGAGGAAAAGAACTTGAGCCAATATTATTGTATGTATATATATATATATACATATCTGTATACATGCCTATTCTGTCTCCATGATATCCCATGTTGGCTATAGCCGGCATCTTTCCCTTACTGATGACACCGGGGCCTGGTAGCTGAAAGGCGACTGACCCGGATCCTTGGTGCTCCAAAACTTCTTGCCGCTCCTTGGATGGTGAAAGATATGGGCTTAACGTTTCGGGAGATTGTTGCCTATACATATAGATATAAATACTATACATGTATTGTACTGATGTATATGTGAGAAACACAGATGTACGGAAATAAGATTTTATATATATATATATACTGTATTCACTGTATTCAGATGATAGTGGGATTTTGATCAACAGGGATATCGCCAACATTTACCAAGCAAAAAGGGAGGATCGTCCCTCCAAAGGGCGGTGGATTGCAGACATCGAAAGCAGGCTGGGGAAATGCAAAAACATAGTGTTCCCTAGTAGTAAAGCATAGTAAAGCGGCAATTCCCTGGGTTTATGTACGAGTCATGCTGCAGGCTGTTCATGTATGTGCGTCCAATGCAGAGTTTCTGTTAATTCTTTTGAATCCGATTCCATGATGTATGTACCATACTGGCCAAGCTCACTTGTCATTGATCATTCTAAGGTGCGAAAAAAAAAGGTGCTATGTCACGGCTATGTCCAAATCCCCCTTTTTCCGTCAAGTCAAGTCTTTGCTGGATGATTGGGGTTCTCCCCCAGTCACTTAGAAACCTTAAATACACATGCAAAACAGTGTTTTAAATCAGGTTGCAGCCAACAGTCGTGCGGATAAATTGAATGATCAAACGGTGAATTTGCGGTTCCCATTCTTCAAAACACATTCCAAACACCACAGAAAGTTCCAGTGAATCGGTACCTACATTGGAGGTACCTGGAAGATAAAATATGTAAGGTCTGTGTCTGGTAGGAATTATGGCCTCATAGACAAAGTACCCTCTGGCTGGCTATCCAAATCCACCTGGCATTCATTTGTGGTCAACCAACGATTGTCTGACCATAGGAAGTTGCTGCTTTGGAATCCCAAATTTTCCCGATGAAATCCTATGAAGGGGCTTACTACTATGAGATGTTCCCAGGAATCCAGTCTCGTAACCATTGGTTGATATTCCCAATGTTCCCAGATTTCCTACGAAAAACGGATGTTTAAATCCCATGACATACCAGTAAATCACCAGAAACTGGTTGCTTAAATTCCCACTTCCAAATGGTTCATGGTTGAACCACCATGGAGATAAATCACCACCAGATGCAGATCCAAGTGATCCAAGGGTCTCTTTCACCACGCCGGTGGCATGAACCGTTGCAGTGTCCCCCTTGGCGATGGCCTGTGGGATGCAACTATAGACGATGTGAGAAATGGCAATGTTTGATTCCAGAGGGCAAAGATGTTCAATATGATCGAATTGTGCCCACTTCTGTTTATTTCACGAATATGCTACAATGACTGGAGAATGCTGCGATGAAGGAGAGGCATGACATACTGGTGGAGAATCAACTATGTTGGGGATTTGTCATCCATATGTCACGGGAGCATAGCCCAACTACGTGAGGTTGAACATGAGTCATGAGTGATCTGGGGGGTATCGTTTCCCATCCAGATCAGGGTACTACATATCTGTACCAGAATATATATATATATACACATTATAATTGTGACAGAAATCAATGTCAAGAATTTATATATATATATATATATTATTGTGTACCATATTATATATAATATTTGTATATATATATACATTTGTGTATATCAATGTCTAGAACAAGACATGTGTATATATATATATATATCATTATATGTCTAGAACAGTTTTAGATATATATATATATATAATATTATATTTAGAATGTAATGTAGTATAATTATAATGAATTATATATTTATATATATTATTCGTGTCCACAAACATATAAAAGTGCAGCCCTGTCGAGGGCCATTGAAGGCTCAGCTTGAAAGTATCCAACATCTACGGAAGTCCTACACAAGAGAATAGAAGGACAGTAAACCAATTTTAGGGTATTGGACATTGACCATATCTATACGAGTAGCTGCTATAGATATGATAATATAGAATCAAGAGCCTATCATTTCATGCATTTCATGGAATGAACATCCATAAATCCCAGGTTTTTTTTGGGTGAACGGTTGCACCATGCGCATCCATGCGCCCTTTCAACAAGGCGACCGAGCTCGGCCATCCCAAGCGGCGTCCTTGCCCGTTCCTGGATTCAGGATTTGGTATTGCGTCTGATGTCCAGGGATGGCCTGCGACGCTCGGCGAAGGTGGGCCATGGGAAAATCCTCGAACTACATGACATTGGATAATTGGTGAACCAACAAGAAACGCGGATATAATGGGAATCTTATGAAATATATGTGTATATGTATATATACATATATATTTGGGATATGCGACATGTTATAGGGATTCAATGGGATATACCCTCTGATAGGAAATGGTGGATTTTCCGGTAAGCCATGTGTCAAAACAGGGGCACCATTTGCAGCACGCCTGCATGGCTTGCTTGTTGGAGGCGCCAACGCTGCTGAGCCAAGATCGGAGCTGCGACAGATCCTGTTGAGTCGTGGTGTTCAAAATCCCAGTGGATCCTACAGTAGCTTACCCTCTGGTAAACTAACATAGCAATGGAAAATCACCATTTTTAATGGGAAAACTCACTATCAATGGCCATTTTCAATAGCTATGTTAGTTTACCAGAGGGTAACCATCAAAAATTGTGATGCAGGAATTTGCCAGGGAATCGATGTATGTTATGTGGAATCACCCAGCAAAGGATTGATATACAGAAATCCCGATCTCCGAAAAAAGATTGCATAGACTCCTACTGAGAGACTCGACGTAGACCCAATACTACACCAGTCCACAGGGTGAAGTTTCACAGGCGGACGAGTGGGATTGTAAAAAGTGTTTCCCGTTTTTCGGGATTTTAAGCGTCAAATATATTCAAATATGGGAAGCAAACATGCCCCAGCTAATTATTCAAGTCCCTGCTCAATGACCATGCTGAAGCAGCAGCAATCTGCGATCAGATGCGCTCGCAATCTGAGAGCTGCACCACTTGTTGTAGTGAATATCTCGAGCTCGCAACATGTCCTGAGGCTGAAAAAAATGCCACCTACAAGGGTAGTTAGCTAAGTTTATAACTAACATAACTAGGGCTTATGGTAGACACATGTAGTGGGGTTTACAAACTAGCTAACATAACTGGGGGGCACCGTGTACATATTCAATTCCTGTCATCAGCATGGATCCATACCTTAAAGTGGCCTGGTTTTGTCTGTAACTTGATGTACCCTCTGGTAATGACTAACATAGCTATTGAAAATGGTCCATTTATAGTTGATATACCTATTGAAGATGGTGATTTTCCATAGCTATGTTAGTTTACCAGGCCGGGTAACAAAAAACGTCCTTTCTTGGTACCTCGTCCCTGGCGTTTCTGAACATAGTAACACCATACCCAGTGGGTCTCCCCTCGGTAGATCAACGTGATCCATACCTTCCACGGAAAATGATATCAATGGATTGATTTTTTCGTGAAAAGTCACAGGAAAAACCATGGTTTCCCCAAAAAAAATGCTGGTTGTTCTGTTCAAAACCCTCCGTTGTCCCTGAAAAATACTGGCTGGTTAAAAAAATATGATCTCCCAATCTTGAATTGTGATCATCTGCAAAAATAATGTTGGTTGGTAACCGTATAACCCCATATATTATAGTCCCATCCCCCTAATATTAAACACCCCCCAAATGGAAATTCCCTATTAAACCATGGTTTCTAAGGGGGTGTTTAGTATTAGGGAGATGGGATTATCAATTTTCCCAATTCCGATACGCATCAATCAGCTGGCCCCCCTTGGACTCACACTGGCTTGTTGGGAAAAATGATACGGACCTTGGATCGGTGGCTGGTGGTGACGCGAACCAATTAACATGGGGATATACAATGATACATATATATATGTGTATATGTAAATATATATATATATATATGTGATTGTGTATATGTATGTATATATATATATATACATATGATTATGTATATATAAATATATAATATAATCATGCCTTCCCTGTGGAAATCACCTATAGCATCCTATCCCAATATCTCTAGAATGGGTGTGTGATCAGCCTCTTTCGGTTTATTTGACAAAATGTATCGTAGAGGAAGCAGGAGGTGTGATACGAATTTTTAAATCAGGATCATATATATGGTGAGCTGGGATCACCGCAAGTCAAGCAGGGATGAAGATGAAAAAGTTGTGAACCATCCAATTTCTGGCGTTACCTCAATGGAAATCAGGGGAAATCTAGAGGAAACTCGAGTTTTGCCGCCCCGATTTGATCAGCGTGTCCTGCAGATTTCGCCTTAAACCAAGAATCATTGGGACACCTGATCTGGATACCTTGAACGCAAATTGATTCATATATCTGCAAGTCATGATCAAATTTCTCGAGATGTTGGCATGGTTTACCCATAGAACGCAGTGGTTGATGGTTAAAACCGTCCAAAATCCACATAGCTAGTAGTTGATGTGGCTCATCGTAATGCAAGTTCACTGATCCAAAAAATCCAAAATCATAGCACCTGGATGGTCTACCCTACAAGTCCTGTTAGTACCATACCCATGTCATTGTACCCAGTACCCAGCAAGATGCATCGACCCCCCTCGTGGCAGAGAGATGTTCATCTGGGGTCCCATGTGATCAGGGGTGTTGGAAAGCTGATCAGGTGTTTAACCCACAAAGATCGGACGGATGGTTTCATACTTGGATACATCAAGTCAACCAATTCTGTTGGTCTACTTGGCTTTCTGAATTGCCATTTTAGCGCTGAAACCCGCTGGGGGACTGCCATTTTGGGACACACCCGCCCGACCCGCTCGGTGTTTTTTTGCCACCCGCTGCAGAATCACCTGGTCATCGTTGAGACCAGGGGAGGACGAGAAGATCATCTGCGGTAAAAGGATGGGAAACACATTAGAACATGGAGATACATATAATATATATAATATAACATATTACGTATAATACATATATATATATATATATATATATTATGTAAAAAACATTATATATAGTATAATATATAATATAATATAATGTATATATATATTATAATATATGATAATTAAATATAATATAATATATGATAATTAAATATAATATAATGTAATGTCATGTAATGCAAAATAATACAATAAATAATATGATATAATATAACATAATATAATATAATATAATATACATAATATTTTAAAAAAAAATCTATATACAATATAATACGATATAATATAATACAACATAATATAATATAATATTAAAAAAATATAATATATAATAAATGTTTTAATATACAATAAAATATAGTATAATATGATATAATATAATATAATATAGTATAATATATATTATAATTTAATATACTATAATATAGTATAATTTATTTTAATATAGAATAATATTATATAATATAACATAGTATAATTTATTTTAATATCCCAATGATCAACCAACAGGGGGTTTAGCAGCCACTGAAACCATGAAACCGATGGCCATTTAAGGCCACCGATATTTTGGCTTGCTTCGCCAAGGATTGATCCAAATGGCCAAATGAAAATGATTTTTCTTGTGTGTGGATTTTGTTGAGCTATGTACATCTACCTCAAACATGGAGCTTTGACTGTATTGCTTCAACGGAAAATATGTGACAAATCATGGAGATTTCCCCTTGAACGCGGCTCCCCACGATAGACCACCATCTTGCAGATTAGTCATGACCCCAGTGACTCTTATCCTTATCATTATTTCATTGCATGTTTTTTTTGCTATTCTCATTGTATATAACTTGACTATCCTGCATTATATCACCCGTTCTTTACAGGTATAGTTTTGGCATCCCCAGAACTTTCCATCTTGCAGCACCCCCTGACATCGCTGCCCTGAAAACCATGTGCAGCAAACCTCTGCCAGCGAATCTAAAGTAGCAGAAGTCAAGTCCTACGTTGTCAGGTGGAGGAGAATCCCACAAATCGTACCTGGTGTGTTACCATAGTTATAGTATGTTGTAATCCATTTACATGTGGGATAACCCATTGAGGGGACTTGCTAATCACGGCTATAATCCATTTACGAGGACCGTGAGATGATCCTCCAGTCGTGCACCAACCTGATGGGCCATGACAAACAAAGTGGGTTCTACTAAAAGGCCGTTGGAATGTCAGGGGAAAAAAGCACATGTGTTTAAAACCACCGGCCAAGAATATATATAATTATAATATATATATATATATATATGTATGTATGTGTGTATGTGTATATATATATATAATTATATATACGTATGTTCCAACATTAGCCCAAAAATCGACCCATAAATGTAAATATAAGTGTGTGTGTGTATGTAAGTATATACATATTACATGTACATATTGTGTTTTAATCCGTACACTGTGACTGTAATGTACCATATATGGAGTATGTGGGAATGAAAGATCCTTGCCACCCAATCAAGCCGATGAAAAGTACATCCGACTTGAGATAGGCCTGCAACACGAGGGTTGTGTCACCCTCACAACTGAGAGAGTGAACCAACTTGTAGACATACGTTCAAAGCTTCTGGTGTTTGTTGACAAACCATCACTTCACGACCTTCTTTTTCATGTAACAGCACAGAAAATGCCTGGAATTTCCACCCTTTTTCATCCTCCAGCTGTGCATTTCTGTGCCATACCGGGGGCATGGCTTGCGTGAAAACTGGGTCAAGTAGTGGTTGTTGCGAGGATGTTAATGGCAAAATGTGGGATCAACATGCTTCGGCCATCAAAATGGGAGTAAAACCCACGATTTCTCCTATTTTTTCCCACAAAAAAGAACCTCTTCAGCATTATTCGGCTCTGTAGGAGCTGTGGCTGGAAACACTTCACTCTCTTCACCCAGAGACCGCAGCCATGATAAGGGCAAACTATATCGCCTGTTCAAATTGGGCCTTCCACTGAGCAATGATGAAAACATCTGTGTGCCGTAGCACAGTTTCGTTTTAAGGGATATCACCTTTAGCCGTAGCCATAAATGCCTTCCTTCATCTTCAAGGGTCTTCACCGCCGCTCAGCCTTTGAAAACTGCCATCTGCAGTTTCTACCTTCAAGCAGCGCCGCACGGCGCCGCAGTCAGTTGGGGCTCTCAAAGGTCTTTCCGGGCATTTGTGGAACACGGCGAATCTTCCTCGGAGATCAATGACATCCTTCGATATGGGGTGGGGTTGGTGTATTAGCTGATTCCATTGAAACAAAGGGTAGAACTATCTATTGCTGCGTGGTGGTTTCAAACCATCCCAAGAAACAACCTCGACCAATGCTGGAGATCCAGATGCAATATATATATATATACCATGTTTGTGGAATTGCGTGCCTGTAAATTCGCCAGCCTGGCGTGTTTTGTGGATGTCCTTGTTACAAATCCTTGTAGTGGTTATGTTTCAGCTTTAGATCTCCTCATGCGCGTTTTGTTTGCTTTGCTTGGGTTATATATATATATATTATATTATATTATATTGTATTATATTATATTAAATTATAATATATTATATTATATTATATTGTATATTATATTATATTATATTATGGTATATTAAATTGTATATTATATTATATTGTATTGTATATTATATTATATTATGTTATATTATTATATGATATATTATATTATATTATATTGTATATTATATTATATTGTATATTATATTGTATATTATATTGTATATTTTACTATATTA
>Ga0126342_10017226_pt1 | contig 12520 bp, 12 predicted proteins | sample Cyp1metagenome_FD_92528 | JGI IMG/M metagenome (GOLD analysis project Ga0126342, IMG submission 92528) | Coral microbial communities from Lord Howe Island, Old Settlement Bay, Australia - Cyphastrea 1 metagenome | ecosystem: Host-associated > Invertebrates > Cnidaria > Coral ...
GGAAGTATCAACAGAGACATTTTAGATGATTTATTGAGGTTACCTACCAGAAATGCACACAACACCGAAAAGTATAAAGATGTGATTAATCAACTCAAAAAATCACCAGAAATAACACGTTTGCTATCACATGTCCCTCAGATAATATATAATCCACATTAATCCACCATTTTTGATCTGTATATACCCATTTGTACCCCAACCAAATAAAAAATGATATAAAATGAAAAAAATGATTAAAACATGCGTTTTAATTTAATGGGATAAAATGCTTAAATATGTGAAAAACTGTTTTTTAATGCGTTTTTAAGTTATTTTGGGTTTATTTATGCGCATGGGGGTTCACAAAGTCTTCTGATCTAAACCCAGCTGATCTAGGGTACTTATTATTTTTGGTGAGCTATAAAAAAAAGATGGGATTCCAATACAGCTGGGATAATTGTGTAATCTGATACTTACCAACATACATAGAATCCATCTGTAACAATACTGGCAGATAATACTTACCAACATTCATACTGACCAGTACATGTACATCTGGTTTTTACAACCGTGGCAATACATGGTAGGAACATCATGGAACGTCTGGATCTCTGATATCTAAGGTATCCGTCATGGCCGTGCCAGGAGCCTTCAGCGGAATGTATGGAACTCGGGGGTCAGACGGTGACTTGGGGTAAAAATATGTTTTGTGCGATATATATATATATATATATAATAATGATAATAAAAATAATCATAATAGCAATAATCATATATAAACATATATGCGTATGGTACTTATGGTTTTTTTCACTTACGCAATTTACGTATGTATATATGCAAATGGATGTGCATGGCATGCTGTAGTATGTCATGCATTGTTTGGTTCACGCACATAGGATATGCATTTCTTGTGATATGTGCATTTTTTTTCTCCTTGATGGCTGATGTGGCCCTGACGTCTTTGTTTTACCAAGGTGAACCAAACTGGGTATGGCATCCATGGCATCCATAGCATCCCAGATTTCCTGGGCTTGACTGCTTGACCTCCGTGGCTTAATCTCATGCTCGTTTTCAGAGCGAACATTTACAATACCATCTGGTTATTTAACATAGCCATGGAAAATGGCCCATTTATAGATGGTTTACCTGGGTTTACCTATTAAAAATTGTTATTTTCCATGGCTATGTTAAATAACCAGATGGTAATTGCTGTTGAATTTTGCTGTTTGAACCCCCATATGTAGAGATCCCTCGTATTCTTCGCGGAGAGAATCTTTTTACCTCAGCATTTCTGTAAATAGAAATGTATAGATATATAAAAATGATTGTTGATCATGATTGTTCAAATCGTGTTTTTCAATAGATACCATGCTATTAAAAAGCAATGCAGCTCCCAATGTGTGTTGATGTTTGTTGGTTACACGCATTGTTCCTCCAGGATTCACATCCTCCAGGATTAGCGGTTCAATCCGTTTTTTATTTGTCAGGCGAATTCTTTGGTTTCACCACGCATTTCATTAGAAAATACACCTATTCTTATGATATCCCCCCTTTAAATAGTCATGGAAATTCACTGATTCTCCCAATTTTTGAACGACTTCCATGTGTCATTTTCCAGGGAAGCGTCTCTGAGGTGGTTACCCGGGGGCACCAGAGGCACGCCACGTGGCGCTGCGAGAGGGTGGCTACTTGCTGGCGCTGCGAGGTGTGGAGATGTTTCGAAGGGAATATATCCATTGGTGCACATATAGTGAATATATGTGAATATAATCTGAATATACGAGGGATTATTAATAGTAAAATGATGTAATTCAATGTAAATAATAGTGTTTTTGTTGATGACATGTACTGGTGAATCGTGATATACTGAATAAGTAGTAACCCATTGGTGCACTACATAGATAGTGCTTATTAGTGATGAATCTAGGATCGCTGGATCACCACCTTGGGGTTTTCATGGGATCAGCTGACCTATCTCCTTGGGATCAGCCACCTGGAGATCTTCGGGATGGGAATTGACCAACATGGATACAGCGGCTGATTAGGCTAGAATTGCCTCAACATGTTTTTACTATACAGTGGTTAGGAGCGTGCTAAGGACTTTAAGGAGCTAGGGGCATTTGGGCATTTTTTGATTTCATCAAATGGGGAGCCAAGGAGCTACTTGGAGCTTCCCAATGGGGTTTAAGAATGTTTAAGATGACGATCTAAACCTTGGTGGATGGAAACAACTGACCTATGGGAGCTGCATCACCCGCAGAATGGCAAAGCAGGGCACAACCAACGATAGCTGCTACTGTAACATCCCATGAGCCATCCACAGAGATTAAGGGATACGATGTAGCTAATATATACATACTGCTACATAGCCTAGCTACCAAACCCGGATCATTGAAACAGGGTGAGTAATGCATATGAATAAGATTATAAAGATTTTTGGGAACGCACCATTCTACAACCAGAGGTCCATTCTGTCACCTGACATGTCATCTCATGGTCGATGCCAGTCCTATTTATGTCCACTTATATATCATCCCACTTGGTAAGTGGTTAACAAATGTAGAGTTGTAATCCATTTCTAGGTTGGGCAACCACAAAAAATAGAGGGACTTACACCAGGGTTATGAATCTATGAGCCAGTTACTACAAGGTGGTGCCCCCCATTTAGAAGTTGGTGTGTAGACCTCATTAACATTCATTAACTACAATTAGTAGTATCCTCCATCAGCCCAAAAGTTAACCAAATTATGTGCATGAACTTAGCTATAGTATCCCCATTTGTCCCAGTATATCCCTATTATACCACCATGTTTCTTGCTTAAATCCCATGACATCACCATTTGTGTTGCTTGAAAGTCCATGGAAATCACCATTTCTGTTATTCAAATCACTAGTTTCCTATGGTTCTCCTATGGTTTCCTATGTTTTCTTGGCAAAATCCCATTGTTTCTTGGCAAAATCTCATAGAAAACCCAATGACTTGGCGAAAAAACTCTATGCCAGGTGCGGACGAAGGCAACTTCTTACCCGCCATCGCGGGTGTGTGACCTGGCACGGTCGATTCTGCATGGCGAAAAAAAAAGGAGACCCAGCCTGGTTGGTGGTTTGGAGCTTTTTATATTTTTCCATATGTTGGGAACAATAATCAGATTTGACTAGTATTTTTCAGGGGGAGAAACCACCAACCAGCAGCAAACTGAGGTGATTTCACGGTCAAAAGTTGCAAAGACCATCACATTTCTATGGTTTAATCCGCAAAATTGGTTGATGTTGCGTGCTTAAATGTGGTGATTTCATGGCCAACATTTTATGAGGATTAAAGCTGCAAAACATCAAAACGGTCTCATTGCCAGCAGGAAGATTTGACCATCAAAGATGGCCAATATTACCCTTTAGGATGAAAAATCTTGGCTCGCTGGAAACTCCTGAGTGAGCATCCATTTGCAGATGATATTCCATATTCCAGTAGAAATGTGGATCATTGCTTGGTTTGGTTGTGACCGGTGGTTTGGTCTTGGTTCATCTTGTCATTTTCTATTGTTGATTCCACTTACATCCAGCTGCCTCCAAGAAGGTTTCCATGAGTGGAGCATTGCTGTGAGAGAACGAACTTCTGCAAAGATGGCAACCGATATTACGATGCATGATAGTTGGTACATTTCATAGGGGACTATCCCAAATCCCAAGACAAACTTTTGCATTCACTTCTTTGGTATGTATTTGGCTAATTATTAATCATACTATTTGGTTATTAATTAAAATGTGATAGTATTTCCTTGGGTACTAATAGTCTTTTCTTAAAACATACTATTCATAGCCAACTACAAGACACAGATAGGAAGAAACAGCAGATCACCTGTGCTCCACCTCAGATCTCAATCAGTGGGTTGTTGTGAAAATTCACCGTTTATCCTTGCTGGTTGGTGGTTAAGGGTTTAGCCTTAAAACAATGGGTTAATAAAGGTTAATACTAGTAGTGGTTAATGGTCTGGCTGGTGGTGAAACATGGAATTTTATGACCTTCCATATGTTGGGAATGTCATCATCCCAACTGACGGACTCAGATTTTTCAGAGGGGTAGGTATACCACCGACCAGTTATCCTTATCATTTCTGGCTGAGCTAAACCAACAAAAAACCTGTTACTATCTAGCTGGTTTAACTCCCCAAATCCCCGGGGGTTATCTACACATGTTCCCATGTACTTGACCATTGAACATAGATCACCCCCGTTAATAACACCAAGGGGTAAATGATATGTGCAGATGGGTCAAAACTCAAAACCTATTGTTACGGTACTTGGGGGATGAACATCCCTTTACTAGCGATTTGGATGTTCACTTAGTTACTGCTGGTTGGTGGTTTCAAACATTTTTTATTTTCCATTATATATGGGATAGTCCTTCCCATTGACTTTCATACTTTTCAAGATGGTTAAAACCACCAACCAGTCTAGGAATTTAACTGTTTGCAACGTGGAAAATCATCATGAATTTCTGCCCCAAAAGATCCAACTAAATGGGCTAGTTTCCAATCATCCCCATTAAGTCACCATTGTTCTTGGGTATTCCAATCAGAACATATAGTAATCCCAATCACCCCAATGTTCTGAATCCATGTTCTTTTGAAAACTCATTAAATCACTGTGTTCCAACATTTTCCCATGTCATATCCGGAAAAATGACCACTTTCCCCGGGTGAACGTCGGCTCCGCTACCGTTTCACCAGGCCTTTTCGACAAGGCTTGGACCGAACGGGACGGAGTCGCGTGGGATTGGCGGAGTGCATGGTGCTGGCGAGGCAACGGGTGCTGGGGCTGGGTGGCAGGTACATGGAGAGAGAGAGAGAGAGAGAGATATATATATATATATAAGTACATATAAAGACGCATATTAATATGCACGGATGCTGTTACTGATGTTGTTTATATAATTATATATGTAGGTGTAATGTACTTATATATATATACACATAGAATATGTATGTATAATTATATAATGTATATCATCGAAATGTAGACATCTAGGTGTATATAGTTGCATATTACTGGTACATACAATTACATTGGATATGTAAATGTCTCGCATAAACAAACAGATACACATATCTGGACTGTGCAAAATGTGGGCTTTGACATCAGCCGACGCCGCGGGTTTGAGAGATAACGTTAACCTGACATGATTCTGAATGGAGCTTATAGCATCAATATAATCATCCTCAGCTAATGCAAACATCAGATCAGCAAATACAATCATCATAATTATAGATTTTTATATTGATATATCATCTATTTATATAGAGGATCATCAGCTAATCTTGTCCCCATCAGTGTGTGCATCGCATGGTTCTCGTGGCCTTTCGTTCGAGATCCCATCGATTGCAACAGTTGCCGTCCGGCTTCACAAGGCCCCTTGGAGAAGAGGGCCAGGAGGACGAAGGTGGAACGTGCGGATGGAACGCAGCCTTGTTTTTTTCAATGGGAAAACCACGAATCTTTGGGGAATCTATTGGGAATTTGTGCGTTTTATTTTTGAGAGTTCAATGGGCAGGCAAATCATTCCAAGATATTGGACTTGTTGATGGGAATATTCTCATCCAACCAAAAGATGAACAATAGATTTGGAAATTCAATGAGCAGTTGGGGATTTGCCTGCTGATTGGTGAAACTTGATGAACGTTGGATTTTTAATCAAACAAACATGGCGTCATAAAACAAACCATAATGTAACCATCAGCATTTTTGTTGAATCACAATCAACAGGGGCATTATAAACCATCCAATTCGGGAGAATCACATGCGATTTTCCCGTATGGATTTCTCCGAAAATGGAATGTAGACGTAGACTTGTCACGTCGATGGCCATGGGAAAGATGATCACAATCCCTTGGAATCGGAAGTGGTCAGAGATGGTCTGACTGTTGGTAACAGCACGTTTGAAGTAGCCTCCAGTACTCAAACGTGGCAATGGAACATCCCCCAACAAATGCAGGTTTAAATGTCTATACAAGTGCGACATATTTAATTGCCACGTTTGATTACCGGAGGGTCCATGCCTTGGATCCACCATGGCTGGTGGTTGATGGGGCTTTTTGAAGTCGGAAGGACCAGGACCAACAGGTTCTTGTTATCGCAAGTCGCAAATATGATTTTTCTAAATACTTGGATAATATAATTATTCCCCTTTTCGTGTGGTTGTTCTTTGTTTTTGACATCAACATAACCAACTTTGTTTTACACCAGTATCGATGAAGCAATGTTGCTGTTCCTGTTTTACACCCCAAAAAAATGTGATTTTGACATGGTCTTGCGAGGCCGCGTGACCTTTCTGCATGAACCTGCCTTGCAAGGCAATGGCAGAGCTGAGGGTCCGGTTGGTGATAGGTAGGTGGTTTTACTGGGCTATTCACGCAAGGTGATACCCCGTCCTGAGCTAAGTTGGTTCTGACTAGATTGGCTTGGGTTTATGGCTAGCATTGGGGGTGCGCCGCATTTCAGCGTGACAGGTGCCTCCGGACATGTTGCACTGATACACCTACACCATGTGCGGGGATGCTGCGATTCTTGTGATCCGGAGCAAATGTTGAAATCTTTAAAGCCCCTTGGTACAGGTATCCTGTGAACATCACAAGGCCTGGGAAGACCATTTCATTGGCAGGAGTGACAAGTCCAAGTGACCATGACTAGAGTTCATCGTGTTTCTTTTTTCTGTCAACCAGTTCAGGTTAGAATGTTTTGGAGCCACCTTCTTTAGAAAGACTAAGAACTAGTCCCTAAGTTCCCTCCGGTGGATATGTTTTTTTTGCACCCGCTTCCCAGTACCAATCTCATATTTTTTGTTCAACTGGGGAAAGTCCAAGACGGGTCATAGTATATAATACTATATCACACAACATTGTGCTATATCATACTATCAACTAACGTGATATGAACAGATCAATATCATACTTCTTTTCCTTGATCTGTTCAGGTTGGTTAGGATTTGAGTTCCTGGAAGGTTGGCTGCCGCTTGGAACAACCTTGGATGTCGGGGGTCCCGGGACATGTGGCCGGTGTGCTCACAAGTTTGGCACTGATCTCTCAGCCGAGGTGGTTTGATTTTGCTTTGTGATGAAATGTTTCTATATAATAGAACCAGGGTTATATGAACACATATGAACACTATTGCCTTGTGTTTAATATAACACTATACAATATCATTTGGAAAGTGTTCAATATGGTGCTGTTGCATTTAACAATCAATTGGAACAAGGGTTGCCGCATTGATTCAAGCACTTTGGGTTTCTGGGAAGATCCCCGCCGCGTGGGGTGAACCCAAACATCTATACGGACAAAACACCGGCGTTCAAAAACCACATCAATATAGGATCCACGTAGCAATGTATAGTTACATATATTTACTACAGTTCATTATTTATTATGTTCTATTATTTGCATCCACAGTAAACCCAAAATGCACAAAATCATGCAAGCCCACTAAAGTCATACAAAGTCATATATGTAGAGCCCACATAAATCCAACTGAAAGTCAGCAAATCTTAAAGAATCCACTCAAATCATATCATATACAGTCATAGAAAGTAAGTCAACATAAATCCACCTATAAAAGTCGTCATAAATCCACCTATAAATGTCCCATAACCTATCTAAGTCATATGTAAGTTATAGACAGTCATACAGAAAGTCATATAAACCATCATGGCGGTCAGTAAAAACCCACAGGTGGTGGTCCTGGCGCGCGTGAGTGACTTCCTGTTGAGCTGCTCGAGGAAAAGAAAGAGAGTTGGAAAGAGTGAAGCAATATGGTAGTTCACCATATATACACATGTGTATTTTGAGAAATATTGGGATATAATTGGATATTTACATATAGTAATATATATATATATATGAAATTAGAGTAAAACTTGGATATAATGGGATATATATATATTATATAATACATAACCACAATGAGTCAAAACCCATTGTTACCATATGACTGGAGGAATGATCATCCAGCTATACCGGCTGTAGTTTGATGGGTCATCCCCTATAGAAATGGGTGAACTGATCCCAGAAACACATTTTTAGCAGTGCCCAACCAACTGGGATACTGTAAGTAGAAACGATTCCTTTTTTTCTTGCGAAACATAATGAAAATAACCAGCCAACCAGCAAAAGATGCTATTTTTGTGGACTACCAAAGATTGACCATGATGGTTGGAGCATGTTATCCAGTTCTGAGTTTTTTTTAAATGATTTATCCGGATTTATCCGGATGCGCCAGAGACCTGCATATTTGGAGATATGCAGAGGTATTTCAAGGATTTTGGGCAAACGAATAAAAATTGTTTAATCTCCGCACACGTGTCTTTCTCTGTTTGGGTTACTTTGTGTCGAAATGCTACTTGTGTTGCTATGACTTCGATAGGGACAGGCAGAGGGCAGCCGCAGTGTGGGATGTTTGGGGCCCGGTGGTGCCAGAGCCATTTCGATGTTCCTATTTTTTGTTTGAAATCCAAGTGCAAAAAGGTGAAGTTTAATCAGTTGAATCTTCATTTCCAAGGTTTGACCCAGAACCACATGTGCCGTGGTCAGACGTTAGATTATACATACCCAATTTGGGGGATGGTCATCAATCCACTCATAGGGGTTTATCATACTGTTTGGATTCCCATTGCCTGCGATGGATTATACCATACTGGCGTTATCTACAACGCATCCCACTAAATCACCAAGTTTATTGGTTTCCCATCAAAGCACCATTTTCGTGGGTTAAATCAGTTAAATCTCATCACATTTTGGTTGGTTCACCGTTAAGCCCTCCCATTCGGAGGTCACCAGCTGCCAAGGTTTCAACGCCGGCACCTGGTTGCGGATCCGAATCAGTTGGGCCGACCTAAGGATGGTTGGCCGACAAACGCCATCCCAAATTTTACCATAAATGAATGGGTGGTATAGACCATCAAGATATGGCTGGTTTATGCTGGTTTATGTATCTATATAAACATCAAACTCAAGATTATCTTATCAATTCGGTAATCATTGTTCATCATCAAACATTAATTATTAGAACAAAAGATGTCCTTACTAAACATCTAAGATGAATCAGTTTTTGCTAATGTATCTTTGTATCGTATAAATGTGTTGAATGAGCTTTCCTTTGACTTTGGACCTCATACTTCGTCGCTCATCCCAGTGTGAATAGGTGAAAAACCCGTGGTTGGCTGGATGATTGGGGCTAATCGTAACACCCGCATCGCCTCAGCTGCCTTTATGTATAGCATGGTGCACCTGCCAACGACCCAGAAATCAACCCATTGAAAATCTTACTTGCAAAAGTTAAAGTATATAAACATGATGCAGTCGCACAACTCCAATTTCCTACACGCATCTGCCGAGGTGAGATAGCCAATGCTTGCGGTAGGCGCATCAAGATTGCCCTTACCAATGGGGATGCGAAGCAACTGATGAGGACTTGATTGATTACAACCACTAACAAGATGATTGTTGACTCGTTGAAACCCAAGAAAAAGGATTTTAATGAGCAGTAACAAGCGTTGGAAGATCCTCGACAAAAATCCAATGAAGCAAAGAAAATGGAGTTTCGGGCTGAAGTGCGCTGTGCGTTTTCGTGACATGAAGCATGGTGAAGCAAACAGATCATGTGAAGAATCACTGGCATTGTGGACTCTGTGGAGATTTTTCTGGTGGTCGTTTGTCCTGGGATGATCCTAATTGACTAGTACTGTTTCCGGGTGAAACCACCAAACGGTTGATGTCAAGATGTTTGAAGTTGCCCTGGCAGAAAAAGGTGCTGGAGAGTCACGTAGTGCGATGAGTATTTTTTTGTGTTAGTGCTGTATCTGGCTTGTGGTTCTAAATTCTTTTAATCGATGTCAGCGCCTGGACTTAGCCGTAGTAAATACTGTAAGTGGCTGCGAACACTGCACACCTTGGGACTTGACGTTTAGTACTTTGGCGCTCTACCTGGTACATAGCAGTACGTACCAAGCACCTCGAATGTCGCGCCCTACACTATGAGACACATGCTTGGGTAACCATTGAAGACGTGGCAAGTCTGAAGTTGTAGTTGAAGTCGTTTGTAAGAAGTACATTGGCCAGTGGTTTCATATATGTAAGATTATGTAATTATAGTATATATTGTCATTTGTTTCATGATAATTATAGTTATATTATATATTGTTATTTGTAATTAAATGTTATATAGTTTTATTGTTATTATAAATTGTTTATATTGTTATTTCTTTCATGATCTTTTCCGGTACCCTTGCTTCCCTTTTGCGATGGGCCTTAACAGCGCAGGTGGCTTGCTACCATCTCTCCAGGCGACAGATAGTTTGGAACTTCCGGAACGAGTTCCGGAAGTTCGTCCCGTGCAAAGGGGTGCCCAGCAAAAGTGTATCGGTATAACAGTATCACATGGTATAACAACAGATATCTTGAAACCAGAAAGCCATAGTAAATATATGTTAGCATACGTTAACGTCCGGAAATTGATGGACACCTGGTTTTAGTATAGAGTTGGTACCACAAGACATGTTCCTGAGATGAGTCCTTAAAATGGAAGCAGGGGAAGGCTGGGAATTGGGACCTGTCATAGGTTCCAGCTGTTGAATCTGCTGAGCCAATGATGATACAATGAATATGTGTTTAACTGTTTTTTTGAAATTATGAAGCCCCCATCGGTAAACCACCAAAACATCGCAAAAGCGTTGAATACGTTTCTTGTTCCTTGGAGAAGTTCAGAAGGGTGGTTTGGTATTGGATCGTTGCATTTTGGGGACTTTTATTTGTGGGTATTTCAACTTAATGGGCAGTTTTGCCGATTGTTTGATGGCATTTTGATGGTTTAAACATCTTCCTTCTGACCCGGACGTTCGCCCACCACCTATCTTCATAAAGGATCAAATCCCACCCACCCCTGCTGAAGAATAACTATATTGAATGGGACAATCCATAAACTCATGTACATACATGTTTACCTATACGTAGACCTATGGAAATACGCAAGCCGTCCACAACCTTGTTGGCTCCAGCGGGAGCGGGAACCATGTCGGAGCCAGCGCAGTCCAAGGCGGATAGGGTAGTAAGGTACCCTCTGGTAAACTGTCCCATAACTAAGGAAAATCACCATTTTTAATGGGTAAATCCACTATAAATGGCCATTTTCAATAGCTGCTTTGACATAACCAGAGGGTAATGGAAATCACATGGTTTGAGGTACATGGCCTACATTGCCCATTTTCCATAGCAAACTCTCGAGAGTTTACCATGTAGAAATGTAGAACTTGGGTTCAGTTGTTTGGTGAACTTTGGGGTACCGCCCCCAAGGTTCAAATGGACCATGATTGCATTGGTTTATGGCACTTGGGCTTGGCTTTGCTTGGATGTAAGCCCAATGCCATAAACCATGCTCAATTGGGGTTTTAAAAGAGGTCATTATAGCCCTATGACTGGGAGGATTTTTGGTGACCTAGCCATGGTTGGATGGTTGGGTTTATATACTGCATTCGGTGCACTTGGAGGAACGTTGGTTCGTAAGCTTTTGGATGATGTTTTTAGTCGTGTGCCTCTTTTGTAGTGCACCTGGAAGAAGGATTCGTGAAGGTGATGATGCTTTCGCACCCCAAGGATTTGCAGACTAGAGGTGTCACAGTGATCTGACGTGGGCATACGTGGGTTGTACCCTACATGAACATCCCCCATTTACCGATGATGTTCCCACAATTTCCATTAATTTACCACTTATTGTGATTGCCATGTGTAGGGGGTTTCCAAACCATGTTTGATGACACCGGAGGGCAGGCCACGCGATGTCATGACAGATCTCTCACTATGAGTGATGTTTTTGAGTTGGGAAACCCATCCAAATTGGCTTTGGCGATGCCCCGAGCTTGGAACTATTTTGCCATAATTTTGATAAACTGGTTGGTGGTTTGGAGCATGCATGGTTTTATTACCCATATGCTCCATGTATTCTCCATGTATGTTATATATGCATATATATATATATATGCTAACATTGGGGGTATATTGATGATAAATGGTACCATATATACTGGTTGGTGGTTTGGAACATGAATTTTATTTTTCCATATATTGGGAATGTCATTATCCCAACTGACTTTTGATATTTTTCAGAGGGGTAGGTCAACCACCAACCAGAACCAACAAATGTGTGTAGATACAGTGTGTGGGATACCATGGGTAACATTTACCATCAAAATATACCCCAAATGTGAGCATATATAGCAGCACCATGGATCCTATGGGTTAGTGAACTCCCCATAATTTTGATATATAAATGTGTGTAGATACAGTGTGTGTGTAACATCTAAATAGATGTAAAACTTCTCCGTTTTTTATTTTTCTTTCTTCTCTCCTTTTAATAAAGCAGGGGGGCAGTGCACGACTGACAGACACTGCCCAACGAAGACACTATCAGTTCGTGGTGATACAGAGCCTGATCAGCTCTGCGTACCTGCATCCAGTTTTATTTTCTCGTGATGGGCAGTGGCTAACCCAAGAACCA
>Ga0126342_10017227_pt1 | contig 12520 bp, 14 predicted proteins | sample Cyp1metagenome_FD_92528 | JGI IMG/M metagenome (GOLD analysis project Ga0126342, IMG submission 92528) | Coral microbial communities from Lord Howe Island, Old Settlement Bay, Australia - Cyphastrea 1 metagenome | ecosystem: Host-associated > Invertebrates > Cnidaria > Coral ...
AAAATGGTGATTTTCCATAGTTTATACCATAGAAATAGTGGATTTTCCCATTAAAAATGGTGATTTTCCATAGTTTATACCATAGAAATAGTGGATTTTCCCATTAAAAATGGTGATTTTCCAGTTCGTTATGTGGCTGTTTACCAGAGGGTATTTGTCTAGTATCATCTCTATGATTACAGGGATTAATGATAAATTATGATAAATTATCAGGATATCATGTCTATCTATGAATAATGATAGATAACATCCTATTGATGATCATTGAGTTATTATGATAATCTATGATAATATTCTATGATAGATAATCTATTATTTTCATTATATCCTTATGATAATGGATAATGATAGATAATAATGGATCATAGTAGATAATCATAGATGATTAGACACACACACATATATATAGAGTAATATATGAATATTATGAATAAATACTATAATAAGCACATAACCCCAATTCAGTAATGATTTGACTTAACCAACATCCGATCCACCCACCAACAATATTGATGTGTGATACATCTACTTACATCTATACATATGTTTAATCTTATATATATATTATATAACTGGTTGGTGGTTTGGAACATGTTTTTTCCATATATCGGGAATGTCATTATCCCAACTGACGAACTCATATTTCTCAGAGGGGTAGGCTCAACCACCAACCAGACATCATCTGATCCAACTTGACAAGGTACAATCCCCATTTCCAGATGTTCCTGACTGAATTTTGACAGAAAATGAACATGTCCTGTTGCCAGCTTAGACATCAGCTGCGGTGAAACCCTCCATTCTTGGTGGATTTACCACAGTTTTGTAGCGGTCCAATGGCAATTTTCACTTGCTCAATCTCCAGCGCCGTAATCATTTTCCCAGGGAAACCAGGAGTTTTCATGAGTTTTTCCACATCTCTGTTAGTTGACCCCCAAAAAGAATTCCAATTTTCGCTCGCTAAAAATTCCCAGTTTCGCTCGCAGGAAGTGCTGGTGGTTCCGGGCTACGGGATGGCTATGGCCCGAGCGCAGAAACCTGGATTGGTTTTACCGATCCAAGAGATAGAAAAGCGAAATCATCTTATATACCCTCAGGTAATTTAACATAGCTATTGAAAATGGCCATTTACAGTTGATTTACCTATGACAAATTGTGATTTTGCATGGTTATGTTAGTTTACCAGAGGGTAAATTGGACAATGTCTAGAATTATGTGAGAACTTCAGGGATTTTACTATATTTTACTCTTTTTTGTGGGGTGCTTTTGAGATACCAAATGTGGTAAAACATGATAATCGGGATTAGAACCCGAAATAATAGGGATACTGTGGAGATTCAATCATGAACATATGGGGATAATGGATGATAATGAATGAACTACCATTTGGGGATGATTTGAATTCCAGAGGTTAATTACTGTCTCAACTTATTTTGCCCAAATGGCAATTTAGGATCATTTTGGTGTATGCATCCTTTTGCGGATGTTTAACTGTTTGAGCAAGAAACATTCGAGGGTTGACTGACACATTTGGGGATTGAGCTAATAAACAAGTTCGCAAGTTTAATTCAGAGAAATTTGGGTTGAAGTATAGGCCTGTGGTGCTTTTTTGGTATATGTCAAGACACATGGTTTCTGATGGGTTGATTGGGGAACATCCAATTGAAAAAACCAGCTCTCGATGTATCTCAGGACTGCGATGGGTGAGTTAGCATCAACCCTGAGGGCCAACAACATCAAGTTGAAATTTGGCCTCTGGGACCTCTAAAAACCGGATCCGGGTAGACGGGGTGTGGTGAATGGTGAGAGGTCGTGGCTTCATTCTGAGCTGCGTGAACGGAGGAATTGTATGGACGTATATATCATGTTCATTCATTTTCCAGTATTTAATTCAGAATGATCATGGTTGGTAAAATCTTGTTTCAATTAAATGTATATATATATACCCTGGAAATATCAAGGATATCAAAGCTGAATCCTGTCCATGGTTGGTTGTAACTTTGCGGAAGGGTTGTCGGACGCATTTGCGGCGCAGCTTTCATTTAAGGTAGTTTTTTTTGGGGACATTAGGGGCATTCAAAAAATTGTGGCAGATTGGTGGTTTCCGTAGATCATCTAAGTCTATCACTTTTCTGTTTCCTTTCTTGGATACCCCACCAATGGACATATTTAGACTAGTCATCAGCTTGGTTGTTTCAACCATTTATCAGTTGTTGGTCAATGTTTTTCAGGTCAATCGTATCGCTTTTTCCTGGTACCAATGGAAGTAACTTTGTAACTGGTTCCTTCCGAGTGACGATTTTGAGTTGGGTCAAACTTGGATGGCTACTTGACAATCTTGAATATATTAGACTCTAAATGCGGATATGACGGCAACATATGGCAACCAGGTCACGAGTTTTTCGGACGGGGGCCTCACTGTAAATTCACCTCTAAATGGATTACGACAAGCAGATCACAGATTTTTGAAGCAGACGATCATTGATAAACAGATGACATTGGCTGGTTGCCGTGTTTAAGTATTTAATGATATGTTTTTAAATCATACAAAAGGGATGATTGGTTGAGATGACACACACACACATGTATATATATATTAATATATTAATTATATATATGGAAGGGCGTAAAACCAGTAATTAGATTGTGAACCATTCATATACACACTAATATGGTTTTATAAAGGATTGTAACTAGATTGTGAAGCTTCATAAACCAAGCGTTCCAAGCGGTCTCAGGAGTTCACCCAGTGGCTGGCCGCATGCCCGGGCAGATGAACGTGCTGCTGGCAGAGGTGGATGAGCAGTGCAGTAATAAACACTGGCTATAGTTACACTGGTTACTCTGGTAAACATACAAAAAACTATGGAAAAAAAAAACATGGGAAAATCCACTATAAATCACAATTTTCAATAGCTATGTAACAAATTACCAGAGGGTATCCTATCCAATTGGTGAATGAATTTATCATAATTTATCATGAATCCCTGTAATCATAGAGATTATACTAGACAAATACCCTCTGGTAAACGTTTACATAGCGAACTGGAAAGATCCACCATTTTTCATGGGAAAATCCACTATTTCTATGGTCATTTTCAATAGCTATGTAACAAATTACCAGAGGGTATCCTATCCGATTGGTGAATGAATATATAGCATAGCTATAATATGACAATATAACCCTAACATAATATTGGTTATTATTGGTTAATATAACTTATATATCCCTGTTGGCTTATACTGGTTATAACACTAATCCCCCTGATATTAAACATCCTAATATCAAACATCCCTTATATTTAAGCCATCGTTTAGTAGAGGATGAAACCACATATGACCGGGGCCATACAAGGGGGTGTTCAATATCAGGGGGATGGGAATACTAAGGTTGATGTTTTTTGTTTAGTTAACACTGGTTATACATGGTTATCCTATCAAGTTTGCATTGGGGATGATCACAATACATGATTGGAAACAGCAAGACTTTACTGATGGATGCTTGTGGATTTCATGGACATCTCCACTAAATCTATAGAAATCTATGTGGTGGTTTGGTACATTTTTTCTTTTTACATATATTGGGAATGTCATCATCCCAACTGATGACTAATATTTTTCAAGATGGTTAGGTCAACCACCAACCAGAAATCAATGCGGTAAACCCAATTCAAAACCATCCTGAATATTACTATACCATGATGGATACCTGTTGGACTTAAAGGCATCCCAGCCTTTTTTTCAAAGTAGTACCAGTTTTCGCCAATGTTTACCGTCTACATCCAGTCATCACCATGTTTGGCTTTGCCATCCCCATGATGGTTGGTCAAAAATCAGGAACTCTTGGGATTCCGAATCGAAACACAACGGAAGCATCGTGGGATGAAATAGGAATGATTGTAACACCATCTACATCCACCATTTATAGTAAATAGATGTAAATAGTAAATTTTTACCCACATATCATATAATCCGATAGTTTACTCTTAGTAACATATTATAACATATTATAACGGGATGATGACCATCTACCGTTTTTTGTTTGGATCAACCGGGGCCCCCCAGGCCGGCGTGCCGCATGAGTGGGTCTTGGAGATGGACGAAGTGTGCGGGTCTTGGAGATCCGAAGCACCAGTTGAAAACGCATCCTGAAATGGTGGTGTAGGATTTCACATCCATCCACAGTATGATATACGGTATGATATACGGTATGATATATGGTATGATATGTGGTATGATATATGCTATATGATATATGATATATATGATATATGATATATATGATATATGATATATGATATATATGATATATATGATATATATGATATATATGATATGATATGATATGATAAAACCCTCTTGTAAACGTTTACATAGCTATGGGAAATCACCATCTTTAAGAGGTAAATCAACTATTTCTGTGGTCCATTTGCTATAGCTATGCTACCGGAGGGTAACATCTTATGACCCCATAAGAGTCTGGAATGTACCCTCAGTACCAATTTCTAGATTATATGGTATGATATACGGTATAGATGGCCTATGTTGAACTACAAAAGGGTAGCAAGGAAAGGATATACCGTATACCCCAGCTACAAACCATTTAGCGAATTTTGGCAACATCCATATAAGTGAAAGGCGGAGACATATATTGGTGAAATACTATAATAACGGATACAGTAGATGCTTTCTCCGCACCAACTGGAATTCAACCTTTTTCAACACATCCCAATATATTCCAACCATTTCGAATCATTTGGACCAACTTTTTGTCTCATCCACTTTTTCAGCGTGGCCAGGAACCCTGACATGGAAAACCAGGACGTGGTGCTGGTCGTTGGAGCCAACGATGTGGTGAACTCGGCAGCTCAGGCGTGGGTAAAACCGTCATGAGTCATATCATGAAACATGATTTTTGGAGGGTTTTTTTCATGATGTTACATTTTTGGAGTGTTGGCTAAGGCGGCATTTTCGTTGCCATGGTCAACTCCTGGTCCTCATTGTCGTGTCGTGTCGTGTCGTGTCGGTTCAGGAGCTTGAAGGCTGTGCCATTTGGGGCATGCCAGTGATTGAAGTCTGGAGATCCAAGAAGGTGATCTTCTGCAAGCGATCCATGGGTGGAGGTGCCGATTTTTTTTTGGACATCGGAGGTGGAGTAGTCAATGAAGTGAACATGGTGTAGAGAAACAAGAAAAAACACAAACTATCAGACACATATATTGTATTATTATGTATTATTATTGTGATGTTTCCCTTTGGCTAAAGATGTAGCCTTGCCATGTTTTGACATGTCTTGTTTCATTGTTATTCACGGGTTTCAGAAGTCTTGGGACACACGCATTTTACGCATGGCACATGTGCTTACATTCGCTGGCGAGGCTATGCGGATTTGGACAATCCAGTCTTCTACAAGGTGAGATGGGGTGTATGCTCCTTTACAAAATCGTCTCTTTGAAACAAGATTAATAGTGGAATAATAGTGCAATAATAGTGGAATAGTAGTGGATTAATAGTGAATTAATAGTGGACTAATAGTGGTTTAATAGTGGATGAATAGTGGACATGGTGGGTTATCACCACACGATACTGAGGGCCCTATCCACATATCAGCTCCTTTTCTCGGCATAGTGGTTGGATGTGATTGGTATCATCAAGGAGTCTCTCCTCAAATTCTGCTAGAGGCGACTGCCAAGACTGGACGGATGCAGATCCCAATTTCGGTGACAGCTGATTTTCGGAATAGGAAAGCCTCAGCCCGGTAAGCAGCAAAATACTGCAACATAGCTGGTGATCCGTCCCTGGGACGCATCTTCTGACTCCCAAAAAGGAACCAACTTTTGTGCAGAATTCCCATTTGTTCATCTTACCCTCCGACATTTTACATTTGGAATTTCCCATGGAGTTTCCCATGGTTTCCATTCGAAATCATCATCAAATAATATCAAATGATCGAAACAATGATCCACAAGTAGGCTTAGGATTGATGTACCATAATAATATCGTGGGTATTATCAAAGACAATACTTATAAGATCTTATAAGATTATTCATAAGATAGAATAAATAAATATATCAGGGTATATATATTATATATATATATATCAAGGTCTTATATAATAAATGGCTATAATAAGACAGAAATTCCACCAGGAGAACACTGAGATGTTGCTGGGCGACGCCAAGAAGACCAGTGATTCCTTGGCGGCCATGGTGAAGGAACGCTTGGAAAAGGTCTAACTTTTTCGCAGATTTCGCCAGATTTCACCTTGGAAAAATATGGAAAAATGGGACATTTCACCATGACACATGGGAAATGTTGCGGGGTTTTGATCATCAATTGGAATTTATGGAGCATTAAAAAAAACGGGTTTAATCATCAAACATTTGGGGGTTTCACGGTTTCACCTGGGATGGGTTTTTGGTGGTTTTTGCGGTGTTCAATTTGGCTTTTGAATCCTGAAAAAAATCTTTGGTTTGGTGAATATCATCATTTCTTGATTTGGGTATGGATCAATACCCATTAATACCTATTAATACCATTTTTAGGAGGATGAACATCCATTTACCAGCTATTTTGATGTTCACCAGGGGTACAAGGTTTTGACACACTGCCATTTGTTGATGCTTAAATCAGCATAGCCATATGACAACGGTGACAACGGTGGCACCTTGGTGTTTTGCGACCTGGCGACCTGGTTGCGACCTGGATCCCGTCAGGGCAGACCACAAGTCATCTTCGCCAGAATAGGGAATATATGGGATATGTTCATACCAGCAAAAAAGATCTCATATTTGGCCATCACCAGTAAATAGTAAATTATAGTAAATAAAAAATATATAAGAACTTGAAGAATTAACAATGAACTTCTGGCCGTCTATCATTAACGGTATGGATTTGTAAGACCTGTTCTGCGCGCCCTTCGATTTGTAAGACGTTGCGCGCCATCTCTGGAGCTCCGCCAGCGGGTGAATCGCACCACGGTGAATCTGCAGAGCATGGCAAGGTGAGGAACTCCATAAAGGCAATACCAAAGAGTTCCAAAACGTGGCAATTTCACGTGGTAAACCATGGTACTCCCAATGCCATAATGGCAGACAGTATAAAAACAATGGATAATAATAGTATATATATATATGGATTAAACATGATTAACGTGAGTAGAAATGGGTAATAGATGATCATCCCAATAATAGATGAGTAGCAATGTGAGAAACCCGATGCCATAAAACATCGCATTAACCAACCATTTGAGGCTCAGGTTACATCATAAATACTGGTATACCTAACAATAACCTCTATTGGGGCTATTATTTTTGGGTTTGCCACATTGGGTTTATGTTTGGGTTTACCAATGGACGATCCAAAATTGATTGGTCGTTTGTGCATTTGTTTATATCACACTATGCTTTTTTTTTGGGGGGGGAGGTTAACAATGTTGAGCCATACCTGCACTAGCTGATTGTTTCTTATTTTTGGTGTCAGAGATGATTTTTTTGACAGTACATCCACTCGTAAACAGCTCATTTCTAGCACTATACATTCGACCATGAGGGTTATGACCATAGGACCAGAAGTGTCACCGGAAGTGACTGGAAGACGGGCACCATTTTTTTCACTGCTTGGGTGGATTCAAGTACCATCCCCTCAACATCTGACGCTGAGAATTGTCGCTAGAGGGAATGATTCTTCCAAAGCACATGTTGCGGGTCTGTGTTATGGGTTAGAAGATGTTTCGATTTGTTTATCTATAATAATTAAATGATTCTAAAGCCTTATTGCTACCTTTTTGTTTCCCCAGTCTCGAGCATTTTTGATCCAAGATGAAAAAATGGTGGGATCGGGATGGCTTGAAAGATAGGCAATTGCCACGTTTGATTGGCATTTCGGGCAGAGCATGTTAAAACATGGTAGAACAATGGTAAAACCAGCAATCAGAAAACAAACACAGAGATAATATTCCCCTCGTTGCGATGTTCTGCAGACATGCTGCTCTTGCGGGCCGTTTCAGTGCTATGGTGACGAACTCGTCAGCCAAGGACAGTTTTAGAGGGAAGACCTTGATGAACATTTGAGTTTCTCCAAAATTTCGGATATCCATAAATAGTCTGAAACTGTAATCTTGTGGAAATTGATGATGATATATCATGAGATTTTTGGGTGTAGTTGTTTTTTTTGCATTCAATGTTCAATGTGGTTCAGATTGTTCAGGAACAGGCCACTCGTCGCAAGACAAACACTCCCACCTGGAAAACATAGCTATTCTCGGGGTTGCCCTGGGCTCCCATCAATTTATAATCCATCTTAGAATATGTTTGACATAGAATAGGGACAATGATGATGAACCATGATAAACCATCAAACAACTCCAGACAAACCTGCAGTGATCACGTTTTCTGATGGTGAAACACCACTTTTTTTCGCTTGAGATCTGTGGACCTCCGCCCATAGCGCTACAGTTGGAGTCTGTTCAAACTCCGTTTCGGTGCACACAATTTGCACTGCTAGGGATTGAAGCATCAGAAGAAAGTGAGCAGCTTGTGACTGTGAGAAGCTTCAGCCACAGAGATCCACCCCACGTTTCGCCATTTGTTCGAAGTGGATGGGGATGGGTTGACACCATCAATCCATGTTTGTGTCTTGTGGATTGCCTGTCTTGGCTTCAATTGGGTTGTCCAAGTTCCCCATGTTGTTTCTGGCTTCTGCTTGAAAAAACAGGACAACATACGTAGATTATCGTAGATTTGCCTTGATATACCAGCATCTCAGTTTAATCTTCTGATGATTCAATGTGCAGTGGCAACTATGATAGCTTTTTCGCGGGCAGAGGAACAGGTGCAAGGGTGTGCTGACAGTGGCATTTTTCGCTGGCCTTTTATACAACGTGACCCAGGAGACTTCTTGGGCCCCCATGTCAAAGCCGCTTGCGGGGCGTTTTTCTTACTGTTGGCACCCCGTTTTTGGCATCCTGTCTTTTGGAACGCAATAGATGATTCTGAGATTCTGCAGGTGATTTCTGCCGTGTGAAAATGAAGTTGCGTGTTGCGCGTAAGAAGGGCGCTGCTTGGCATCTACTCTACTTGTTGGAGTTTCCGCTTCAAATTTTCTTGAAGTACAAAGGCGGATTGGGAGAAACCCATCATGATCCCATCTTACCAAGTGGACACTGGCCTCTCTTTACATCCCTACGAAATCATGGTCGCTGGGTCATTGGCTATCCCAGGCAGGAGAAATCGGCAGATGGAACCGATGCAACCCGGTGCCTGGATCCCGGGTTTTGGGTATGGTCGTATGGTGTTTCTTTTGGTCGAGAAATTTAGCTTTTCGAAAAAACATATGGATGAACTTCGAAGTTTGAGCCATGGTTACATATGGTTACCATGGTTATTGGGCTTCCAGGCGTGTCATCTGGACACATTGCTGGAACCCTTTTTCTCTTTGGTGGAAATTGCCATGGAATTCCTGTCAAAAAGTGACATCAGCTGAACTGATCTCAACTTCCATTTGGATTTGATTGAAAATAGGGTACAGGGTACCCCTAAATTCCACTGGTTTATCATCATGTTCACCCAAATCCATGATTCATGCGTGAATTCTTTATCTTGAATGCATAATTACTATAGAAAATTGCTAAAGGTCCCAAAATCATTGATATATTTCCCTATCAATTATACACAAGTTTTATGGGTACTTGGAGGGTCCAGGTACCCTCCTCAAGCATGGCTTGCTGGAAAATCTCCCATGAATAGCTGATTTTCCCAGCTATAAACCTCCCTTTCTATTTCCCAGCCAGCTATGTTTGATGACACCGGAGGGTATATCGAATTGTATGTCAGACCTAGTGACCTAGTCCAATATACCTTGACTATCCTTGACTATATTGTTATTTATTGATGGAAAAGTATCTTGCAATGGTCAAAAACACGGATTCTATACCATTTTATCCCCTATCTCCCATTCTATATTTGATTTTAGCCTAAAGAAAAGATATTAAAACCTCCATTGATCCTCTATTTTCCCATTTCCGGAAGCTACTTTTTTGTCTGTGTAAATCCCATCGTTCGGCCGCGAGGCCCCGAACTCCATCTGTGGTCGTTGGTCGCTGCTTGCTGTCGTGGCCAGCGTTGCCAGCGCTGTGCCGCGCAAGGTGAGCCTGGCGGTCAAATGCTGCGCTGCGAAGTTTGGGGAGTTTCAGCGAGGCGCTGAATGTGGGTAAAACTTAAAATTGTTTTTTTACCACCCATGGGGAATAGGAACCATACCAAGCATACCATTTTCATGGTGAAATTGGGGATGGTTTATGTATGGCATTGTTTTACCCACATTAAAGGAACAATCACAGGACCCCCCCATCTTTGATGATAAACCATGGTAAAATCCCATGGTTTCCGGTTAAGATGTCCCAAGAAAACCAATCCATTGATACTTGGCTAAATGGGCTAAATGTTGATTAGACTGTTGAGTAAACTGTTGAGTAAATCTTGTCAGCATTCATGATGATCTTTTTGAACCTTTTAGATATCGATTGTGTACAACCCTATCTCCCTATAGTGGGTGAGATTATATAGAACTATCACCTAATCTGGTTGGTGGTTTGGAACATTTTTTTTCCATATATTGGGAATAATCATCCCAACTGACTAATATTTTCAGAGGGGTAGTAAAAGATTGAAGAGCCTGCTATCTTTGGATTCCATTGGATGAAGGCACTGGTGACAGTGTCGGATAGTGATGATGAACGCTTAGTCAAGAGCTTAGTCCCTGGCTGAGGCAATACGAATCACGCCATGGGTCTCCAATTTCCAGTGATCCATCGACTCGACTTGATCTTCGACTTTGTGAAGATAGGTAAATCGTGGTAAATCTGTACTATATATCATATATCCATCAACGATCTATATGTTCTGATGTTTAACTGCTTCCATCGTGGCGCAGCCAACGATCTAACGATACTGCTACATACGGGTGGCGAGCGCCTGCCTGCGAGGCAAACGAACACGCGTGAATGGCGATACGACTGAAGTGGCCCAGAAAGAACACGACATCAACATCAGCGTCAACATCAACATCAACATCTCATCATCATCATCATCATCATCATCATCACCATCACCATCACCATCACCATCATCATCACCATTACCATCACCATCATCATCAACATCAAGATATCAAGATTTAATCAACATACCCATCAACATGCTTCACAATTTGCATGTTGTCACCCTTTTGAAAACCAAGTGCAATGCAATTTTCAAACTACACCCGGCACAGCAGGAGATGTCTAAACTACTGCGCCAACCTCGCAAACTAAGGCGATACCCCTTCTGTCCCTGTCGAAAAAATGCCCGGTGACCTTTCGCCAAAACCGAGGAAACTAGATTAGAGAGCCCATGTAAACGTATTGCCTTTGCCATCCTTTGCCCGATCCTATAAGCAGAACCACACACAAAACAACAAATCAAAACTTAAGGGACAGTTTATGCAGTTTGCCCCATGAGCATGGACATCATTCTCCAACACACAATTGTCCACAATTGCTCCATAGTTGCGCAGCGGTGCCAGGACGACAAACCCACCGACTACTGTAATACGTAGAACGTCGGAAACATCGCTCTTGCGGCGCGACATGTTATGCTGTTCAAACCTCATCAAATTTTGTTCCTGTATGTTCCTGTCATATTTGGACGCAACTGCCGGGGAAGATTTACAAGGTTATGTGTCATCATACAGTTTCAAGTTGCCACATATTTTCGAACTAAGCCCCAAATGGGCAGCCGGAAATAGCTGAGAACCGTCAACTCAGTTTGACTCGCGCACCAGCAAATCTCCCCTGAGGATCGAACATGCAGTTGTATTTGTATCTATATCCGTGAGGATGGGATGCCGGAAAAATCAATCATCGCATCATGAAAATGATGGGATGCTGCTTTTGGATTTTGAAACATCGACTTTTGTGATATCTTGTGATTGAGCATACAACCCACAGGAAAAAAAAAGGTAAGGGCATGGGCATGGGAAACAACACAATCTCTGAGCTTGACGAGTCAGCATCCGTCAACTTTGAGTCCTCGGCACTGTAGCACTGCTACAAAGTCCTCGGCCGTAGACGTTTTGCGGAACGTTGCAAAATTATGCAAAATCGCCATAGAATCCTTGGTATTGCGACGTATCGGCGACAACACTTTTCAAAATAACTTTTCGGGAGGATGTACTTTTAAGGTTTTAGGACTTGCAGGGTCCTAATGTAGGCTGCCTAATAGTAAATCCCCCCCTAAATAAAATATTTTTTTAAAAAAATTAGGGGGGGTCAGCATTCCAATAGTAATTTTTTGGAAACTTATAGCTGGGATCATGATATGCATCTGATAGATTCTCCATGGTTTTGTTGGGTTTCTGATAATCTGAATGGATTTGGTTGGGTTTCTGAGAGATTGGCGAAGAGTTGGGAAAGGAGAAGGAGGAGAAGGAGAAGGAGAAGGAGGACAACAAAATTGGAGTTGCGGAAAAAAGTTTCCACTATTGC